>Ga0209986_10001213_pt1 | contig 25019 bp, 25 predicted proteins | sample BlataG_FD_183168 | JGI IMG/M metagenome (GOLD analysis project Ga0209986, IMG submission 183168) | Deep subsurface microbial communities from Black Sea to uncover new lineages of life (NeLLi) - Black_00105 metaG (SPAdes) (version 2) | ecosystem: Environmental > Aquatic > Marine > Oceanic >... | reverse complement strand
GTTACCTAGGCACCGGAACCGGCTCCAAAAGCGGCAACGGAAAAACCCGAACATCCCCTCCCCTCCCCTCATGAGAAAACGGCAGCCCCCGGCCATGCACCCCCACCAACGCATGGGCTTGCAGAAGTTGCAGAAGCCAAACCCAAAGCCAAAGGGGTGGCTTTTGTAGAGGCAACAATAAAACCCCTATCTTATGAACTCAATGAAAGATTCTGGGGATGGCGAGTCAATGATATCCTGGATTTTACGGATAACATAAATAATTTCCAGCTGGGAGTTCTGGAAGTCACCCGCAGAACCGCTGTTAGCCTGACCGAGCGTATATCCCGTACAGGGGCCACCGCATCATTTGACAGAAACCTTGAAAACGCCATGAACTGGTTTATGATCAAATCGGACAGATACTGGTTCCCGTCTCCGGAATCAAAATACAAGGCCGGCCTCGATGAACTCAAGAACTACAAGGAAAAGCTTGAAAAAGGTGAAGCCAACTTTCATACCCGAACCGACAATTTAATCCCTTTGCTGATGGCTTATGAAGATCTGCTGGGGAGCTGTGAAGAAAATCTGGTAAAAACTAAGGAGGAAGACGGGAGTCCGGTAAGCTTTTTTAAAGCGGATGATTACTTTTTTTATGCCCAGGGTGTTGCAAGCGGCATGCGAACGATTCTGGAAGCGGTTCTCGAGGATTTTTTGATTACCGTGGAATCCCGACGGGGGGCCGAAGTTCTTCATCACGCAATCGAATCGTGTCATCATGCCTCAGAAATCCATCCGTTGTTAATCACCAACAGCAGTCTGAGCGGCATCCTGGCAAACCATCGCGCCAACCTGGCCGCACCCATGAGCCATGCCCGGTTTTATATCAACGTTTTAATCAAAACGCTCTCCACATAAAATTGCAAAATTACTTATAACCGTTCAAAGGTTCAATGGTTCAGGGTTCAGAGGTTCGATGCTCAGAAATTTTAGGTTCACCTCACAAATCTGAAACATGCACAATATCGCGGATGGATTCGATGGTTAAGGTAGTCAAAGTCTTTGATTTTGAGTCCAATGCAGAATTCATTCGGGCCTTAGAATCCACCGAGCGAGCTTGCACTGAGATTAAAAGAAAAATATAAAAAAATCATAAGGCCATTAACCCTGAACCTCTGAACCGTGAACGGCTACAACGACCTTATATAAACATGGACGCAATACTGTCCAGATACAACATGCCCCTGGATGTCAGCACGCACCGGTTTTGAGAAAGCACTATAAGCCCTCTTGCTTCAAGATTGGCGATGATCTCCTCGAACATTGCTTTAAAGTTTACGCCGAATTTTTTATCAAAAACATCAATTAAAATTCCCTTTGTCTGTCTCAGCCCCAGGTAAACAGCCTCTATCATGAGCTGCTCCATACTGAGCCGTTCCTCTCCGGCAAGGGGAAGTTTCTCAGTCTCAAGATCCTGTATATACTTTTTCACATCCGCACAATTCCAGTATCGTTTCGGCTCCAGAAATGAATGGGCCGACGGCCCGAGCCCGATGTACGGTACAAACTCCCAATATTTCATGTTGTGCCGCGACCGGTTACGCTCGTCGCCCGTGAAGCCGGGGCTGCCCGTGCTTTCGCGTGCGAAATTTGATATCTCATATTGAACATAGCCATGGTCGCTTAAAAATTCCAGGGTGGTCTCAAACAGCTCGCATACCTGAGATTCAGCCAAAGGTTTCAGGCGATCTTCTTGAAGGTCTCTATATAGAGGGGTGCCCGGCTCAAAGGAGAGCATGTAGCAGGAAAGATGTCGGGGCTCAGACTCAATCGCAAGTTTCAAGTCCCTAAGCCACGATTTTTTTGTCTGGTTGGGAATACCGTAAATCAGATCCAGCCCCATGTTTTCAAACACGGCCTTTTGCGCCCAGGTTACCGCAGCGTGAGCATCGCGGCTGGAATGGATACGCCCGAGAAAATGAAGATTCACGGGATCAAACGACTGAACCCCGATGTTTATTCGATTGACGCCGGAACATCGATATCCCTCGAATTGTTTCAAACTAACGGTGCCGGGATTTACTTCCAGGGTAATTTCAGCATGGGGAAGAATTTCATAGGATTGACGGGCGGTCTCAATTATTTTTCCAATTGTTTTTGCATCCAGAACCGATGGTGTGCCGCCGCCCATATATAGGGTGTCAAACGTTAAATTTGGGTCCCGGGTCATGCGCATTTCAGATATTAAAGCATCCATAAATGCAGGGTGCAGCGACCCATCGGTTATGGAATAAAAATCACAATAGGGACACTTTTTAACGCAAAAAGGGATATGAATATATAATCCCGCATCCATATCAGCTTTTAACATCTTCTGCCAGCTTCATTCCCAGATCCATGGCCTTTCGATTCATCTCCAGAAAACTGGAAGGAATCCGGTCTTTCAGAACTTTCATGATCGATTCGGCTTTAACAAGATCTGTCATGCGGATTACCACACCAAGCATGCAGATATTAAACACAATGGGGTTGCCGATTTGTTCCTTCACTGTCCGGTAAATAGGAAGCTCTTTCTGCTGTGCATCGACTTTCCTCTGAATCTTGACATAACGGGTGTCCGTAATCAAAAGTCCGCCGGGACGTATGATGGGGTAAAATTTAATATAGGCTTCCTGGGTGAGGCAGACCAGAACATTAGGCTGGATCACCTTGGGATAATGGATTTCAGAATCGGAAATGATAACATCGGATCGCGTGGCCCCTCCCCGGGCTGCCGGCCCATAGACTTGTGACTGAACCGCAATCAGGTTTTCATAAAGCACGGCCGCCTCGGCCAGTATGATGGCAGCGGTAATAACCCCCTGCCCGCCTGAGCCTGAAAATACCAACCTGCATTTTTCCATGACCACCTCTCTTATCCCATAAAAACCCAAAACCCGCATCAATTGTTATCGAAAACGGCTATTGCAGAATTTAGTTAAAACGTATCTGAATCGGCCGAAAGTACTAAGCTCTTCCTTTCATGGCCCTTTCGATGATTTTGTCATACTCCTTACAGTATTCCGGCATCTCTTTTTCTACAAAAACACCCCGTTCAATAAGGTCGGGATTTTCCTTTTTGGCCTTGGATCCGACCGGTGTGGTATTGTTTTTGTAATATTCCATCATATCAGCCGCAGTTCCTTTTCGGTTCTTTCTTCCAAAATAGGTGGGACACTGGGATAATACTTCCACCGCTGAGAATCCCTCGTGCAAAATAGCCTGTTTTAATATCTCGGTCAGCTGCTGAACATGATAGGTGGTGCTGCGGGCCACAAAAGAAGCCCCTGCCGCCGTTGCCAGCTCTACAGTATCAAAAGCGTAATCTATATTTGTATAGGGCGCCGTGGTGGCCAGGATTCCATATCCCGACAACGGAGAATACTGCCCGCCGGTCATTCCGTAAATGCGATTATTCATAACAATGGCGGTCATATCAATATTTCGCCGGGCCGAGTGGATAAAATGATTCCCACCAATGGCTAGTGCATCGCCGTCTCCCATGGGAACGATCAGGTTCAGCTCCGGACGGCTCATTTTAACGCCGGTAGCAAACGCCAGGGCACGGCCGTGAAGGGTATGGAGGGTGTGAAAGTCAACATATCCCGAAATCCGGGAAGAGCACCCGATGCCTGAAACCACGACAATTTCATTTTTGCTCATTCCCAGTTTTTCTATGGCTCTCAAAAGACAGTTCAGCACGATCCCGTGTCCGCACCCCGGACACCATATATGCGGAAAAAATCTTTCTCTGATATAACCCTTTATTGCCATGAATCACACTCCTTTTCCCTGGATAACCCGCAGGATCGCCCTGATATCCTTAGGGGTTATGAAAACGCCGTCAATGCGGTTTGCCATAAACACCCTCTCGGGCCGTTCCACGGCCCGTTTCACTTCCCGCAGAATCTGGCCCATGTTCATCTCAACAACCACGATATGTTTTGCATTTACACATTTTTCATCAATAATATCATGGGGAAACGGCCACAGGGTCTGAAGTTCCAGAAGACCGAGCTTTTCCCCCCTGGGTCTGAGGTATTCCACCACATGCCGGGCCGACCGGGCCGATGATCCGTAAGAAATCAGAATGCATTTGGCATCTTTTAGGTAATACTCTTTGAAGCGGGCAATTCGATTCACATTGTTTCGGATCTTATCCACCAAATGGCGAATAAGATCATGGACCACCTCGGGATTATCCGACGGGAATCCCCACATATCATGAAACAAACCGGTCACATTGTATCGGTGAACACCGCCGAAATCAGACATGGGAAGACGGCCGTCTTCCCTTGGCAGATAGGGATGATAGTTCACTCCTTCTCTTACGGATGTCCTGAGTCTTTGCACTAACGGCAGTTCTCCTTGGTTGGGCAGCACAAGCCGTTCCCGCATGTGTCCCACGACTTCATCATACAGCAGGATAACGGGAGTTCTGTAAGTTTCCGAAATATTGAAGGCATCCACGGTGGTCTGAAATACATCCTGGTGGTTGGATGCGGTAATTGTAACAATGGCATGGTCCCCGTGAGTTCCCCAGCGGGCCTGGTACACATCCCCCTGGCTCACGTGGGTGGGGATGCCTGTTGAAGGTCCGCCACGCTGCACATTAACAATAACGCAAGGAATTTCCGCCATAATTGCATATCCCAGGGCCTCCTGCATAAGGGAAAAGCCGGGGCCGCTGGTGGCGGTCATAACCTTGCTTCCGGTAAGGGATGCCCCGATAATAGCGCCCATGGAAGCAATTTCGTCTTCCATCTGAATAAACTTGCCCCCTTTTTGGGGCAAACGGTATGACAGGAGTTCGGCAATTTCAGTGGAAGGTGTTATGGGATACCCTGCAAAAAAATCCAGGCCTGCATACAGGGCGCCTTCAACACATGCTTCATTACCCTGAATAAATTTGATGTTCCGGTTTTTCATAATAAACCCTATTCCGTTTCTATTTCGATGGCAAGATCAGGACAACGAAGTTCGCACATTTTGCAGCAGATACAATCCTCCCGACGCGCGGCAACCACCTTGTCCTCTTCATCAAGTTCCAGTACATTCTTCGGGCAAAAATGGACACATATGCCGCACCCCTTGCACCATTCCCGGTCTATTACATGCGCTTTTAACTTAGGTTTTGCCATGTAAATTCCCTCTCAATTTTTTTCCAACGCTTTATATTATACATTCTTTTATTGGTTATTTTCTTAATCTTTATATGTCAAGAAGATATGGGGATTACAGCTTTCCCATACTCAAAGCCGGACGTTTAATCAACAGGCCGGCATTTGGTATTGCTGCCAGGGAGCCGCTGGATTGTTTCACATGCATTTTTGCCCGGTCCATGGAAATTTTCTCAACACCCATGGTTTCACAAACAGAATCACTTAATTCCGTTACCATTAAAATCTTGATTCGCTGTAATTTTGACATCATGGAAAGTGCGGTACCGCCATTTCCTTCATAATTTTCCGACAGCTTATTGAACGCCCTCCCCCAATCGCCCAGGTCAAACCAGGGTAAAAAGGTTGTTGAGCCCACGCCGTCAAAACATTCTGCCAGAATAATCAACCTGCCGCCGTCACGTACAAATTTTGCGGCATTATCTATGGCCTTATGGCTTTGAATGAAGTTGATATCTTTTGGATATCCCCCGCAGGATGCGATGACCAGATCATATTCCCGGGTACAAACAATCTCACAATTTTTTCCATGTTCGGCACAGGCCCTCCGAAAATGATCGGTTCCAACGCCCGGCAATAAATCGCAAACATTCCCCATACTGTCAAGAATTCCATGAATGGCCAAATCGGCAGGGAGAAATGTTTCATATTCCGTTAAATCCTCTGCCAGCGGATTTTTGTCCAATACACCGGATTGACACAAAGGAGAAAGCATATGACGTTCTTGATCCAAAAACAGCCCGTGGTTGTGATATATGGCTTGTCTGTGACCAAGTCCCGGAAAAATCAACTTTCGCCCGCCACCGTATCCTGCAAAATAATGGTGTGAAATTGCGCCGAAAGTAATAAGAAAACCGGCTTCAAGAATATCGCGCCGAATAAGCACCGGGGTGGCGCGCGAGGTCTTTCCCAGATTTACAAAGGAATTATTACCCAGACAATCGTGATGCACAAACCCAAGTTTCTTATAGGTATCACCGTAAGCTGCAAGACTTTCTTCATGGGTCTGGCGCCGGTGAGTGCCGTAGGCGACAAACACGGTAATTTTATCCCATAGTGCCCCGAAGCCTTTCAGCGTATCCAGCAACACCGGTAGAAATTCCGGATAACCGCACAACCGGGTTTTATCCGCAACTACCACGGCAACAGTTGTAAAATCAGGATCCAACCGTTCAAGCTCACCGCGAATCCTTGAAGCAAATTCAGATGCGGTTATTCTTGTTTCCGGCTCATCTACCCACAAAATTTCCGCCTGATCCGGAAGGGCAAACGGAATTTTATCGGTTCCGTATTTAAAGATTACGGATAATTTCCTCTGCGAATTCCGAGCATTTGACTTCAACTGCACCCTCCATCTGCCGCGCCAGATCATAAGTGACTCGTTTTTGTTCCACTGTTTTGACCAATCCGTCCCTGACTCGGTCTGCAGCCTCTTTCCAGCCAAGATAGTCAAGCATCATAGCCCCGGAAAGGATCAAAGATCCGGGATTCACTTTATCCTGTCCCGCATATTTTGGGGCCGTGCCATGGGTGGCCTCAAAAAGAGCATACCCGTCACCGATATTTGCTCCCGGCGCCAAACCCAGTCCTCCCACCATGGCAGACAGGGCATCGGACATATAGTCGCCGTTTAGATTGGGCATGGCCAGTACATCATACTCTGCGGGACGCAAAAGAATCTGTTGGAACATGGCATCTGCGATCCGATCCTTTATCACGATCTTGTCCGGAGGAATTTCTCCGTCATGTTTTTGCCACAGATCTTCTTCAGTAATGACCCATTCCCCGAATTCTTCCCGCGCAACTTCGTATCCCCAGTTTCGAAAAGCGCCTTCAGTAAACTTCATGATATTTCCTTTGTGAACAAGGGTAACGCTTTTCTTTTTATGCTCAAGAGCATACTCGATGGCCATCCGCACCAGGCGTTGGGTTCCGAAGCGGCTGATGGGTTTCAACCCGATACCGGATCCGGCTCGAATCTCCCTTCCATCCTCGGTTTTTACCAGATCGATGATTTTTTTGGCCATTAAAGAATCCGCTTTCCATTCAAGGCCCATATAAACATCCTCGGTATTTTCTCTGAAAACGACCATGTCAACGTCCTCAGGCCTCAGCATGGGGCTTGGAATGCCTGTAATATATTTTGTTGGCCGAACACATGCATAAAGGTCCAGCTCCTGTCGCAAGCTCACGTTGATACTCCGGATTCCTTCCCCCACGGGAGTGGTCAGAGGCCCTTTTATGGCAACGCGATGAATCCGGATCTTTTCCAGCGTTTCTTCCGGAAGCCAGGTTTGCGTCTGATTAAAGGCTTTTTCACCGGCCAGAACCTCCAGCCACTGTATCTTTCGGTCACTGCCGCAAGAACTCGAAACCGCCGCATCCAATACCCGCCGGGCAGCCCGCCAGATGTCCGGCCCGATGCCGTCACCTTCGATAAAGGGAATCACCGGAAAATCAGGGACATTGAGTTTTCCATCATCCGAATACGTAATTATTCCGTTATCCTCTGTCATATATACTCCTTTTCTTTTTTTAAATAAACATAAACTGGACAAACCAGAAAAGTTAAAAGTGAGCTAAAGTTTGAAGTAAGCTAAAGCCCGCCCTGGTGCTAATCGTTCATATTTTGATTTGACTTATGCACCATTACAAACATGACTTTTTGAGTACAGAGTATTGGTGATCGGTCTGGGCCTGGGTTAAGGAGTCGCTATGCTCCGGCTTTTATACAAATTGGAAGTGTTCCTTAACTTTAGGCACTTTAGATCACTTTAGGCATTTCACACTTAATTGGTTAAGCATTTTTTTGCCATAACAAGCACAAAATTTACAACTAAGCGCCTATATAAATCTTTTCATCAACTCATCAATAACTTCATCCACATTTTCCGCAGTAACCCCAAATTGCCTGCAAGCCTTTTCCGCCTTTTTCAGCCTGTGGGGGCTTTGCATATCGCTGATGCGTGAAAAGAATCCAAGCCTCCTTCCCACCTGATACACGCATTGGCGTTCGGGCGCCATTGCCAGAAATGTGCGAAGGATTTCAAGCATACTTTCTTTATCCTGGGGCAGCGTACCTTCCACGGTTTCAAAAAGGTTCAGGATGTGATCACTTTTTACAACGCTGGTAATACCGTTCAGTGCTTCAATTAAAAGCAGAATCTCTTTGGCCATCATAAGATCGGTGCATTTTTCAAAACGACCGGCCTCCCAATCATCAAAAAGCTCCACACTGTTGGGAATCGCCAGGGTTCGAAGCCTTATGAAATCGGGATTGATGCGGTTTAAGGCATCGGCTGTTTCCAGTGCATGAATCCTTGAATACGCTTTTCCGCCCAGGCCCGGCATTATATATTCGGAAAGTTCCATTCCGGCCTTTTTTACCTTAAGACCCGCCTTAACATGGGTTGCTTTGGTAACCCCTTTTTTAGCCATTTTGAGGACCGTGTCCGAACCGGATTCAAGACCGATATGAATTCTGTTTAAGCCGGCATCCTTTATCTCCTTGAGATCACTATCCTTAATCCGGGCAATGGTATGGGACCGTGCATAGGATGTTATCCGCTGAACCCAGGAAAAGCGGTTTTTAAGATGTATCAGAATCTCTATAAGGTCCTGCGGCTTTATAATCAGACTGTTTGCGTCCTGGATAAAAATCGAATTCATGCCGCCGGCAAACCAGTTCAAGGCAGCGTTGAAGGCCCCTGGGTCCGGTGGTTCATAGTTTCCGGCCGCTCTACGGATCTCGGCTCGGCGAATCCGGCCGTATTCGTCGGCCATATCCCGTATCATTTGAATAGATGTGTGAATGGCGTCGATATCTTTTTTAACATGATCAACCGAACGGATAGAAAACCGCGATCCCTTGTAAACCGGACAGAACGTACAGCGGTTCCATGGACAGTTGCGAGTGACACGGATCAGCAGGCTGTGAGCCTCACTGGGCGGCCGTATGGGCCCCTGTTCAAATCCTTGGTATGTTTCATCTGTTTTGCGCTTCCGGCTCATATTTTTCAATCCGTCCTTAACCATTCAATCATTTAATGATATACATAACAGTCAGGAAATCAAGAGATATACAGGATACTTGATGCAGGTTACCGGATATTGGGATTGAATATTGAAGAAAACCCATCCAACAGTCAATTTTCAATAGTAAATCTCCAATTACCCAAGGTAAACGCATTTGATTTCAGTGCAGCGCAGCGACGGCGTGTTTCTCTTGGAAACCGGCTGACTGTTTGAAGGGCGTTAGCACGCGTTAGCCCGAGCCGAATGAAATTATGACTTAAAAAATCATTGGGATAATTTAGCGACAAATTGTTCTTAATAACTCTGGCGCGGCTCGGGCTTACGGGTGCTTAAGCACAAGTTTCAGTCGGTTGGAAAGAGATACACGCCGTCGTGGAGCGTTCTCCCTGTATTAGAATTCAAATGCGTTTACCCTGTCCAATTACCATTACTCCTTTGACAAGAAGCGCCTATTCGGAGTAAAATTGATAAATCATCTTAAACGGAGTCTTTTAACCTTGAAGAAATTACGGATCACTATCATATGCATGCTGATTTTTGTGTTTTTCGTTGCAGCAGCCGTATATGTGGATATCCTTAGGTACGCTGACAAACCCGTAAGTGCCGAACCTGTAAAAGAGGTTATCATTGTTGAACCCGGCCAGAAATTCAAGTCTCTTTCCCAAATACTGCATCAAAAAGGGGTGATCAATCATCCTGCAAAATTCAGGTTGTTTTCCCGCATTAAAGGCTATGATAAACGCATAAAAGCCGGAGAATATGTCCTTTCCTCTGCCATGACACCGAAAAGAATACTTGAAATCTTAGTCATGGGAAGGGTCCGTCTCCACAGGCTCACCATACCCGAAGGGCATAATCTTCGACAGGTTGCACAGGCTGTTTCCCAGGCAGGATTCGGAACCCAGGCAGATTTTTTTAAAGCCGCAACAAACGCCGATCTGCTTCGTTCCAAAGGAATTGATGCCCAAACCTTTGAGGGTTATCTTTTTCCCGACACCTATTATTTTACCAAAGACGCCACACCTGAAAAAATCATATCTTCAATGGTGAAACGTTTCTGGTCCGTGTTCAAGCCGGAATGGAAAAATCGAGCCGAAACCCTTGGATTTACAATCCACCAGGTGGTAACACTTGCATCGATTATCGAAAAGGAGGCCGGTATGGCCGTGGAACGACCGATTATCTCCTCGGTTTTTCACAATCGTTTAAAGCGGAGAATACGTCTGGAAAGTGATCCCACGGTTATTTACGGCATAAAGGACTTTAACGGCAACATTACCCGAAGAGATCTTGCCGAAGATACACTTTACAACACCTATAGAATCAAAGGACTTCCGCCAGGGCCCATTGCAAATGCCGGAACCAAGGCCATAGAAGCCGCCCTTTATCCGGCCGACACCCGGTTCCTTTATTTTGTCTCAAAAAAAGACAACACACACCAGTTTTCAACAAACCTAATAGATCACAACAGGGCCGTGGAAAAATATCAGCTGGGCCGATAAAAAGAAAGTTAGTTCGCTTCGCCCCGCCTGCCATTGCAAGGCACGAGCGGGCAGGTCACGATTGGAATGATGGAACAATGGAAGTAGCATAAAATCAGGATCTACCAAAAGATCGGTAGTGTAAAATAAATTGTAGAATTTCCGAGACCAAAAATAATGACCGTATCTCAAGAAACCCCCAAAAAGGCACTCACGGATAGCAGAGCCATCCGCCAAAAGGTGTTTGAAACCGTCTCTGAATCTAATAAAAAGCTGACTTACGGTGAACTGGAAAAAAGACTTTCCCAAAAATATGCGGTCCATAAAAAAGTATTAAAAACGGCCATAAGCGACCTGGTGGCAGATCGCCAACTGGTCTATACTTATAATTTCGGTTGTTCGTTCCTGGAAAAATCGTTTAACAAACCCACCCGCATCTCAAAACGGGTCGTTCTTAAACCGCCCGGGATAAGTTACCCGCCGGAGTCCGATGAGGTGGTCATTAACATATCGCAAGGTGCGTCCTTCGGCTCAGGAGAACACCCCACCACCCGGCTGGCCGTCAGGGGCATAGAAGCGGCATTATCCGAAAAAAATCGTTTCTCAAAAACAAACCATACCCGAGCCCTGGACATTGGAACCGGGTCCGGAATTCTGGCAATAGCGGCGGTTGGGTTGGGGGTAAAAAAGGCATTGGCAATTGACATCGATCCGTGTTCAAGATCAGAGGCTAAAAAAAATATTAGTTTGAACAACATGGAAGATCGAATCCAGGTGCTTGACCGTGACATCGAAAATATCAATGAAAAATTTTCCCTGATAACGGCCAACCTCCGGTATCCAACCCTTAAACGGCTTTGTTCTCACATTTCAAAAATAACAGAAAAACCGGGTATGGTTGTGGTTTCGGGAATCAAAACAGATGAGGTGACGGACATTTTGAATAGTTACACCCAGAAAGGCTTTAGCTGTACCTGGAAAGCAGTTGAAAAAGATTGGGTTGCGCTGGTATTTGCTCGTTAATTATAAAATCAAAAAAATCGGAACTAAAAAATATCACGAAAGCATGAAAAATGGATATTACAGCATTTTCAGATGAACAATCGGCAGGCCAGCGCCTGATGGTGGGGTTTGACGGAACCGAACTTAACCCGGACCTCAAATTCCTTATTAAAACTTTACATGTGGGCGGAATCATCCTTTTTGCAAGGAACCTTATAAATCCCGACCAGATCAAACGCCTGTGCTCATCCATTCAGGAATATGCCCGTTCCTGCGGCCAGCCGCCGCTCTTTATCTCTATTGACCAGGAAGGCGGAAAAGTAGCCAGACTTAAAGAACCGTTCACTCAGTTCCCGGGCAATCCCAAAATGAAAGGCTCTGAAGATGCGATTCATTTTGCCCGAGTCACTGCGGCAGAACTCACAGAAATCGGAGTCAACATGAACCTTGCGCCGGTATTGGATGTTGCCCCCCAAGGCATAAACAGTGTCCAGGCAAGCCGTGTATTCGGCCACGATCCCCTGTGGGTATGTGAATTGGGAACCGTGGTCATCGATCATCTTCAAGTTAACAATATTATGGCGGTGGCAAAACATTTCCCGGGGATTGGCCGCATCATACTGGATCCACATGATGAAATCTCCGACCTGGATATTGATCTTGACGCCATGCAAGCCACCGATCTGCTTCCGTTTAAAGCCGCCATAGAGAATAACGTGTCCGGAATCATGCTTTCTCACATTCGTTATCCAAAGATGGATGCCAAGTGGCCCGCAAGTCTGTCAGCGACCATTGCCGATGATCTTCTTCGCAAACAAATGGGGTATTACGGCGTCATCATGACAGACGACCTGGACATGGGCGCTATTAAAAAACATTATGATATCAAAACCGTTCTCCGGCAAATCCTTTCGGCAGATATAGACATCGCCCTGATCTGTCACAAGGGTCCGGACATTGAGAATGCTTTTCAAGAGATTTTTAAATCCTTCTCGGATTCTAACCGGATTAAAGAAAAAGGGTCCCAATCTTTAAGAAGAATCGTGAAGCTGAAAAGAAAATATTTAAAATTTTAGCCGGACAGCCCGTTTACTCCAATGAAGCCGGCTTTTTGTAACAGTTTAGTCCCATTTCTGGTGTTGAATTTCAATTGTCAGAAATAAGGAGATAAAGACAAGCTTAAGACGAATCATTATAAAGTTCAGCCTGAGTGGTAGCGGCATCTGAAGTGAATAAAGTTTCTAACAATGTTCGGGGGTGTTTTCCTTGAGTTTTGCCTGTCATCATTTTCCCCAAGTCGGGAGTTCAGCTCATCTCGCGCCCGTTGGACGTTTCCAAAATAGAAACACTTGATAAATTTTTAAGTTATTGTGATGTATCGGTGACAATGGCATCACATGATAACCATATTTCACCCCCCCCTGCTCCAACTGTACCTTTTTAAGAGGAATAATTGATAAATGTTTTTTTCCAACAAATATTTTAAAGCCTTTATTGTTATGTCAGGCCTGACATTGTTAGTCGTGGTATTTGGACATGTTGCTTTTAGCGGCGATTTATTCCGTTATGACCATGATATTTCTGGCAAAATTGTAGATTTTGATACGAGAAAGCCCATTCAAAGTGTTGTCGTCTCAGCCTGCTGGTTTACCGAATATACCCGATTTTCAATTGAACCCGGCAGAAAATATTATGATAATTTTGAGACGCTCACCGATCAAAATGGCGAGTTTATTATACCCGGGAAGGGCCTTAATATAATTAGGCGAATGCCTCCACCGACAATTTCAATATTTAAATCGGGATATTCTATTCTACACTTGCAGGATCTGGGGGTCCATTTTAGACAGGACCACCCGCTAAACGATCAGGTGAAATGGGAGGGAGACAAGGCGATCATTCCCTTTAGAAAAAAACATTAGCGGAAAGAAAAAGATATCTCCGTTCCTATCCAACCATACCGTTTTCTGGAATGACATATGCCGGTGTCCCAAATTTAAAAGTTCAGCTCTTTTTAATTGAACTTAAAAAGGAATACACAGCGGTCCATATGATACCGACCCATTTAGAAGATCAGCGGACGTTGCAATACGTGGATGGAGGCGTTTTTCCTGCCAAAGCAACTCCAGTAAAACCAAAATCATCAGACTAAAAATGTAATTCCGAGCGCACTTCCGTGAAGAACTTTCGGGACAACTGTAATTTTAATCATAACTTAAATAAGCAATCTAAAAAGAGGCGAAAATACAGCCTGATTAAGTCAATAATCAAGGCTTGATCCCAATTATGACCCCAATCAGCTCGGCATCTGGTGAGACTTTCGTTCGCTTTCCATGATCATAATTGATATAAAAAGCTTGCATTTTCAATACAGAGGCCATACAGTCTTACCAGTAAGATAAATATATTATAGGGAGGCATATTATGGCAAATGTATCAACAACAAAAATGTCCTCGAAAGGACAGGTCGTTATTCCTGAAAGCATACGGAAACAACTCAATTTAAAGGCTGGGGCTCGATTTGTCGTTGTCGGTGAAAAGGACGTTGTTATTCTTAAAAACATAGCGCCACCATCGCTTGATCAATTTGGCGACCTTATTGCTAAGGCCAGAAAAAAAGGGAAACAAGCCGGAATTAAAAAGTCTGATATTGACGATGCAGTACTAAAAGCTAGAGGTAAAAAGAAATGAGAGTTGTCCTTGATACGAATGTGTTCATATCCGGGATATTTTTCAATGGCCCTCCTTCTCAAATCCTCAAAGCTTGGGAAAAAGGTGGTTTTCAAGTATTGCTTTCGCAAGAAATCCTTGATGAATACCATCGTGTTGCTCATGAATTATCATCTAAATTTCCCTCTGTCGATATATTGCCAATTATTGAAATGGTTACAGTTCACGGACAATTCGTCGATACTCAAGATTTGGATATAGTCGTATGTGAAGATCCTGACGACAATAAATTCATTGAATGTGCAATCGCAGGCAACTGCAGAATAATTATCAGCGGGGATAAGCAGTTATTAAGATTGTCAGGATATCAAGATATTGATGTTTTAAATCCACGGAATTTTGTTGAAAGGTATCTAAAATAATTCAAAAGCGAACCCGTCAGTTTACTTGACAGCAAGGGCAGGCGTCTTTTTTCAAGCATATTTTTTGTTAAATCTGGCTTTAACGGATGCCTTTTCCCCTTGCTGCCGGTGACTTCACCGTTCGACTGAAGAGAAAAAAACATGATTGGATCTATCGCCGGAGATATCATTGGCTCGGTTTATGAGCACTGCCCCATCAAAACGAAAAACTTTCCTTTCTTCGACCCCCGCTGCAGGTTCACGGACGACAGCGTCCTGACGGTTGCCGTTGCTGATTCGATTCTTACCGGTCGTTCATATTTAGAGTCGACACGGGAGATTGGCCGGCGTTATCCCGGTGCTGGATATGGAGGTTTATTTATTCAGTGGCTCCATACTCATGATCCGCAACCGTACAACAGCTGGGGAAATGGTTCCGCAATGCGTGTCAGCCCCGTAGGTTTCGCATTTTCCACAGAAAAAGAGGTTCTTCACCAAGCGAAAAAGACAGCCGAGATATCACACAACCATCCGGAAGGAATCAAAGGAGCACAAGCCACTGCTCTTGCAGTCTTTCTCGCACGCACAGTGCAGGACAAAGAGGAAATTCGAAAGCAGATAAGACAACGGTTCGGCTACGATTTGGACCGCAAAATAGATGACATCCGACCGACCTATACATTCGATGTCTCTTGCCAAGGAACGGTGCCGGAAGCGATCATCGCTTTCCTTGACTCCCGGTCATACGAGGACGCGATACGCAATGCCGTCTCTTTAGGAGGTGACAGCGACACTCTCGCATGCATAACCGGAGGCATTGCCGAGGCGTTCTATGGCGCAGTTCCGTCCCATATCCAAACAAAGGTAAAGGAATTTTTGACGCCGGACCTTTGGGAGATCACCCAAAACTTTTGCAGGAAGTACAGAGAAAAATAATCCACCATTCCAATTGGGTCGTAGCCCCTAACTTGTATATGGAGAATAAATAAAATGTCTGACCCTTATATAATGTTGGAAATAATTTCCGAAGATGTAAGCCTAAATCTCGTCGAACCGGATATTTATTCCGTCTATTCAATTGGAGATTCACCGGGGGCTTATGACAGCATGGGAGTGGCTACGATTTACGACGTGGTCGCCTGCAATCGATTTTATAACCGGCTAATGTGGGGGTGCTTCATAAAAGATTATGCCACCTTATGTGAAGATACCCTCGCTTCGTCGTCTGACGGTTGGGCCTTGGATCTGGCATGCGGCTCCTTGGCATTTACGGCAGAAGTTTATGCAAATTGTTCTAATCGACCTGTTGTATTTCTGGATCAGTCACTAAAATTGTTGCGAAAAGGCAAATCTCGACTTGAGAAACTAAAGGGAAATCTATCTGAAAACATGTTCTTTTTGCACGCAGATGCACTTGAGTTGCCATTCAAAGCAAATATTTTCCATACGGTTATATCGTTCAACCTCCTACATTGTCTATGTCTGGATGACGTGAAAACATCGTTGAAAGAAATAAAACGTGTATTAACAGGAGGAGTGCTGGGGATCGCCGGTGAATACCGGGATAATGATACGATTCGTATCTTTCTCAAAAAATGGTCCACCCGAATCGGTCTAAAAGTTCATCAACTTAAGGTGATTTCCGACCCATTCTCTTTTGATCTCGATTTAACACCTGTTAAACCGGCCGCGTTTCATGGAAAGAAAGGATACAGCCAAAAAGGTTCATCGCCCGAAAGAGCCAGCTGCTACTATTCATTGACCCGGCTTGAGACCAAAGGACAGGTGACACTCGCTGGAAAAACATTTGTCGTCAACGGCCTGTCTTGGATGGATCATGAATTCAGCACTGCGCCGTTGGAACCCGGGCTCGTGGGATGGGACTGGTTCGGCCTTCAGCTATCCGATAACACGGAAATCATGATCTATCTTTTGCGATATAAAGACGGCACGTTTAATCCTGCTTCCAGCGGCACATATATCCGTTCCAACGGGAAGACAAAACATCTATCCAGGCATGATATTGAAGTGACCGTTACGGATACTTGGAATAGCCCGAACTCCAAGACGGTTTATCCGGCCCGATGGCGACTAAGGATTTCGTCTCCGGCCATGGACCTGATGATTACTCCCAACCTGGCAGACCAGGAAATGAGAACCAAAGAAAGTACCGGAGTAACTTACTGGGAAGGAAGTGTATCCGTTCGGGGAATCAAAAACGGCCGTCAGATTAACGGCCAAGGATATGTGGAGCTCACAGGGTATGCCAAATCGTTTGATGCTCCTTTGTAATAAACAGGATGCTGACTTTAAAAAAAGTCCGACAACCTCACAAAGAGAGGTTATCGGACAGTGAATAAGAAAGGCCTTAGCTTTAAAATACAGGTGAAATTATGGTATTGAAGCCTATCCCGGTACGTCTACAGGCGCGGCTCTTCCGCCGATGTAATCGATGACTTCGTCATACGTATTGGTTAAATTGCCCTTGACACCATCAATCTCATCCCTTATGGGTTTCCACTCCAGAGGACATTCCGTCCGGAGCTGATGAGTTCTTTCCTCCATTTCAGTGACGACCATCTTGAGATCTTGAATGTTTGGAAGAATTTTTTCCAAATCAGCAGATCCCAATTGATCGGCTTTACGTATTACGTCAAAAATTTTTGCTTTCCATACCGTAAGCTCCATATCCACGTTTGAACAATAATCTTTTACGTCCATGACATCCTCCTTTTAAATTTAACTACCTTCTGTAAATGGCGTAGCCAATTTTAAGCATTTTGGTTAAGTGTTCATAAAAATCTGGATCTTTAATATTCAGCATTTTAACATGTGAATGAAAAAAAATCATACTATGACCAATAGTAAGATCAAAAATCTAAAATGCAATAAGAGCTGATTTTGAGTTTTATAATAGGCCAATACCCTCAATGATGGGGTTGGATTTCCCGGTATGGGAGTATTGTATTCCTGAATACCTTTATTGTTGCATTTTGTAAGTTGAACTTCTTATTTTTTAGCTTATTTTATGCGAAATTCAGGTAAAAGTTTTAAATAGGAAATCTTTTCATGATTCGTTTCGGCTTATGCTGCATCTTTCGTAAAGCGCCCATTAAATTCCGACGTACAACCGCAAAATATCTTCAGAGATTTTCCCGGAATCAACAGCTTAAATACCTTGCCGAAATTTGCCGGCACAATGCCCACGCCCTGCACAAAGCCCTGCGATATTGTCGGGATCACGACATTAAGGATTTTCGGATCAACAGCCAGATACTACCCCTAAAAACCCATCCCGATATGGGCTACTCCATGGAAGATTTGCCCTTCCACGATCAGATTATACAAATATTCAAAGACAGCGGCCGGTTTTGCCGAAAGCACGATATCCGAACGACATTTCATCCCGACCAGTTTATTTTGCTCTCTTCACCGAGCAGCGAGGTGGTTCAACGTTCTATTGCCGATTTGATCTACCAGGCCGAGGTGGCCCGGTGGGTAAATGCGGATGTTATCAACATCCACGGCGGAGGAGGTTACGGGGATAAAAGTACGTCCCTGCGCCGCCTCCGAAAACGAATCGAGCAACTCCCCGAACCGGTGCGTTCGCGATTGACCTTTGAAAACGACGACCGTGTGTACACGCCCAAGGATTTGCTGCCGGTCTGCAGGGACATGGGCATCCCTCTGGTGTATGACGTGCACCATCATCGCTGTTTGCCCGACGGCAGCAGTGTTGAAGCAACCACGGAACTGGCTCTGGGCACCTGGAACCGCGAACCGCTGTTTCACCTGTCAAGCCCCAAAAACGGCTGGGAATCCGGCAACCCCGGCCATCATCATGATTATATCGATGCGGATGACTTCCCGGCGTGCTGGAAGAATCTCGATATCACGGTCGAAGTGGAAGCCAAGGCCAAGGAATTGGCCGTATTGAAGTTGATGCAAGACCTTATCGAACGAGCTATAAGAGCTGATTACAAATTAAGCAGATTTAATACCTGAATCTTGCAAGCGCTGAGTTTGCCGTATCTGCAAGGCACAGGGCATACAACTGTAGTGCACTACCGCAAATGTCCTGCAACACAGCAGATGCGGTAAAATCAGCGCTCCCGAAGGGTAGACTATCTTGAAGTAAAAAAGGAATAGCTTGATAATTACCAATCAGATAAAATTTGTCTTGATGAAGCAAAGCTCCAATCATCTAAAATCTATTGTTAAATTAAATCATGAAAGATTGTCTATGCAAGATTCAGATAATAAACAGATTCGTATGTCAGGGGGTTGAGAGTATTAAACCTGAGTGCCAAAACCGTGGTTTAAAATAACTGTCCGATAACCCGTTAAATTGTCACAAATTCAGTTTAACTTTATATCCGATAAAAGATTCCAAGTCACAGCATGATGTCATAGCTTGTCACAGCTCCGTGTCACAGTATGTCGCACCTAATCACTTCGAACGGCTCTCCACTATCAAATAGTGTTTTGTTGGGTCTGTTGGACTTGTGGCTTTTTCGAAGATCAATCCTTTGTCGATCATCGCCTTAATGTCTCTCTGTAGTGTCCGACGGTTGACCTCAGGGAACAAGCGTTCGTAGTCCTGAATGGTCAGACGGCCAGCCTCCAGGAGGTATCCGAGAGCCCGGGACTGGCGATCCGAAAGTTTGTGCTCTTTGGTAAGCACATCCCGGCGGATGGCCTGCTCCCCGCGATCTCTGACCTCGGCAAGCTGGGTGCTCAGGCCTTCAATAAAATACTCCAGCCATCCGGTCATATCCATGCCCCTATCCCGTACGCCCTGGATCGCCCGATAGAAGGTGGCGCGATCCCGGTCATAGTATTCGCTGATGGTAAACAGTCGTTTGAAATCGTACCCTGCCCGGTAGAGGCACAGGGTGGAGAGCAGCCGTGATGTCCGTCCGTTGCCGTCCAAAAACGGATGGATATGAACAAGCTGAAACTGGGCGATCCCGCTTATCAACACGGGATGTGTTTCGGCTTCTCTGTTGAGATAATTCACCAACTCGGCCATCATGATGGGTACATCATGCGCCGGAGGTGGTGTATAGATCGTCTCGCCAGTAGCGGAATTGACCACGTAATTTTGGATTCTACGATAGTTACCCGGAGACGCGGCCCCACCCCTTACGCCTTCCACCAGCCGTTTGTAAATCTCCCGGATCAGGCCTTCCGTAATCGGATCACCGCTCTTGAGATACTCGGAAACGAAATCAAAGGCTTTTCGGTAGTTCAACAGCTCCCGTGCTTCATCCGGATCGGCCTCGGGCACACTGTCGCCCTGCCACAGACGCTCGGCTTGTTCCAGCGTCAATCGAGTCCCTTCGATATGGGTCGTATGATGGGCTTCCAGCATCAGCGCCCGGTTGCCCATTTCGCGAATCCAATTTTCAGACAGGGTTGCCGCCTCCAGAAAGCCTCGGGCCCGTTCAATGCGGGTTAGTCCTGCTGTAATGCGGTTGGTAATGGTGAATTTAGGTCTATAACCTTTGCTTTTCATATTTTTGTCATCTCGTAAAGTTATCGCTGGTGGTCAACAACTCAACCCTGTTCGGAGGCGTCGATTAGCTTATATGAAAGCGAAATAGCCACCAGTTCCTCATCGGCAAAGTATCCCTCGAACTCCATGGTTTGACTGATTCGGGGAATCTTAAATTCCCTCCATAGGTCGGAAACCGAAGATCATTTGGTCAACTGCTTGACATGTGTTCTCTATAAATTTGGTCGCCTCGACCCGCCAAACGGCAGACAGGTGTTATCATTGATGATAAAATCCAACTTTTCGGTCGGTAAAGCCGTAATGTTTTGCGGTTACTTGGTCGATTTGGCATCAAAAATCAGTATGGTTTAAGCTTCAATTTTGTAGAAATTTAAAAACTTAAAAACGTGTCTCTCTTCCGAAATTAACTTTATACAAGGTTTTTAAAGGAAATCAACACATTTTGAGGTTTGGAATTATGACGGTGAAGGCAGGGTTCAAGCATTAGGATACTTTGTAGATTTGGTCCCACATCAAAAGCGAAAACGGTCAAGGGCTACAGGAAAAATACCACCAACGAGTGGAGTATTTTTAATGGTCCCTTTGCCTGGGATTTCATGATACTATTCTCTTATGTTGCCAATTTAATTATGTTTCGTGATTTAATTCCCATCTAATTCCATTTTCTTCTTAAAAGATAAAAGAAATCCATTTAATTCCTTTAATCCCCTAAGCTGTTGAAAGGTTGAAAAAGCCTCGACCATCAAATAATAAAAGGAAAGCCCGAAGAGCCACCTTCGGGCTTTAAAGAAGAGCCACAGCAAGCAGCCGGAAGCTCCTCACAGACACTTTCTTTTTACTGCATCCTCCGACTGATTGCAAGAACGGAGGCGTGCCCATTCCGCTATTGATCCAAATTCGCTGCCGATGGTGCGGATTGGTTTTCTGTATCTGCCGGGCTTGCTTCAGGGGACAAGCTTATTGCAGTGACCCGTGCCGGATTGCCGGGAAACGAAAAAATCACTGTGAAGCGCAAAGGCGGTATCGCCGAACCGACAAAGGTAAAAAAGCCCACCGCGAAGCCGAAAATCGCCGCCGGCATGGTCTGAGCAAAAACAATCAAAAAAACATGGATGATGCATCTTCAACAGTGATGCCCGAGTGGATTATGAAACTCCTATGCAGGCTTTGGGGTGGTATTTTTCATGAGAAAAATCGCTCGTATTGCCTTTTTTGCGGATGTGAAGGTCAAATTGTGGATCAATTTCCCCGCAGGGGATACGGCTAACGATGAAAGGAATGTACATGATACGTAAAAAAATACTTGCTCCCGATCGTATCAGACAAAATGAGGGCAGCTTTGGCTTTATTCCTCATCGTTTCCTCACCGATGGATTCTTAGCCGCACTAAGTCAGCACGAGCTGCTGTTGTATCTGTTTCTGATTGTGGCCGCGGACCGTTATGGCCTGTCCTTTTATAGCTGCAATTCCATTTGTTTTCAGCTTACTCTCACCGTCGATCAGTACCTGAAAGCCAGGGATGGCTTGGTTGACAAAGATTTGATCGCTTTTGACGGAACAATTTTTCAAGTACTTTCTTTGCCGGCGCCATTAAACGCCGATTGGCGCCAAAAACACCGATCAATGCGGGCAAAAGGCCCTGTGTCAATTGCTCAAGTTTTTCAACAGTCGTTCAGGGGATCAATTCATGATCGATAACCCACAGTTAACGTTAAAACGAGACATTGACGAATATCTACAATGGATGATTTCCAACGGCTATTCTTTCCGCACATGTGATATGTATCGAAATGAATTGAACCACTTTTTCCTCTTCATCATCCGGAAGCAAATTGGCTGGAATGATATCTTTACCCTTAATACACTCAAAGACTTCCAAAAAAGCAAAGAAGATAGTGGGCCCGGAGTAAGAGGACTTTGGCAGTATCTATTTGAGCAAAAAAGAATCCATCAGCCCATAGACCCGCCTCGCCACAAACTGCCGGATCCTTACGAGGACTATCTGCTCTATTATAATCAAACCCGGAAAGTGTCCTCCATTAAGCTTGCCCATATCAGAAGGGTCCTTTGCGCTTTTCATGATTACCTTGAAAGACAAAACATTAAACTCGTTTCCATCCGGATTGAACAGATCGATGCCTTCCTGGCGGAGTTTTTTACTGGGTTTTCTGCTAACACCCGCAAAACATACCGCTCCTATCTTCGGGGGTTTTTCAAATTCCTATATTACCCCAGAAAGATCATCCGTAAAGACCTTGCCCCCTGGTGGTCGGCGCTCGTCAATTTGATCAAAGCAAGCCACCGAAATTTTTACGCCCCCATGAAATGCAACGACTCTTTGACAGCTTTGATTTTTCTTCATTTAAAAATCTGCGAAATTATGCGCTGGTACATCTTTCGTATGGTTTGGGTCTGCGCCCGGATGAAATCAGCCGCATCACTTTAGACGATATCTCATTTGCGCAATCTGAGTTGACCATAAAGACCCGCAAAAACAACCGCCCAGTTAAGCTTCCCATTCCTGAAAGCGCCATTAAAGCCATTGCCGCCTACATCATCGGCGCAAGGCCTAAAAGCAGTCACCGGAGACTTTTTTTAAATCTGGTTGCACCTCACCACCCCGCTTCCGCTACTTCGGTCGGCCAGCATATCACCGAGTGCATCAGAAAAGCAGGACTGCCCGGCACAGCTTACTGGCTCAGACATACCTATGCTCAGAACCTGCTGGAGGCAGGCGCTTCCATTTATGAAATTAAAGAGATGATGGGCCATACTACCATCAACTCGGCTGAAAAATATCTTCATGTTCATATTAAACTCATGCGAAAGGTAATGTTCGATGAAGAACTTTGAAAGCTTTCTGGCTCCCCAGCTCAACGAGTTTATCGCATATCGCCAACACCTTGGTTATTCTGTAAAACCGGTACGGTCATATCTTTTACGTTTTGATCGCCATGTGAAGGACCGAGAAATCAAGCCGGGTCTATTGTCACCCTCCTTTTTCCTCGAACTCAGAAGCCACCTTAAAATGGAGCCGATGACAGTAAATCGCCTCCTCAGTTCTGTCCGCGTCTTTTTTAATTTCATGGTTCGAATGGATTACTATACGGCAAATCCGCTAAAAGATATCCCGCCTGTGCCGGAACATTCATTCGCCCCCTTTATCTTCTCACCGGAACAAACCGAACAATTAATTGAAGCGGTCTGCAACAGAATCCGTAAAGAACCAAGATATTACTTGAAAGACTTGTCTGAATATATGGCTATTGCCCTTATGGCTCGATGCGGACTCAGAATCAAAGAGCCTCTGCGACTGCAGCTCCATCATTATCGGTGCCATGAAAGAACCATTTACATTGAAAAAACAAAATTCAACAAAGACCGTCTTATCCCAGTTCCAACGTCTGTCGCTTTAGAACTTGACAACTACCTGTCTGTTCGCGATGCCCTGATGGGCGAAGATCAAAATCCATATTTATTCGTCAGAAATAAACAAAAAGGATTAAGTGATCCCAGACTGCGTTTTATCTTTCACCGGGCAGTCCATGATATCGGCATTGATCGCCCCAGGCAGGTAATCGGTCATATGATCTTTGCTTCACCAACGCCTCATAGTCTGCGTCACAGCTTTGCTGTGAATACTTTAAAACGAGTAAAAGAACGCGGCAATTGCCCTAAACAAGCACTGCCCGTATTAGCGACCTATATGGGCCACCGGGTCTTTCAATATACAGCTAAATATCTGAAGTTCATCGATGCCGAGCAGCGTCAAGGACTCTTTGATTTTGCTATCTTACAAAAAGTGGATATATGAAACTTGAAACGTGCATCTACCGGTTCTTCGAACAATACCTGCCGCGCATAAAGGGCAGCAGTGATCAAACCATCAAAGCGTATCGGGATGTCTTTTCCTTGTTCCTGCCCTTTGCGGCAAGAAAGCTTTCCATACAAATAGCTTCTCTCAGGGTCGAACATCTTACCCCAGAGATGATTCTTTCTTTTCTCGACCACCTTGAATCGGATCGCAGCAATGTTATCCGAACCCGAAACCATCGGCTGGCTACCATAAAATCCCTGGCCAAGATGATCCGGTTAATGTATCCGGAAAATCAGAAGGAAGCTCAACGGATACTGGACATTCCGCAGAAACGTGCACAAAGGCAGCTTATCGGCTTTCTTTATCCGGATGAAACCCTGAAAGTCTTTCATTGCGTCGACCTCATCAAAAAGAATGGCTTTCGTGACTACACCATCCTTCATCTGCTTGAGGACTCCGGCGCCAGGGCCAGTGAAATCGCAACGCTTAACCTTGACTATTTCGATCCCCAAAATAGTACCTTGATCATCATGGGTAAAGGGAATCGGTACCGACAAATAGAACTGGAACAAAGAACCGTTCAGCTCATCAGACGCTATATTGCCAAATATCGCGTTAAACCTAAACCGCTTTATCAGAATCGCATGTTTATCAATCAACGCGGTGAAGAAATAACCCGGCACGGTATTTACCGCATCTGTAAAAAATATCTGCAGAAAGCCTTGAGTCCGAAACGCCTAAAAAACATCAATCCGGTCCATAGCTTTCGTCATAATGCCGAGTTCCGGATTATGCCGAGTGACCAGCTAAATCCGGTGAATCTCTTGATTTGCTGCGTATCTTACTCGGCATAATTATAAGCTCTGTAAGAAGGCTAAAAGATGGTCATCAGGCCTA
>Ga0209986_10001212_pt1 | contig 25032 bp, 28 predicted proteins | sample BlataG_FD_183168 | JGI IMG/M metagenome (GOLD analysis project Ga0209986, IMG submission 183168) | Deep subsurface microbial communities from Black Sea to uncover new lineages of life (NeLLi) - Black_00105 metaG (SPAdes) (version 2) | ecosystem: Environmental > Aquatic > Marine > Oceanic >... | reverse complement strand
TACCAAAATGATATGTCCAGACAGATGCTCGTTGCTTTACGGTTGTGTACTTTCTAACTGTTTTCATTACTTCTTTCAGAAGATTTCTTGTAAAGATTACTTCTCTTTCTTGCATTTTATTCATCCTTTTCTTGATATATGAAAGCGTATATTCTATCCGGGAATTCAAACTCAAACCCAGCTTTGTACTCAAGCCCAGAACCATGATTATACTCAACAAACTCTCCTGCCCTAATCCTCTCTTCTACTGTTGGTCCATCAATAGAATCAGTCATTGTTAAATCTCCAGCATATGGATCATCAAACACCTTCTTTAAAACCGCCCTGCAACCTCTAATAAATCCACTCATTGTCCTGTACTCTCTTGTTATCAAAACTTCTCTGTCCAATACTGCTTCTTTTACGTCCCCTTTTTCCGCCGCCTTTTCGCCCTTACCTTTTTGCCTTTTTTCGCTCATTTTTCTTTCCTTAATAATACATATATAATTATGGTTATATAAAGATTATGGATAGTTATAAAATTCTTTAGGTATAGATATAAAAACATAGTAATATTTATTAATTATTATTAACTTCTAAGCTAAAAGCTAATAACTATGGAACATTACTTCTTCTTTTTCCACTTTCCAAATCTCAAGGAATCCATAAAGTGCTTCTCCAACTTATGTGAAATTCCAGCACACACCCTAAAAACAAGCGATATAAGGAAAAATCCTACTGCAACAATAACAAGAATCCACTTCCTACTAATAATACCAGCAAGATGAAAGAGGAGACCAACAAGAAGGAAGAGTGTTGTATAAGATTCGAGCTTGTGCTCTATTTTACCCCAGAAGAAACCTTTAGCGAATTGCTTTTTAATTTTTGGTGGAGTTTTGGACATTATTTAATCTTATTTCCTTTTGTCAATTCATCAACATCATATCCCATCCTCTCAAGTTTCTTCTTTGTTACACTTGCTCGAAGTAGTTGAGTGTATATTGCTCCTACGTAAAAAATAAGTACGTAAGAAATGTATATAGCTGGATCTCCTGGATACACAAACCACGCATACGAACCGAGAATAGTAAAAACAGGAAGCGAGACGAAATAGGTGGTTATTTTTAGTCCCTTCATTACTCCAAACTTCTTGATGAACCATCTTACCAAAGGATTGAGTTCACGGTTTCCTATATCTTCCTTTAATTCATCTTCAACAATTCTTTCTCTGTATTCTTTGTCGTGAAGATACATCCAATGTGTAGCAAATAGTGTCTTTGTTGACCATCCATCTAAAATATGAATTAATATCAAGCATCCAAACAACAAAAGGAATGGAAAAATACTGGAGATAAAAAGATATGTATTATAGAGTATATACCTACTAAAGATCATTCCAAGTGCAAAACTGATAATAGCTATGATTAATAGTCTTTTCCAGTAGTTCGTTTTCTGCATAAGTCCACTCCACAAAAATCTTTGATGTATCTCTTATATATGATTCTATAAGCAGCAGCAGTACTTTCTTTGATTGTTCTTCTGTACTTTTCCATTATTATGAAATCTATCTTTTTATTTGTTACATATTCTACTCCTCTGGCTTTGTATGCTTCAAGTATTTCGTCTACTATTACATCATACACATGTCTCTTTCCTTCTTTGTGAATAACTTTCCAATTGGGTCTTAGTAAGTTTCTCTGGGAATATCTCCCAACCTTGATTACTTTTCTTTTTTCTATCATTTTTCTTATACCATTATCAAAAACAACAGATAAGACAACAAAAAGAAAGGAATAAAAGGAAGCACAATCTTCTTACGAGTGAAGATAAACATAGGTAAAACAACACAAAAACCTATCAAACTTCCTAAACAAAGGACTAAAAGTGGTAGGAATAATAAAGGTTGATATATTAGTGGACTATACATGCCAAATGCTGAATTTGTTATTGATGGGAATGTTGGAGTAAGAATAGAAATGAATATTAGACACTTCACATCACTACCACCAAATCCTTTAGGAATAAATTTGTTATTAAGAAGATAAAGAAAATATACTAAAGAAACTGTTATAACCAGAACAATAACCCAAAAACAAATGTACCATATTCCATAGAAGAAAAACATAACAATAATAATAGGAATAGATAAAAGTAGTGAGAATCCCCAGAAATAATGTGGTGTCTTCTTATATTTGATATCATAATAGGATGCAACAAAAAGCACTGTTATAACAAACAAAACTTCTATATTATTTATTATCATTTTTTACTAAGTAGTATTCTCCTTATTGAGATATTTTAGTATGTCTAATGTTGGGTTAGCTTTGAAAATAATACTATACAAATCTATTGGATATCTAAACTTTTCTTTGGGTATGCCAATTCATCTTCTTAACAAGTTAAGGGGTCTTCTCGGACAGACTTATAAACTTTATATTCACATTTCTATCATCTCTTTCTATAATCTTGTAGTTACCTGAATATGGTACTGAAAAACTATATTTACCATCAGATAGCATTGTTTGATTATAAAAGAATTTCCTTCCTTGATTTGTAGTTATTTCAATTGAAGCAGTGACTAATGTTCCATTTGGTGATTCTCCTTCTATTATACTCAATTCAGGGACATATTCAAAAATCTTAACAAATCCAAAAGGATGAAAAAACTCAGGAGTCTTTGCTATTAAATTTTCCTGTCCTTGAATCATTGCACCTTGATATAATTTATGTAAATCATTTCTAATATGTCCATAATCTCCATGATAAGCTTGCCATCCTAATGTTTTTCCATTATTATTATCAATTATCATAAAAGGCAAAACAAATGTTTTTGATTCATAAACTAATCTATAATGTTGTAACGCTTGAATGTTTTCTGATTCCACTTCCGAACCATCAAAATAGTGTAATCTAATCATAATTGTTTGTAGTGGATTTGGATTCCTCTTAGCCCAAATTGGCATAACATACTTCGGATTTGGGTTTGTTGGTGTTTGTAAGAAATCTGTCATTGGATAATCTATTATAACATATTTTGCGTTAAGATTATCCAACATCTCATTTGCTTTATATTCATCGGTTTCGACTAAATACTCCGCTGCTTCGTACGCACCCTGTTGAAAAGGATTAGATATTGGAATACGATTTGCTATTGTTGTTATCCAGTGTCCATAATCCCACCAACTCATTACTGAATAGACAGAATCAGGATACTTATAACCATTATCTGATGTTTTGTATGTATCATAATAATCTATTTCAAGCTGTGGAGTATTTTCTTTCATCCATATAAGTGACTCATACCAATCATTTGGTATCTTTCCTGCGTACCTAGCTGATGTCAATGAAATATCCAAAGCAGGATACATCACAACAAGAAAAATACCTAAACACACAATTAATGTCTTATAATTCTTACGAATTCTTATCTTTTGATTTTTTCTACTCTTCCTAGACTTTCCTTTTGTCTTTGAATTATTCAGCTCTTTTTTTGACCATACAATATCAATCACTTTCCATGAAAATAACCCACATAATAGAGACACATTTACAGCATAATAATATGCAAATCTGTTCTGCTTAAAACAAATAAAAAGTACCATTACACTCCATACTATAAAAAGAACTTCTTCTGGTTTTATTTTTTTGATTATATTGACTCCAACAACTCCGAACCCTAAAATAGCAACAAAAAAAGTTGTAGAAAACCATTTTAAGATGTGACTCATTCGCATTGAATTAACCTCTGCAATAGTTAGTTGAACTCCTGATGGAAATATTACCCCTAAACTTCCAAGCATCTTTTGGTACATACCTGGTACTACAAGACTTATAAATATAACAAAGAAAACTCCCACTGCTAATATTGTTATTGGATACCCCATTATATCAATATTTCTCTTCTGATATATATGAGAAATAATACCTAAAACCAAAAAGACACCAATACCTAATAAAAGAGATAAAACTTGTATCTCCACAAATTTCTTATAAGGTGTGAATAAAAATGGAAGAATCATAAGCAGAGAAATTATAAAAGCTGGAACTGCTGTAATGACTAAATAATACGTTTCCTTTTCTCTTAGATGATCAATCATATACTGAATTACACTATAGAATAAGAAAATAAGCATAAACAATGGTGATCCATTCCAAGACAAATAAAAAGCACCAAGAGTAATTCCTAACAGAGATGAATATAAGAGAGGTCTCTTTATTGTCGCCCAATTTATTTCTTTTATATTTTTAGAGATTCTTATAGTTATAAAAAAGAGTAACATTACAATTGTACTCATCAAAACCTCCATCACATGGTGATCTGTAAAACCAAGCAATGAACGAGAGAGGAACTGACCTGGAAGAATAGCAACTATAATTGCGGAAAGGATACCTACATTTCTATTATATAATTCCTTACCTATAAAATAAACTGGTATTATTACTAAAGCACCTAAGAAATAGGAAAAAAAAGCAAATATTGTTCTTATTCCCTCTTCTCCTAATGTGACATAAGGGTTTCCGAGTCCTATCACCCAAATAACAGAAGCAATTAAATAATCAAACAAAGGAGCAAAAGGAACTATTGACCCGTGTGGGTAAAAAGTATAAGGATCAAAATAAATGCGGTGTGGAAAGTTATGTAATGTGTTTTCAACTAATCTAAAGTTATACCATGGATCATTTCCTCCAAAGTTTATATATGATCCACCAAAAACAGAGCCATAAGGGAGAAAACCACGAATGTAAAGAGATAAAGAAAAAATACCCAACAAAATAATAACATATATCATTCCTATATCTATTCTTCTCATTTTTATTCACCAACTTATTTTCTACTTATCTTCTTTAAATAATCCAAATCTTTCTTTATTTCTTCTAAATCTCTTCTAATTGGATTGTTATGTTTATATACCTCTTCATTTGTAAACGCAATCTCACTTGGCATCATAATAGTATACTCAAAAACCATCGCTATCACAACCATAAACAAAGCACAAATTATAAAAATCCACAATGGAATAGAAAAATATTCCTTTATAACAATCTGATAAGAAACGCCACAGAGCATACAAAAGTTAAATATACTAATGTAAAACGCTGTCCGTGAGAATAAGTTCTTTATACCTCCGATATACCTAATTCTTTTTTGCTCTGGTTTCTTCATTCTACTATTTTACACTCCCTAAATAATTTTATCCAGTTCCAATCGTCGCAAGATAAACTATAATATTCATCACAATTATCCAAAAAGCTTCTAAGGTTACTTCTTTCCTGTCTCTCTATATTATCTACACTAAAATTATCACTAAAATATGAATAAGTCAATATCAGTGGATTATTTATTCTGGATAATGAATAACTATTTATATTCATTATTTTGTCTTCCATTTCCCACCTATCAATCTCTTTAGCCTTTTCCCGTCCTATTTCAATGGTAATTACTTTATTAACCTTCACTTTGCCTTTAGTCGGAAAAATTTCTCCCAGAGAAATTAAGGGGGGATTTAGTATTCTACCCAGAATCTTGTTGCTTTCATACATCTTTGCCTTCAACATAGTTCTATAATATTTCAATTTGCCTATTTCATTTGGTTTAATAAACCTTAAAAAATCCTTGTAACCTATTGCAGAAGGGAAAGAAGTTAAATAAGCCATCCCATCTCTATCTACGAGAGTAGTATCATCGCTGAGATACATGAATCCTTCCTTTAGAAGTTGTAATGCAGAGAGCGTCTTTCCTACGTTAGGATACGCCGGGAAGAGTAGAGCTTGATTGTTTTTAGTTACACATGATGAATGTATTGATAAAAATCCTTCTTGAATTTGTTTTATTCTTGTGACATTAGCTATTAAATTCTGAATGCTTCCTCTTGAGCGAGGGGCATAAAACTTATCTAACCATAAACAAGATTTTGATACCTGAATTTCTGTATCTCCTAACAGGTTTTTCAGTAGTATTTGATTCCTTAAACCAAAAAAGTAATCTTCAAAATAGACGAAATCCTCATTTTCTTTACCATAGAACCAGAAGTCAAGCCTACTGCAATCTTTCTTGATAGATTCATCTATTCTATTTACTACTTCAATACTTTCTTTTTCCATCATTCTCTCTATGCCTTCTGATACAAATATAGAGTTGTATTCACTTCACCATGACTCACTTGCTGATGAGTCAAAAGTGGATATGAAAGATTTTTTGATGTTATAAAAAACTCTCCTTCAGTACTCGTATTGCCGATAATCACTTCTCCATCACTCCAAAACTGAAGTCTCCAAAAATAATTTTTGAATTCACTAAAAATATCCTCGTCAAACACAACTTTTCCAGTATAATCTGCTACATACTTTCCAATGATCTCTCCATCAAAGGATTTTTGAGATGATAAGACTACATCTTCCAAATTATTAGTTATACCATATATAAGTAATAACCAGACTACACCAATTACTATATACCTCATATTTCTTCTCTTTTTCCTTCTATTATATTTAGGAAAGAATAAAACAAGAACAAAAGACAAAACTATGAGGAACTCCATAACCAAGATGTTCTTAAGCGACGAAGAATAACACTTCAAAATCTCAGTTTCACTACCATGCTCCATAAGCATAAAAAATGAAGAAATAAACACTACAAAAGTAATAAGCAAAAAACTTCTATTTTTGTTACTATTCCACCTGCCTATCGTTTTAAATCCAAGAATAAAAAAAAGAGGAGTGAGAAATGCTATATATCTGCTTATAACTCTATATTCCCCTGAGAGAAATATTGAACATACTATAAGTGTAGAAAATGCACATAACCATGAAAAAACTGTAAAATTGGCAAAAATACTTTTTTCTTTATTTTTCAGTACTTTATATAGCACTACCAAACTTAATATTCCTAAGATTACTCCCGTACTTAGTACCAAATAATCAAAATGAGAAACAAACATACTTAAAAAGTTATGTATTGTACAGTAACCTCCCTTGATAGGTGAAAGAACAGTATATCCAAATATTCCCTTCTCATGAAAACCATACAAGAGAGTCTTATAGAGAATGAAATAAGGGAACAGAATTAATGAAAGAAAGAAAAATGATACAATGCACTTTTTATCACATGTCTTATATAACACATACTTATATAATAAATATAATAGATATGTCACGAGAAGTACCAAACCCATGATCCGTGTCAATATAGTAATAGCCATCACGATACCTGAAATTGCATATAACCATCTCTTATTATCAATCTCAGACTTAAATATCAAATAGACAGATGTAAAGAAGAGCGGAAAGAAGAAATTCTCGGACATTACAAGGAATGAATATATAAATCCAACTGGCATAAAAAGTGAAAACAAGCCAATGATTAATGAAGTCTGTTTATTATGAAAAAATCGTGACAAATAAAATACAGGAAAGATAATAAGAGATGAAACAAAAATATTTACAGCCTTTGCTATTGTATATGTTGTCTGGATACAATCAGAAGGAAAAACTGATAAGATAAGAGGATATAGGACTGGATACTGATTTCCCAAGATTATTTGATTATGTAAAGGTGCTTTTGCTGTCCATAAATATATCACCTCGTCACCAAGTACCGTAGGCGTATAAACCATCGGTCCCAAAATAAGCTTTAGTAGAACCACTGATAAATAAGTTATAGACAATATAAAACATTCACTTTTTATTCTTCTCAACTTTCTTTACCTTTACAATTATAATATCACCAAGCAAAATCACTCTGTTTTGTGGCTTTAAAAAAAGATATAAAAAATGAAATAGCACTGATAACTTAGGTTTGATATAACTATTCGTCATCATTCCTTCAATTATAAAGTCCGCATCACTAAGCATCTTTAGGAGCATATAATAGTTAATCGGCGAAATATGATAAGTATAATCTTCTCCAAAGTCATGATAATTAAGATTATAAAGAAATAATGTCCTCGATGAGATACTATTTATATTTGGTGTTGTTAAAATTAACCTGCCATTTGGCTTTAGAACTCTCGAAACCTCTCGTACAAAATGCCAAGGATTCTCTAAGTGTTCTATAACTTCTACTGCTACAAAATAATCAAGAAAATTATTATCATAAGGTAAATCATTATTCAAATTAACTTCTTCACATGGAATCTCTTTTACCTTGAAATTCTCTGGAGTAATATCGCACGCCACTATATCAAAACCTAACTCTTGGAGTTTGTAACTTAATGCTCCTTCTCCTGCCCCCGCATCTAACACCTTTCCTCTTTTTTCACTCTTCAACAAGTTTAGAACAACATCATGTGTTCCTTTTGCTGCATGCTCTTTTATCATTTCTAGATTTCACTCAACAAAGAATTAAAGACCTCTTTAAACTCTCTACACTTTGTTTCTTTATCAAAATTCATTGTGTTCCGTCTTACTTCTTCTGAATACTCCTTTCTCTCTCTTAAAGGGAGATTGTAATACCACAAGATACTCTCCACAAAACTATCTACAGTCATCCGTCTAATAAACCTCTCGTTAGTTACAGCATCTTTGGCACCTGTAAACTCACTAACAAAAGTAGGGATGCCTGCTAATTGAGTCTCAACCACGCCTATATAAAAGGATTGTCCATAACCTGGAAATATTGCTAAAGACGATTCTTTTACGTAGGGAACAATATCATCTACCCATCCTGTAACATGAACACCATCAATATTCTCTAATTTTTTTGAATGGCTCCTTCCTATGATATATAATTCCAAATCTGATATTTGCTTCTTTGTTCGCTTGAATGCTTCTATTAGTATATCAACCCTCAGATTAGGTCTTTTATATCCTATAAAAATAATTTTTTTACTTTCTAAGTTGGGCCTCACTTTAAGAAGTTTAGAGTAATTATTGTCACTTATAAATGGATATGATATTTCTATTGGACACTTTAACACCTTTGACGCTTCATTTTTTACGAACGTAGAAATAGCCATGGCTCCATCAACATAATTAGAGATACACTTACTTATATACCTCTCTAAAGGATTGAGTTTTTTAGGTATTCCTAATGTGAATCGAGAATAATACTGACTACCTATAAATTGAACGATTTTTATATCTGAATGTAATATCTTTTTTAATACAATATTTCCTGGACTAGTAACAAGATACACATCATATTTGGGCATTATCCATCCTTTTAATACATTAAGCGATCTATAAGATTGTTCATATATATCCGCTCCAATTGCTTCAGCGAAAGCAAGATGGACATGATGCTCATTTTTATGACAAATGAACAAAACATTGGTCATTTTGACAAAACCTCCTCATACATTTCAACAGTTTCTTTTGCTACCTTTTTCCATGAAAATAACTTTGCTCTTTCTACACCTTTCGCAATCATGTCTTTTCTTAATTCATCATTACTTAATACTTCAAGGATACTATCTACCATTCCACTTATGTCATTTAAATCTTCCACAATTCCAGCACTTCTTACTACTTCTGGTAATGATCCAACATTTGTCGTTGCAACAGGACAACCACATGCCATTGCTTCTAATGGTGGTATGCCAAAAGTTTCAACAATGGGCAAACGAAGATACAAATCTGCTGTATTATATAACTTTACCAACTCCTCATCTGATACATAACCCAAAAATATAATATCCTTCTGTAAACCCAAATCTACAACCATCTCCTCAGCCTTTTTATATCCATATTCCCTTATAGAAAATATTTTTAGTTTGTGATTTATTCCCATTTTCTTGAGTCTATAGAATATCTCAATTAACTCAGGAACGGGTGTGTCAGATAGAATAAAATTAGAAGTTTTTTGAAAGATTTGAGGTTTAAAAATTTCATTAACTCCTAAATAGATAACTCTTACTTTCTCTTCTGATACGTTTAGATTTTCTATAACTTCTTTCTCCAAAAAATGAGAAACTAATACAAACATATCTATTTTCCTTTTAATTTGAGGAAATACTAATCCTAAAAACTTTGTTAGTATCCATGGCTTTGGTGTTTCATAAAAGTTTGGTTTAGCCATTGGTGGAACCCAAAAGCGACCACCATGAAGTGTTAAAACCTTCTTCACATCTCCTTGTAGAATAGTTGGAAGCCAACGCAGTCTAAAGTCAGTAATATGAAGCAAATCAATATTCTTATCTAAGGCTTTTGGTTTCTTTATTGAATAAAAATTATGATTATCCTCTATCTCTCTTAAATTTGTTGTAAGATTATCAATATAACGATAGATTCCTTTTGGATACTTTGTTGTCTTTAAAACATCATCAGTAATTCCTATTTTCATTTCTCAGCCTCCACATAAATTAGTCTTGGGAACTTTGCTAACACAACCTTTGGTGAATTGTCAATACAAATCCATCCATCAATAGATTTTCTTCCAGAACCTAAGTTTACTTTAACAAGTTTTTCGTCCTTCATATTACCTTCTTAATCATTTCACTATACCTTCTTACATCATTACTGCACACTTCAAAGCATTCAGCATTCCATATTGCTTTCTCTATAATACTGTACTGTCTTGCAATCCTATCGAATATCGGAAAATCACAAGCATAAGAGTATAAATTTAACAAATACTCCTTCATAGGATTGATTAAGTCTGCTGTAGCTATGAAAATCTTTCTTGCAGCTTCATCTCGGTCTATTTCTTTAATGGCTTCTTCTTTTCCTCCTGTTAATATGAATACCTTATTGATTTTTCCTTTATCCACTATCAATTCCGAAGGTATCTCTCTTTTTTGGGTAAATTCAATATCAAAAAGCCTTCCCAAGAGGAGAGTTGGAAGATGATACTTCCCTATTTTTGAGTTATAAGAATCAATAAAACCTCCCGTGAAAGTGTGTGGAGAAACATCAATCAATTCTGGATAAGAATATGCCTCTCCCGTATCTGATATTATGGTCAAGTCATCTGACATGAACATAAAATTACTATCAGTAAGAAGAGGTAAAATTGCAGATGTTTTACCGGTATCCCTTGGTGCTGCAATTAAAATGCCTTCTCCATTATAGTTCAAGCATCCTGCATGAATCAATGAATAGCCTTTCTGAATGAGTTTCAATTGAATAATTGATCTTATAGGAATGCCTACTCTCGAATATTTTAAGAAAGATTTTGTAACCTGTATTTTAGGTTTTTCACCCAAATCTTGTATTGCAGCCCTTGCATTCAAAAAAGGGAAGTTATAATCTATATTTAATTCTTTGTTTTCAACCCAATAGTAAAAGTTTCGAGTCCTAATCTTATTGTCTGAGTCTTCATAAAAATCTTCTTGTATAAAATCAATGTCTGGATTTTGGATTTCATTCACTCTAAAATATGCAGGAATATTAAGATTTATGTTAGTTCTGAGTGTGACTAAATTATGAAGTGAATAATTATTTATCATTTAGTCTTTCTGAGTAATAATACAATTGTTCGCCTCCTTTTATTCCATATTCAAAGATAAATCTACTTTCGTAGCTGAAACTCTCTAAAAATGATAAAACATCTATTTCTGTTCTTGGTCTCAGTTCAATTATTATTTTTGGGCTTTGGTTGCTTAACACCCTCCTTAAACCTTTCAGCACTTCAAGTTCTCCACCATCTACACCAATCTTTATCCAATCAATACATTCACTATTCACTTCTTCATCTAATGGAAGTGAGATTGCTCGGCAGGGAATATTAACAATTTTAGAAGAAACAAATTCATGTATATTATCTCTTCTCTATCTGAAGCAGCAACATTTAAAAATCTTACCTTACTCTCTAACCCGTTTATTTGGACATTCCTTTGGAGAATATTAAAAAACTCCGGAGATGGTTCAACTGCTATTACTTTCACCCCCTTCTTAGCAAAGTGAATTGTATACTTTCCGATATGAGCACCTATATCTATTAAAATTTCATCTCTTTCTGGATTTAAGTATTCCTTTATCTCATCTTCGTAAGCTGGATTAACTATATATGCCGAATCTAAATCCGCTAATTTATAAATGCAGTCATTTACCATCATTTCTCCATGTTTTATCCATATACCAAAAATCTTTCTTAATATATTACGAGTCCTTTCACATCTGCGAGGAATGCCTACAACTATCAAAAAAGCCACAATAACTTTCATCTTATCTCTTGCTCTCGGAAGATGCTTCATATACTCTAAGATTTTAAAAAAATTCATTTCTATATTATCTCTCCTACTAAAGGTATCCAATTCTTGTCCTCACAAGAGAGCACATAACATTCACAACCATCTAAAAACTTTAATAGATTTTCGTTTTCATGTGCTCTTACTTTGTTCATATCAAACTCATTAAAAAAAGCATACATCCAAAGCATCCGATTTCTGTCAAACTTCTCAAGAGAGTATTCATTGATTTCGTTGATTTTTTTGGCTAAATACTCCTTATCAACTTTTTCAATACATTTTTCACCTTCTTCAAGGACACAAATTGTATTCACTTTTGATTTCAAGACTTTATGATTCCATCTACCTAACAAATTAATTCTTGGAAGCGGAAAGAATCTCATTAACCAAGGATTTCTTTCCACAATTTTACTTCTCAATAATAGTCTTTGGTATTTCCACCACCCAATATCTTTTGCCTTCACAAATCGAATAAAATCATTATAACTTACAGTTGATGGTGTACAACTGAAGTATCCATATCCTTCACTATCAATGAGCGTCATATCGTCACTTAGAATATTGTATCCTCTTTTTGATGCCTGAAAGGATGCTATGGATTTACCTACTCCACAATGTGCTGCCAATACAATAGATTGTCCATTTTTAGATAAACATGCAGCATGAACATATAAAAAGCCCGCTTGAATAAGTTTTATTTGTATTATTGCATCTATCAAATTGTAAAGATTCCCTCTTAAAACGCTGTGAGACCTATTTAGAGTTGCTTTAGTTGCATAAATTTTAGTTGGATAATTATATTTTTCATCAAAATAAGCAAGCAAAATATCATATTTTCTCTTATAATAAACATCTTTAAAATAGAGAATATCCTCATCCTTCTTAGCATAAAATCTATCTACATTGCTAAAATCTTTGAGATGCTTGGAGCAAACTTGAAAAATAGATAAATCGTTTTCTACTTTAATCACAAGATTTGGTTCTGAAATAAAATTACACTCCTGCAATGGGGAGATTGGTTCTATATTCAGTGGAATATCTGATTGAATCCTTATTGAATTATATACCTCATAATAATACATTTTTTATATCACCTCCTTATATACTTCATAATATTTCCTTCCTATATTACTCCAATTGTAATTTCTTTCTGCTTCTTTCCTTCCTTCTTTCCCCATCTTTTGTGCCATTTTAAAATCTCCAAATAATTCCTTAATCTTGCTGGCACATTCAATACAATCATTATAATGAAGTTTAAATCCTGTTTTACTCGTTACCATACTGTTATGTAATGCATCTGGAGAAATCACAGGTCTTCCGATTGACATAGCTTCTAGAATTGGTTGATTCCATCCATCTTCCTCTGAGAGACTACAATATAAATAACAATTTTTATAAAGACTTATAAGCTTATCTGATGTGACTCCACCATAAAATATTATGTTTTTTCCTATATTCAGACTTTTTGATAATTTATGTAAATTATACCATTGAACACCACCTCCAACAATATGCAGAATAGTACGAGGATACTCCCGTAAAACTGACGGAAGTGCTTCCATTAGCACATCAATATTTCTGCGCTTAATTAATCGTGAGACAATTAGGATGTTATTATTTAAAGTTAGAGGAGAGCATTGGAATCTATCAATATCCACTCCATACGGAATTATTTCTATCTTACTTCTTTGAATGTGTTGTAAATATAACTTTTTCGCTCCTTCATTCACTACTATCAGTTTATCACAATGAGATAACGTATTTAGAAATAGAGGCTTTAGAAGTTGTTTTCCAATATTTCTGATATACTTATTTTTTATCATATCCACTTCATCAGAAAATCTATGATGTGGAAGTTCACACATACCTATAATAAATGGATAGTTCTTTATTTCACGAAATGGAGTGAACGATATACCATAGAAGAAATACGGACTGAATATTAAATCAATCTTATGCTTGGATAATATTTGTTTTACAAGTTTGTAGGTATTATATAATTTCTTGCGGTCATATCCTGTATCATAGAAATGTATATTTGGAAATTGGGAAGATAATAGGTGACTTTGGACTGTTGCATATATTTGGACTGGATGATTAGATAGTGATTTAAAGAAACTATAACCAATATTCCCCATGCTTCCCCCGTGATAGGAAAAGGCATCATTGATACCAAAAGATGATGGCGTTGATAGTATTTTCATTTGTTTGAATCATACCTCTCTATTGGAAGTGGATATCTTAACAAATGAACTAATAAATTCATTAGAAATCAATTTAAGACCACCATTTAATCCATACTTTCTAAAAATGAATGCTGGCATATGTAAGACATGAGAAAATGATGCTTTTCTCAAAAAGGTTTTTAGTTCATCAATAGAATAATCAGCGCTTTGAAATTCCTCCTTACAATAATGAGGAACATGAGCAATAAGATCAAAATGCTCAGGATTATCAGGATATTTATCAAACCAATAACTGCTGTCTATTTCCCCCTTTGCTCTCAAGTCCTCATAAAGAGTAGTTCCAGGAAATACTTTCAAAATATTAAGTTCTGTATCATCTAACAAATTTACTACTGAAAATGTCTCCTTAATATCTTCTTTTGTCTCCCCATGCCAGCCGAATATAAATCCTCCTCTTGTCCATATACCTAATTCTTTACTCTTCATTATTGTCTTTATTATGTTTTTTCTTTTTATTGGCTTATTGATCTTTTTTAATATCCTATCAGAACCACTCTCTACCCCAAAGGTTATACGAAGGCAACCAGACTCACTTAATTCTTTTAATACTCTTCCACTTATATTTATTCCTGAGTCTATACCAAAACATATATCCAACTTTGCCTTTTTCAACGTTTGTAAAAAATCTATAGTCCAGCTTTCACTCGCTGTAAAAAAAGCATCACTAAATCTAAAGTACTCAGTGTTATATACACTAATAATATCTTCCATCCTCTCTATTAGTAATTTAGGTGTAGGTGCTCTCCATATCCTTCCCCAAAGGTTCAAGTTACCACAGAAATTGCAAGCATATGAGCATCCTCGGGTAGCAGGCATGTATACATGTCGCAAATTTCTATATTTGTAAGGTAGTGCATAATCAGATATATATCTTTCAGGTGATGGAAGCAAAGAATAATCTATATAAAACTCATCAATATCGTGTTGTAGAGTTCTTGAAGGATTTGTTATTATTCGACTTTTATTTCTCCACGTAATATTTGAAATCTCTTTAAAATCCTTCCCTTCAACTACCTCCAATAGTGCGTTCTCTCCTTCTCCCTTCACAATCATATCTACAAAGGGATAATGTTCCATTATAGATAAATCCAAAAAAGTTGCATGAGGACCACCTAAGATCAAGTTACAATCTGGATTTACTGATTTTATATTTTCTGCTAATTCAAAACACTCAAATCTTCTTTCAGTATAACAAGTAAGCCCGACTATTTCCGAATCTTTAGTGTGACTAATAACCTCATTCATATCTAATTCTTGTGGTATTGGGTCTATTATCTTAACTTCAACATCTTTTGCATTATCTCGTACATAAGTCCCTAAAAACCCCAGCTCTAATGGTGGATAGTGTCTCTGCCAATCTTCATTACCAAACCACGGATTCACTAGTGTGAGTTTCATTTTACAGCAACAACAAAAGTCCTCCCTTTCAATGAAAATAATGAATATATAGATGAAAATAAGATTGAATTCAATAAAGAACCAGAAACATTATCACTCCTCAAATTCGGAAAGACAGTGTAATCAGCTTTGAGATATACTTTTGAAAATCCAGCTTTTTTACAATCTCTTTTTAGTTTGAATGGATATATTCCTCTTTCGACCATACCAAACCGTTTCATTGCTTCTTTAGTATTCTGTTTCTTCGTGTGCATATATCCCGGCTCAAGAAAAATTACTTTTCCCCCTTGTTTAAGAATGGTATAACATTCTTTGATTACTTTTTGCTGATTTTGCATGTGATGCAGAGAATTATAGAAAGTAATAAAATCAATTGAATCTTCTTCAAACTTCTCTGTCAATTTCTCCGCATCACATACAATATATGGCACTCCTACATCTCTTGTCTTAGAAGCAAAGTCCCAATGATGAGAAATATCAACAGCACATGCATCTAAGCCACATCTTATATACCATTCGGTTGTCCATGCACCCCCCGCACCAATATCAAGTAACTTCTGCCCCTTTTTGATTGGTTGAAGTTCAGATAAGATGAGAGCAAAGTCAATAAGATGTGTTCCGATAGATATTCGCCTATTAGATTCGTATATTGGATCAGATGAAAAAGGCATGAGTTGGTGATGCAATTGTTCTTTAGGAGAAAACTTTGTCGGGGATAATATTTCTGATTTTTTACTATTCATTTAGCATATCACCCTATATTGACTCAAACAAATATCACACGGTTTCATCAATTTTCCACTTTTGAAAGACTTTCTTAGTTGTTTGTAAATATCGTTGTCCCATATTTCTTTGATTGTTTGCTTTGTTACATCGCCAACAATTATTGGTTCATGTAGCATTGTTTTTCTCGCAATTTTGCCATTTTGGCATACAAATTTCATTTCAAATGGATATGTAATAAAACAACAAGCAACAACTTTACCATCCATCCTTATGTTTGGAGGACCAAAAAATGGCATCTTACACTTTGGCTTGCCTTTTACTTCGAGATTAGGAAAATCCACTTTTATATTGTGCTGTTTGGCTATGCGCTTTGCATTTCTAAATATCGTATCGTTTATATAACTAAGATTCTGATTTAGGATTGACTGATTAAAAGTATAATTATCCCATGCAGCTACATTTTGATATTTTATTTCTTTTATACCAAGATTTTTAGCAAAATCTACCATCTTTGTGACTTCGTGTATATTATCTTTCAATAAAACAAAATTTGAAAAAAGTTTTGGCTTTTTTGATTTACACTGCCTTTTTATTCTTTCTAAATTATATATGCCCATGCGCACATTATAAAAGTTTGCTTGTGGGTGCTTTCCTTCTCTTATAATATCAAACAATGCTCTTCCAGTAGCATCGATGGAATATATTAACTCATCAACTTGCATTGTAATTAGTGCCTCATGAATATGTTCTTTATTAATTAATGTGCCATTTGTATTTATGATGACCTTTAAATTATTATCTTTTGCATACTTAATCATCTTCATAAAATCCTTATTTAAGAATGGTTCACCAACGCCCCAAAGATACACAGTTCTTAACTCTGGTAGCGCATTATCTATTACTTTCTTAAACAAGTCAAAAGATAAGTCTTGGTTTGGTTTGAAATCTTTATATACACGACGCAAACACATTGGGCATGATAAATTGCACTTCGTAGTGACCTCAAATTGGATACTTCGTGGCTTCTTTGGTACTATTAATGAATAAAAAGATAAAGGAAAACATCTCCAAGAAATATCACTCAATCGTCCCATTTTTTCATTTCCCCGATTTCCTGCAAAGATATAATACATCTTTCATATACATATCGCCCCTCAATTCTGGATCTAACCACTTTTCAATCTTGAATATTGTTTTACTATAAATTCTACCCTTTAATGTTGGTTTCGGTTCGCATACCCATCCAAACCTTTTAGAGATTATATAATTCAAATTTGACTTATTTGCTATTATATCAAAACCTGACTTTTTAAGTATTCCTTCAAGTTGGTTAGAATTAAAGGAAAAAGGATGATACTTATCACCTTTTCCTACCTTTTCCATAATCCTCCTCTGTAACTGATGGATAAAACTATAACAAGTTACAGTAAGAATCATTACACCATCTTCTCTGAGAACTCTATTTACCTCATCTAAAACTTTCTTTATATCTTTTGTATGGTCTAACGCATTTGTAGTAATAATAACACCAAAAAAGCTATCTCCAAAAGGAATATCCTCTCCATTAGCTTTTATCCATTTTACATCCTTAGACATTTCAAACTCAGACAAGTAATAATCCATTAAAGAATCCAATCCATATCTGTTTCCGACATTGATATAATTAATTAATCCATACGCTCCACATCCTACATCTAATACATTGTCAGATGATTTGAAATTAATATATTTTTTGATAAAAGTTATGTAATCTTGCCAATACAATTCATAAACATCAGAATTTCTAGATTCATCATGTAACATATAATTCCAATATTCTTTTTCATTTTTCTGGGCAAGAACCCATCTCTCATTTGTTATTTTCATAAAATCTTTTCCTCATCCTAAGCTCAGAGACTCTTATTATTCCTTTGTCTATTTATATAAGTTATTCCTAATAGAAATACTATAGTCATAGCAAAGCCTAAACTTGAGAATATAACTCCATCAGCACTTTCTGATATTCTTGGGAACAGTATTGATGATCTTTGTATCTCAAAAGTAAAGTGTATCTGTGAAAGATAATATAAATCAGTTGTCAATTTAACAATAATATGAATAGGATTATTGTATATAGGATATAAAATTGGTGTGAACATATGAAAAACGTCTAAAAAAGGATGGCTTACTATAACTAATGTTGCTATCAGACTATCATAAAACCACTTTGAGTTTTTTAAAAAAGTAATAATAATCACAGGAGAACAAATAAGAAGGATAATAGGAATTGAATGTGTAAAAGACCTGTGAACATGAAAGAGAACATCTAAATCAGGAAGCACAGCAAAAGATGCTAATAGAAATGATCTTTTGATACTCAATCCACAGATAGACAGCACAATAAATGGAATAATAAAATGCAACAATACTTCTGGCATTTATTATCTCCTACTGTCTTCTACATCCTTTAAATCTTCCTTTGTATTTATATTAAAATAATCATCCGCAATAACAAAATGTCTCACTTCTTTTCCATCATCAATAGCACACTGGATTAAGTCTGGGAGTTCCTTTTCTCCCCTTCCTCTTCTAATATGAATAGGGCATTCATCAATATAATTCAATATTTCATTTTTGAAGATGCAATGTCCAGTTCCTTGAAAAGCATTTGGAAAGTATCTTGGTTTTTCGATAAGTCTATTAATACTCCAATACTTATCAAATAGTACAGTATAAGTTTTGGATATCTTTTCTAACTCCTTTTTCCTTCGTCTAACAACTCCACAAAAACCAAAAAGACTAAATTCATTATTTTTATATTGCTTATCACTAAATTCCTTTGCCATTTCCTTGTGTCTTGGATTTAACAAAATTTCATCACCAAGCATTAAAAAGAAATCTTCTCCTTCTAATGCTTCCTTTGCACATTCTATTGCGTGAACAAGCCCTTCTTGTTTTTCTTGAATTATAAATCTTAGCCTCTTATTTTTATAGAATTTATCATAGTACTTCTTTGTTATATCTTTCCCTTTGTGTCCAACAACTATAACTATTTCATTTATTTCTGGTATTTCACTTGCTCTATCTAAGTTATACTCCAAAATTGGCTTTTCACTGAATTCGAGCATGCACTTGTTAGTCTCATTTGTTTTGTCACTTAGTCTACTACCTCTTCCTGCTGCTAATATGAGAGCTTTCATTTTGTAAATAACTCCTTATTTTCTTCTACCCAATTAATTAGTATTCTTAATCCTTCATCATTAGTAACTTCTGGCTTCCACTTTAATTCTTTCTCAACTCTTGTTATATTACAGCAGAAATACCACAGATCACCTAATCTTTCTTTTTCAAAATTGATGTTTTGTTCTATATTTGTTATTTTACTTATCAAATCTAAACATTCTCGTAATGAGATAATCCTTTCAATTCCTCCTCCAATATTATAAATTCCGCTTTTTTGGTGTTTGTAGAATGCATCAAAAGCTTCTACTGCGTCTTTCACGTATAGAATATCTCTGCATTGTTTATTTGACCCATAAATTGTAATTGGAAGATTTAAGAGAGTTCGAATCACAAAATTCGCTACCCAACCATGATCTTCTCCACCAAATTGACGCTCACCATACATTCCTGTTAATCTGAAACTTGCTGCTTTAAGTCCATAAGTATCTACGTATGCTTGTGTATAAATTTCAGTTGTTCGCTTTGATGCGTGGAGTGGTGTTATATTACCTTGTAAAATACTTGAATCTTCATCTGTTGCTGGGTCTAACCAGTTTGGCTTTTGTCTCAGCTTTTTATCAATCTCAAACCTTGTTTCTTTTTCAACTAAAATATTATTTATCCAATTTCCATATACATGGATTGTGCTTGAATTCACCACTGGAATATCAAATTTTCTCGCAGCCTCTAATACATTCAACGTTCCTAAAACATTCGTTTGAAAGTCTAACATCGGATCCTCAATGGATATTGTCATTGATGGCTGTGCTGCTGTGTGACAAATAAAGTCACAATCCTTTGCTAATTTCCAAATACTATCTACATAGCTTTTATTTGTTTCTGTTATATCACTATCATACAGTTCTACTCCTAACTCTTTAAGATAATTCCAATTATAAAGTCTTGCACCTTCTACATTATATCCTGTTCGTTTTAACTCGTATTTCGTTAAGTTGTCAACAGATATTACTTCGTCTCCTCGTTTTCGATAGTGTTCGCAGATATGACTACCAAGGAAGCCACATCCTCCAGTTACTAATACTTTCATTTTTTCCTCATACTCCCTGATTTACTTATCAAAAATCTCTTTATGTCTTTCTCTGTTGGTATGCAATTCTTCACATGTCTCCTAAAGTTTCCCTTCTTCACTTTTCTATGACATTTTGGGCATATGTATTTCATTTTCTTATTACCTCCTCAAATACTTCTATCATTTTCTCTCCAAACTTCTCCCATGTTAGTTTTTCTTTTACATACATTTTTACATCTTCTTGCTCTCTATCATCATAAGGTTTATTATATAAATCAATTATACGCCCTTCATAATTATCTACTACCTGAAATCCAAGTAAGTTATCACGAATTAATTTTTCTGACGTAAATTCCGAAGAAACTATTACAGGCTTTCCTGAACACATACATTCAAAAGGTACTAACCACCCACCTTGTGATTTTATTGGATGAATTAATACATCACAAGCTGTATATAAATCTCTGAGTTTATTTCGATTTATATTACCTAAGAAAACAATATGATGGGTTAGTTTATGGTTTAGTGAATATTGCATCAGTTGTGATGCATAATAACTATTGTAATTTCCTGCTAAAACGAGTCTTATATTTGGTATTTTATTTTTTAATTTCTCTATAGCCTGAATACTTCTCAATTGATTCTTTTGTTCTGTAACTACTCCAACTTGTAAAACAACAAATTTATCTTTGAGTCTATAATTTTCAATAGCTTTTTTTCTATCTCCTTTTGAAAAGAAATTATAGTCTATACCGTATGGTATAATTTTTGGGCGTGAATTGTATCTCTCTAAGTATCTTAAATAATTAAATGAGTCTGCTACACAAGCTTTAGTTACGTAATCCCTAACAATTCTTTTCTCATACCATAATAACATTTTATGAGGAAATTGAATCTTTGCTTCTGGATTTAACCAGTAAGTTGGAGGCTCATTGCAATACCAAACCGCAGGTGTTGTTGTTTTTCTGAGGGCGAGTTCTGCCGGGAAGTTGTGAACATTTATTATATCAAAAGCATTTTCTATTTCTCGAATATCCATATTAAGCGAATCCATTTGTCCTATGATTCCAAATATACCACTATCAAACACTTTATCCACACTGAGAACAGGAACATTCAATTCTTTTCTTATTTCATCTGATACTGATAGAGTTAATATCCTCACATAATGTCCTTTTTCTTTTAAGTAGTTTGCAAGTTTCACCACAACCAACTCTGCACCGCCATAAAGTTGTAATGTTGGAGCTATTATTAATATTCTCATTTTATTTTTTATGAAAAATAGAACAAAGGAGAAAATTCTCCTTCGTTCCCTATTATGTCATATCACAACGTAACATAACACAACAAATCTCATCGCATCCCAGCCCAACAAATCTAATCCTATCAAATCTTATCGGAACTGAGCACATCATACTCACCTAAAGAATAGATGAGAATAAACTATGTCTTAAATATTGGACAATCCTTACATGCTTCTGGGACTTCATTTTTCCTTATTTTCTTCCTTAAGTCTTTATACTTCTTTCCATTCCATATCTTTTTAAAGTCCTCATTAAAGATATTTCCCATACTTGTTTCATGTTGCCATTCTCTCCTGTTTGACTCGTTCTGGGCACAGCAATTTACAGTATCACCATTTACAAAGATAAAAGGCATCATAAATGCTGTACATTTGTTGATTGAGGGCTTTTTCTGAGGTACATTTAATCCCCAAACTACATTAATTCCTAATTCTTTTGCTCTTTCATCTACTTCTTTTATTGTTTCCTCTGGAACCTCTACAAATAGTCCTTTTACTTCATCAAAATAATGAAGCATCCTTGAAAATTGAATTAACTTGACATCAACATTCAATGAATGGACCCACTCTACATGTTTTTTCATTTCATGAAAGTTATCTCTTGTTACAATAAAATGAAAACACAACTGAGGAAAGTAAGACTTCTTCTCTTTCTTGATTCTTACAAAAGTTTGAATGTTTTTTATTACTTTATCCCACTTTGCTCCTACTCTTATTTTTTCATAGGTCTCTTTTGTCGCTGCATCTAATGAAATAAATATTCTTTCTATACCTAAGTCTATTAAGTCATTGATCTCCTTTTCTGTAATAAACATAAATGAATCATACAATTCTACAAATATAGCTGAATCTTTTTGTTTTATGTATCTAAACATATTCATAAAATCTTTATTTATGAATTCTTCTCCTATTCCTGTCATTCCTATCCATTTTAGCTTTGGAAATTGGTCTAAGATGTATTTGAATTGACTAAGAGTCATATCTACACTTGGCTCGTGCCAGTACGTATGCTCACAAAATGTACAATTATGAACAACAATACCATTGGCTATGAAATTTTTATGAGGTTCACACTGAACATCAAACACGGACTCTGGGTCTACTCTTTTAATAGATTTTACTTTTATTGTTTTCATTCTTTCAAAAATTCTTCTACTTTAGATTTTACTAACAATTTATCATTGTAAAACTCATCTTCCCATATATGAAGAACACTAAATCCAGCACACATATAATCTTCTAGTTCTAACTTTTCCTCTTCTTCATTACTATGCCAATAGTAAGCACCAACCAATATAACTTTTTTTGTTTCTTTATTAATGAAATCTGGATTCCTACATCTTTTTGAAACTTCACCATAAAACCAAAAACTCCCATCTCCTACATACTCAAATAGAAAACCATTTTCTTTACAAAACATTAGAAAATTAATTTCCAAGAAATTTGGTCTTCTTTTTAAACTTTTAATTATTCGCAGAGCATATTCCTTATCTTTCCAATTTTCCTTTAGTTTTTTACTTATACCTCTCCCAATTTCGGGATGTTCCTTATGGAGTTTATTTATTGTTATACTAATCTTTTTTCCTATTTCTAGAATATCTCTATTTTTAATGGACATTTCTTTTGACTTTTCATTGAACATTGGATTATTTATCTTCATTCTTTCAGATTGTTTAGTTCTATTTTCTTCATTCATTGGTACATATTTTATTTTTCCTTCTTTCCGTAGTTTTGACATACTTCGAAGACACCTTTGGACAGTCTCTGGGTCAAACATTGGATTATTTACTTTCATACGATATGATGCATCTTTGCGTATTTCATCATACCTTTCTATATTTTCCTCCTTTAGGACCAACATAGATGGCTTATATATTCCTTTATCTTTTTTCTTTTGGATTGTCAACGAAACTAACTCACCTAATTTACCGTAATCAGTACTCTCCATCATTTTGTCAATATTTTCCTGTTTAAACATTGGATTGTCCTCTTTCATTCTTTTTGATTGTTTCTCAAAGAAATCATCAGGAAAATGGTGTTTTCCGCACTTTTTACAAATACCTTTATAATTATGTCCTTTGCTCCAATCATGACCTTCTTTATTATATCTATGATATTTTCCACATTTTTTACACAACCCAAAATTATGTCCTTTAAATATAGACTCTCTTCCTTTTAACGCCTTTGAAATTTTCCTTCCAGTTTCTGCAAGTGTTTTATTTGTTTCTTTGGTTTTTCCTTTGTTCCAGGGGATTGCTCCTCTCTCATACTTTTCTTTTTGCGCTTTACCAATTTTCTCACCTATCCTTTTAATCCTTTCATCAGTTTCCTTGGTTAAACCTTTATTCCATGATGTTCTATCCTTATCAAAGACATGTACTTCTTCACCCATACTTATCTTTTTTGTTTCAATCCATCCTCTTGAAGTAAGAATTAAATGTTCACCAGTCAACTTTAGTATTTCTCCATTCTCTAAGACAATTTCATATAAAGATTTTTTCTCTTCATGCTCAACAACTCCCAACACTACTGAATTACTTATTTTATTTTCATCTATATTATAAGAATACACATTGTCTCCAACCTTTAAATCTTGTATAAGTACTTCTCCTTTTTTTGTCTTTATTCTTGTATTTTTTGCTAAACATTTTAAAGGACACTTTGTTGTGCATTCTACCTCTATATATGATGGATAAGGATGTACCCACTGGAGATATTTAATTAATATCGGATTTATTGTATCGTAAAAAAGAATAAAATGAACATAATTATATAACCATTTTATTCCTTTTTCTCTTATATATAAAAAAGTATTTCTTATCTTAGGCATTACACTAATCATTCAAAATCACCTTTGTTTCAATAATATTTATCTACTATTGAGTATAGTTAAGACATGATTTAGTCATTCTTCAACTCAAGATGTACCATGAAACTGTCTCATGTATTTCTGTTGCTCTATGACTTTTCCTGCACCTATCAAATAACCAATGTCCATACCCACATCTATCAAACCAGATGCAA
>Ga0209986_10001211_pt1 | contig 25033 bp, 22 predicted proteins | sample BlataG_FD_183168 | JGI IMG/M metagenome (GOLD analysis project Ga0209986, IMG submission 183168) | Deep subsurface microbial communities from Black Sea to uncover new lineages of life (NeLLi) - Black_00105 metaG (SPAdes) (version 2) | ecosystem: Environmental > Aquatic > Marine > Oceanic >... | reverse complement strand
ATTGTGAATAGTGATGTAACGTAGATAATTTCTTAAGAATTACCCACAATAATTGAACAACCCTTCAAGTTGCTTACACTATCTACAATACTGCTATTATTTATCATTTTCTAAAAGAATTAAGTATCAAAAAAGAACTAAATAGCAACCAAAATTGTATACGCTGCCAAATATTTTATTTATTTTTACTTTAAAATTGAATTAAAATTATGATATATTAAAGTTAATATAATTAATCAAAAGGCAGGGAATAAATAATATTTAAAGGAGGAAAAATAATGAAGAAAATAACTATTATACTACTCGTGTTAACTTTAGCGATTTTTATGATATTTGGAACGCAATCAGCTTTAGCAGCTAAAACGATAAAGGTCGGTCATGGTCATAGTATTACTCATCCAGTAAATTTAGGGTTTGAAGTATTTAAAGAACTTCTTGAGAAAAAATCAGGTGGAGAATATATAGTAGAGATATTCCCAAATTCTCAATTAGGAAATGAAGCTGAAATGGCTGAAATGTGCAAGCTTGGCACATTAAATGCTGTTATGTTTGGACGTTTTGAATCAATGGGGATGGAACTTTACACTCCGGCACTGCCCTTTATCTTCAAAGATTATGATCATGTTAATAGAGTACTAAGTGGTCCAGTAGGCGATTATATTGCATCCTTTACCGAGGATAACGGATTAAAATTATTGGGATGGTCCCACTCTGGATTCAGACAGATAACCAATAATATCCGACCCATTAAATCACCAGCTGATTTAGAAGGATTGAAAATGAGAACACCTCCGCTGGAAAATATCCTACAAACTATGCAAAGTTTTGGTGCTAGTGCTACTCCTATAGCTTATTCTGAATTATACATGGCTTTAAAAACCGGAGTAGTGGATGGACAGGAAAATCCTTGGGTAAATATTGTTTCTGAAAAATTCTACGAAGTTCAGAAATATGCCACCGAAGTAAATTACATCTATATGCCGGGTCCGTTTTGTGCTGGTTTAGATTGGTGGGAAAGTCTTTCTGAAGAAGATCAAAGAATGATAGGGGAAGCTGCCAAAGTCGCTACAATGTATACTAATTATATTACAGAATCTTCAAATGAAGCCTATAAACAAAGATGTATAGAAGAAGGTATGGAGATTTATGAACCAACTGATGCTGAAAGACAGGCTTTTGTTGATATGGTTCAACCAGTATATGATTACTTCATTGAACAAGGAGCATCAACTCAAAGTTTGATTGAGTTGATCCAAAACAATTAAAAGTATTACTCGTTCTAAAATATAAAATAGAATTAAGTTTATTCCCTGCCTTACTTAACTTAGTTCATTCTAAAATCAATTGCCACAAACTTAGACTTAAAGGAGATTATAATATGAAAAATAAGTTTGATTACTGGCTAAATAATTTAGCTATTTCACTTGCTAGTTTATCCTTTTTGGCAATGTGTATAGTAGTGATAATGTCAGTTTTTTTAAGGTATTTTTTTTCATTTTCTTTTCGTTGGGTAGATGAATTGATAAGATATTTATTTATATATATGGTTTTTTTAGGTATTCCAGTTGTTTTCTGGCAGAAGTCTCATGTACGTATTCAATTTTTTGCATCTTTTTTTACAAAAAAAATAAAATATTTAGTATCAATTTTTATCGATTTACTAATTTTAATTACCATACTACATATTGGAAATTCAACGATTCAAATGATTAATGGCTATATTGGTCAAACACCTTCTCCCGGATTAAAAATTCCAATGAAATATGTGTATTTTGCAATTATCATTAGCTTTATTCTATTAACTATTGAGATTGTAAGAAGATTTATAAGTAGGTATAAAGGTGAGTATAAGGAATAGTAATATTTATATTTATCTAAAAAGAAAAAATAAGTTTACTTACAAATAAGTAATTATTCAATTTAGACAGATAAATTATACTTGTGTATAAGCGTCTAATCTACTAATCAATTCAAATGTATTTATAGTGATTGTTTTATTAGAATGAAAGGAGAGAATTAATGAGTGCAGGAGTAGTGATGTCACTGTTGTTAAGTCTAATGGCGTTTTTTTTAATTCTAGGAGTCCCAATTGGTTTCGCAATTTTAATAAGTTCTACCTTTGCGGTATTTATACAAGATTTACCTTCATCAATGGCTACATTAAGAATGATTGCAGGTGCAGATTCATTTCTTTTAACTGCCATTCCATTTTTTGTTTTTGCGGGAATTTTAATGAGAGAAGGAGGAATTACAAAAAGGATATTGGATTTTTGTTTAATATTGTTGGGGTCATTTCAAGGTGCTCTTGGACATGTTAATATTATGGCAAGTATGATTTTTGGAGGAATTTCAGGTTCTTCTGTTGCAGATACCGCCTCTATTGGCACTATCTTAATACCGGAAATGATTAAGAAAAAATATCCCAGAGATGTAAGTGCAGCAATTACTGCTGCATCTTCTACTATAGGAATTGTTATTCCCCCAAGTATCCCCATGATACTATATGCACTGGCTTCAGAAACATCAATAGGAAAACTCTTTTTAGCAGGAGCAATTCCCGGTATATTAATAGGTTTAATTATGATGGGGATTACTGCATTTATTTCTGCTCGTCAGGGATATGGAAAAGAGAGAGATAATTTACCTTCTTTTAAAGAATTAATGATCGGCTTAAAGGACGGTCTTTTAGCTTTAACAATGCCTTTAATTATTATTGGGGGAATTGTTGGAGGGGTGGTAACTGCAACCGAAGCAGCAGCGTTAGCAGTATTATATGCTTTTATTTTAGGTTTTTTTATATTCAGGGAACTAAAATTAAGTGATATATTTCCCGCAATTAAAGAGACAGTGGTATCAACAAGTATAGTCATGTTGATTGTAGTTTCTGCTACTTTTTTAGGTTGGATTTTAGCGTATGGACAACTTCCTCAAAAAATGTCGACAAGTTTACTCGCGATTTCTGATAACCCATTAGTAATTTTGTTAATAATTAATATTATATTACTGATTGTAGGGACTTTTTCAGACCTTACTCCTAATATTTTAATTTTGACACCAATATTCCTTCCTATTATTACTCAGCTGGGGGTTAATCCTGTTCATTTTGGTATTATAGTAATTGTCAATCAAGCAATTGCACTAGTAACACCGCCAGTTGGTAATTGCTTATATATTTGTTCGAATATAGCAAAATGTAGTGTAGAAAAAGTTTTTATAGCATCTATACCCTATTTAATCTCAAATTTTACAGTTTTGGCAATTGTTACCTTATGGCCTGGTTTGGTTCTTTGGTTACCTAATTTATTAATGCCCTAAATTTATAAAAAGGATAATTTGGAAAAAAAATATCAAAATATGTATTATCGATGAATCAATTGATTCAATTTAATAATGTATAAGCTAAAAAAAATAAATAATAGATTATTATTCGTATTAATAAAAAAAGGAGTATTTAAAATGCGAAAAAACAAGTTAAGAGAAATTATCAAATCAGGAGAGACTTCGGTTGGAGCGAGAGTACTGTCACCTTGGCCAGGATTTGTAGAAGTGATTGGGAATACCGGAGTTATTGATTATATTGAGTTTGTCGGTGAATATTCCCCCTGGGATTTACATGATTTGGAAAATATTGGTCGCGCTACTGAGTTGTATGATATGTCTAGTATGTTTAAAGTTGACCAAGAGCCGAATGGGTTTTTAGCCCAAAGGGCCCTTGGTTCAGGATTTCAAAATATTCTGTTTACCGATATACGAACTGTTGAAGATGCTAAAAAGTGCATAAAGATTGTCAAACCAGAAACTCCTATTTATAAAGGAATCAATGGTTGTCATATGAGGCGTAATGTAGGTTATGTTGTGGATTGCGGAAACGAGGATTATGTAAAAGCCATGGATGAAGCAGTTATTGCTATTATGGTAGAAAAAAGAGGTTGTGTTGAGAATCTTGAAGAGATTTTATCATTAAAAGGAATTGATATGGTGCAATTTGGCCCTTGTGATTATGCTTTAAGCATAGGATTGCCCGGAAAATGGACTCATCCAAAAGTAAAAGAAGCAGAATTAAAGACAATTAAAACAGCAATTAAAATGGGGATTCGACCTCGAGTAGAAATTGGACCAATTAATTATAAATCTGAAGATATTAAAAAATATATCGACCTTGGAGTAAAGGATTTTCATCTCCCAAGTGATGTTATTATTATTCATCAGTGGATAAAAGAAAATGCTAAATTGATTCGGAGTTTGTTTAAATAATATCAGTATTTAAAGATGTGTAGTATGACTTTTTCCCTTGTAAAAGCAATGAGGAAAACATCAAATATTAAATGTATGAGAACTATTTTGTACCAGACTACCCAGAGAATAAATATTCCTGTGGCATTTATTTTGAACTATAGTCAGTTTTTATCTATTTTATCAAAGGCGGTTCGAAATGGATTTTTTTCGGTGATATTTGATATTTCTAATATCTTAATGGAATTCATAGGAATTCTTGGAACTAAAAAAGAAGTTAATAAGAAGTACCGCCTAAAAATATTGTCATCATGTGCAAGGCGGCAAGAGAGCTAAGGGATGACTAAAATCATCCCTCTTTAACGAATTTAATACCGACAAATTCATGCCTGGAAATCTCCGAGTCAATAGACCTAAAGTTATTATCCACGGCCTATTGACCGATAGGGAACAAAAGGAAACGATTATTCCTCCCGTGTTTGGAAAGGAGAGGCAAAGGTTAATATATAAAAGGAAGGAGGGTTTTAATTAATTATCTTTTACTTTTGCGAGTCTAATTAAATAATTAAAATAAAAAGGAGGAACAAATTATGCTAAAAGGATATTGGGGAAAAATATTAAGAATCGATCTAACCAACGGCCGGGTAAGTGAAGAGGAGATATCAGAAGAATATTGTAAAAAATATATCGGTGGCGTGGGATTTGCCGCCGATATCTTATTAAAAGAAGTAGGACCGGAAGTAGGGGCACTTGATCCGGAAAACAGACTTGTCTTTGGCCTGGGACCCCTGCAGGCTAGCGTGGTTCCGGGGACTGGTAAATGGGTAGTTGTATCCAAATCTCCCCTAACCGCTGCCATCTGTTACGCTACAGCCGGTGGTAATATGGGTCCCATGTTGAAAAAAGCCGGTTACGATACTCTGATTATCCAGGGGAAAGCAACTAAACCGGTTTATCTGTGGATAAATGATGATAGAGTAGAGATAAGGGATGCCTCAGCCCTCTGGGGCAAAGATACCGAAGTAACTGTAGATATGATTCGTGAAGAATTATCTGAACCCAAAGCCAGTGTTGCCGACATAGGCATAGCCGGAGAAAAATTAGTGGCTATCGCCTGTATCGCAGTAGATAAAGACAGTTTTGCTGGCCGAGGTGGCCTGGGGGCGGTAATGGGAGCAAAAAATCTTAAGGCCGTGGCCGTTAAAGGAAGCAAAAAGCCAGAGGTTGCCGATCCGCAAAAGGCTCTATCCCTGGCCAGGGAACTAAATGAAAGAATCAGAAAGACCGCCCCGGAAGCATTCTTAAAAGGTGGCACTACCTGTGAGACTACCCCCACCGAAGAAGCAGGAGACCTTCCTATTAAATACTGGTCAGAAGATGCTGGTGGTGTCTGGGTAAAAGGAGCAGAAAAATTAAGCTATCCCTATTATTCCGAAGCCTTAAAGGTTAACATTTCTGAATGTGCCAAAATAGCCTGTAGGAACTGTCCTATTCGTTGCCACCGTTATGTACATATAGATGAACCCCAGAAATTTGCCATGGAAGGTGTCGGTCCCCAGTATGAGGCTCTAGGGATGTTAGGCTCTTGTAATCTGCTTGATGATGTAAAAGCTGTTGCCAAAGCCAACGAATTATGTAACCTTTACGGCCTGGATTGCATCTCTGCCGGTGCTTTTGTAGCTTTTGCTACCGAGTGTTACCAGAAAGGCCTGCTCACCAAAAAAGATACCTTCGGCCAGGAATTGAAATGGGGTGATGGTGAACAAGTAGTAGAAATTGTACGCCAGATTGGCGAGAGGGAAAAACTCGGTGAACTGTTTGCCCGGGGTATCGTTAAAGCAGCCCAGACTATCGGAGGAGATGCCCCTCAAATAGCGGTACACACCAAAGGGATGGACTTCCCCGCACATGACCCCAGAGCCTTCTTCTCCTTAGCAGTTAGTTATGCTACTTCTTCCCGGGGGGCCTGTCATACCCACGGACTTTGTTTTAAAGCAGCCTGTGGTCTATTACAGCCTGAAATGGGGATTACAGAAGCACCAGACAGATTTTCCATGAAAGGGAAAGACTTTATAGCCGCTAAATTCCATGATTTAAGTGCCTTACAAGATGCAGTAACCATGTGTAACTTTATGATGTTTGGTGGCTTTTCATTAACGGATATGTTAGATTCTCTTAATACAGTTACCGGCTGGGACTGGAACATGGAGGAACTTCTTAAAGTAGGAGAAAGGATATCCACCTTAAAAAGAGCAGTCAACGTAAAATGGGGATTTAGCCGAAAAGATGATACCCTACCTAGAATAGTGTATCAACCTTCCAAAGAAGGGTCTAGAGCAGGAAAAGTTCCCGGACCCCTGGATCCCGCTCTGGACGGATATTACAAACTAAGAGGCTGGGATAGTGATGGTAAGCCTACTGCTGAAACTTTGGAAAAATTGGGGTTGACAGAAGGGTAAAGATTAAATAAATTAATTATTAAAAATAGATTAGGTAAAAGTTAATACCCCTAAAAATATTACGGATATTAACTTTTACCTCTCTTTATAAGTAAAATTATATTTCAGGGAGAAAAGATGGAAGAGAAAACATTATACTTTAAAGAAGGAATAGACCTAAAAAATTGGAAAGAGATAAAAATAGAATATTTTGATAGGGAATTTTGTATAAAAGTACCAAATTATTGCGAAATATTAGAAATGAAACCAATTTTACCTTTAAGTAATCCGCGACAGAAAATAGAAGAAGCATTAGATAATCCTATAGCAAGTAAAACATTAGAGAAAATTATAGAAGATAATCCAAAAGATCCAAACAGTATTACAGTAGCAATTTCAGTTTCAGATAATACCAGACCGGTACCTTACAATTGTGATGATGAAGAAGGTATTTTATTACCTCTTTTAAATAGATTAAAAATAACCGGTATAAGAAAGGAAAATATTTTAATAATTGTTGGCTGTGGAACTCATCAAGCTACTACAAAACAATGGAAAAAAGATGCGTTTGGTACAGATATAGTTAATGAATATAAAATAATTGACCATGATTGTTATTCTGAAGATTTAGAACCTTTAGGTATAATTGAAGGTGTATTGGTAAAAGTTAATAAATCTTTTTATGACGCAGATATCCATATTATTACCGGGTTAGTAGAAACACATCTAATGGCAGGAGCTTCAGGAGGAAGAAAAGCAGTCTGTCCGGGAATGGTGAATATCGAAGCAACACAGGTATTTCACGGTCCGGAGTTTATGGCGAATAAAAATGCTGCAGATCTTGTTTTAAAGAATAATCCTTGTCATAAATTTGCCTTAGAAGTTGCGAAAAGAACTCGCATCGATTTTAGCGTAAATGTAATATTAAACGGAGATGCAAGGCTTTGCGGGGTCTTTGCCGGAGAATTGGAAAAGGCTCACGAATTAGCAGTGGATAAGATTAGAGAATATACTCAGGTTGAAGTGGATAGCGAATATGACATTATACTAACTCATGGGGGAAAGGGTACAGTAAATCACTATCAGGCACTTAAAGCTGCTGATGGAACAACCCCTGCAATCAAAGAGGGTAGTATTGTCATTCTGGTTGCTCACAATAATGATAGTGAGCCGATTGGGAGTGAATATTATAAAAGATTGATGCGTATATTTATGGAAAAAGGTTTGGGAAATTATCTTCCAATGATAAAAGACCCAAAATGGCAATTTACTCCTGATCAATGGGAACCCCAAAAATGGGAACAGTTTTTTCTCAAAGCCGGTGCTTTTGAAAATTTAATTTACTGTACTACTAATATCCCTCCGAAAGATCTTGATTTACTTCCTGGGACTAGTGGATACACTTTAGTAGAAAAACCTTCACCAAAGATTGAAGAAATTGTACAAAATGCAGTATTATACGCAATTCATAAAAAAGGTAAAGATGCGAGGATGGCTTTTGTAAAGCAGGGATTTTATGTTGTTTTAAAAAAATCTTTCAATTGTGAATGAAATAATCATCTGCAAGTATCCAATATGATTTATAATTATGTTTGTTTTTTCGACACTAAGTAATTAAGGAGAAATTAATGTTTCTAAATAAGCATCAACAACGAATATTAGAAGGGAAATCTGGTAGAGGACCTCAGAAAGCCATGGAAATACTTCATTCTATGGGAAAGGCACGCGGTGCCGAGAAGATGGTGGAGATTAGCTATGCCCACTTAATGCCTCCTGATGTGATGTTTTTCCCTTTTGGCAGGCAAGGAAAATGGGGGCAAGAATTAATGAGAGACCTAATTCAGGGAATCGATCATTTAAGTGTCCCGGCAACTATTGAACCAAAATTTGTTGATTTGAATATAGCAAAACAGTTGGAATTCTCAGAAGATGAAATCAAAGAGATGAACCAGATTATGGAAAGTGCAGTACGTTTTTATGAAAAGCTGGGAGTTATCCCTACTTATTCGGCATTACCTTTTTTTGTATATCCTGGTAAACTAAATCAACACGTTAGTATTGCCGAATCAATTTCGATACTATGGTACAACACGATCTTTGGTTCGCGCTGTGAAAGAGATGATGGGGTAATTTCACTATCAGCTGCTATTACTGGTTTTGTTCCGGAAGTTGGTATGCATTTATCTCAGAATAGATATGCTCAAGTTATAGTAAGGATTAAAGATGAATTAGAAGTAAATAATTTTGCAGATTCTGATTTTGATGCCTTAAGCTTGGCTATCAGTCGGAGAACGAAAGAAAAAATACCGGTTATTTCTAATCTTCCCCTTTCTGTTGGTCAAAGTTATACAAAATTAAAACATCTTTTAGCTACGATTGCCGTTGAATCTGGATTGCCTCTTTTGCATATGGTAGGAATTACGCCTGAAGCTCCTACATTGGAAACAGCATTAGGCCCTAACCATCATAAAGTAGAAGAGGTTTTAATTGGTGAGCAAGAAATAAGAGAGGCTTATAATATTGCCTGTACAGCAAAAGAAAATCATATTGATTATGTTTTATTAGGGTGTCCTCACGTAACCATGAAAGAATTCATGGAAATTATTAAAATTATTGACGAAAAAAAAGTACATCCCAATGTCAAATTTGTTATCTCGACTACTAAACTTTTTAGAGATACTGCTTCCGATATGGGCTACTTAGATATTCTTAAAAAAGCTGGAGCTATCATAACTGACAGCATGTGTATTGCATTTGCCGGAACAAAGGTAAAAGGGACAATAGCTACAAATTCTATAAAAGGTGCATTTTTCTATTCCGGTTTTGATCAGGAAAAAGTAAGTCCTGTTTGGTTTGGAAGTACAAAAGAATGCACCCATGCAGCAATAGAGGGTAGATGGACCGGGGGTGAGAAATATGGATGTTCTTAAAGGGAAAAGTGTTTCAAAAAAACATCCAATAGTAGAAGGAAAAGCATTAGTGGTAAAAGAATTAATTGCTTTTTGGGCTGGTGTTGATTGGGAAAGCGGAGATATTGTAGAAGTAGCACATTCCGATCGTGGGCAGAATGTAACCGGAAAAATATTAGTATTTCCTGCTGGTAAGGGTGGGGCAGGTGAAACTTTTGGTTATTATTACTTATACCGAAACGGTAAAGCTCCTTTAGCACTTCTTTGTAATACTGTTCAAGCAACCACAGTTGCTGGTGCTGTAATTTGTAATACACCCATGATTTATGGATTTGAAAAAGATATTCTTGAAGTCATTCAAACAGGAGACTATATCCGAGTAAACTCTCAAAAAGAAGAAATTGAAATATTTAAAGAAAATTCGATGTAATCTAAAATAGATATAAAATACAATTTAGAAAATTAAGATAATTTTATTTAAGCAAAACCCAATAAAAATTATAGAAAGGAGTGATTGTAATTGATTAAAAAAAAGGCGATTGTAATTAATAGTAAAGATAATGTAGCGACAGCTTTGGACGATTTAAAAGCTGGCGAAGTTATCCAGGAAGAGGTTGATAGCCTAAAAAAGAATATTAAATTAAATCAAGATGTACCCTTTGGACATAAATTTAGTTTAAAAGAGATTCCCTCAGGTTCTCCTGTAATAAAATATGGAGAAATAATTGGTGCAGCAAGTAAATTAATAAAAGTGGGAGATTATGTCCATATTCACAATGTAAAGAGTAATCGAGGAAGAGGCGATATTAAAGGAGGTTCTCAATGAGTTTTTTAGGCTTTCCCAGGGAAGATGGTTCAGTGGGTGTCAGAAATCATATCGGAATTATTTCCGTTGTAGTTTGTGCCAATGATGTAACCTTAAAGATTGCCCAACAGGTGGAGGGGGCGGTTGCCTTCCTGCATGACCAAGGGTGTACCCAGACTCTCGTAGATTTGGATCAAGTTACCAGAACATTAGTAAATCTAGGTAAAAACCCCAATTTAGCCGGAGTATTACTGGTTAGTTTAGGTTGTGAATCAGTATTAATAGATGAGATAAGAGAAAAAATAGCCGTATCTGGGAAACCGGTTAAGACATTAGGTATTCAAAAGACAGGTGGAATGCTTCCAGCTATTATGGAAGGCTCTCGTATCGCTCAAGAAATGGTTATCAAGGCCTCTACCATAAGACGGGAAACCTTTGATGATTCCTATCTATCTATCGGGGTAAAATGCGGTGCCTCTGATACCACTTCCGGGCTTATTTCCAATCCTGCTGCCGGAGCAGCTTTTGATCTTATATACGATCATGGAGGGACTTGTATCTTCGGAGAGACCACTGAATTTTTAGGTGCCGAACATATTCTAATGCGAAGGGCTGCCACTCCAGAAGTTAAGAAAAGGATTGAGGAAATAGTCACCCGCATGGAGAAAAGAGCCAAGATGATGGGAGTAGATATACGTGGTGGACAGCCCACCACCGGAAACATCAAAGGAGGTCTAACTACTATTGAAGAAAAATCTCTCGGTGCTATTGTTAAAGCTGGGACAAGACCTATTCATGATGTCTACGAATATGGTAATAAAATAACTAAAAAAGGACTCTTTATCATGGATTCACCAGGAAGAGAACCGGAATTTTTAACTGGAGTAGCTGCTGCCGGGGTGCAAATAATTATATTTTCTACCGGAATCGGTGCACCCCAGGGATTCCCCTTTGTTCCGGTACTTAAAATAACCGGTAACCCTAAAACTGAAAGATATCTTTCTGATCATATTGATAAATTTATTAAGCTTTCGGAAGAAGGAGAAAACACTATTGCCCAAGCAGGTGAAGAGATATACGAAGAAATAAAGGCCATTGCCTCCGGTAAAAAAACCAAGGCGGAAGTCCTGGGTTACGGTCAATTTTCCAATATTTTTACCATTGGGCCGGTAATTTAATATTTTTATTAAAATTTAAAAAAAAGTGAATGATATATATTTAAATTGAAAAAAAATCAAAATATAATTTATTATAAATTATAAAGAGAAAGGAGGAAAGTAAAATAATGGAAAATAGGTATGCAAGTCATGTTGAAGATGTAAAACATTACACCACAGAAAGATTAAGAAGTGAATTTTTAATAGAAGATTTATTTGTTACAGAAAACATAAAAATGGTATACAGTCATTTTGATAGAATAATCATTGGAGGTGCCTATCCACAAAATGGAAAACTAACTCTTGAAGCAGGTAAGGAAATTGGAGCTGATTATTTTTTAGAGAGAAGAGAAATTGGCATCATTAATATCGGAGGAAAAGGTGCAGTTGTAATCGATGGAGAAAAATATAGTTTAGAACCAAAAGATGGTCTATATGTTGGAATGGGAGCTAAAGAAATCATTTTTACCAGTGAAGATGCTTCTGCGCCGGCAAAGTATTATTTTAATAGTGCACCTGCTCACAAAACCTACCCTACAGTGAAAGTGGTTGCAAGTGAGGCAAAACCCCAACATTTGGGATCAGTGGAAAATTCTAATAAAAGAACAATTAATAAATATATTCATCCGGACGTGTGTAAAAGTTGTCAATTGTTAATGGGAATGACAATCTTAGAACCCCAAAACATTTGGAATACAATGCCTTGCCATATGCACGAACGAAGAATGGAAGTATATTTTTATTTTAATATTCCTGATGATAATGTTGTCTTTCATTATATGGGGGAACCAAAAGAGACAAGACATATAGTCGTTAGAAATGAGCAGGCAGTTATTTCACCAAGTTGGTCGATTCATTCCGGTGCAGGGACAAGTAACTATACATTTATTTGGGGGATGGTAGGAGAAAATCAGACTTTTTCTGATATGGATCAGGTTGCAATGGCGGATTTAAAATAAAATTAATAGAGGAGTAAATTATGATTTTAGAAAAATTTTCTTTAAAAGACAAAGTAGCAATAGTTACAGGAGCTAGTAAAGGCTTAGGTCAAGGAATTGCTCTTGGTCTTGCAGATGCTGGAGCTAATATTGTTGGTGTAGATATACTCGATATGGCTCAAACAAAGGCTAAGGTTGAAGCTTTAAACAGAAACTTTTTGGATATAAAAGCTGATCTGATAAATATTGAACCTATTCAAAAAATAATTGATGAAACGGTAGAACAGTTTAATAAGATCGATATCCTGGTAAACAATGCCGGTATCATAAGACGTGCAGATGCTATAGAGTTTTCAGAGAAAGATTGGGATGATGTAATGAATGTCAATATAAAAACATTGTTTTTCTTTTCCCAGGCAGTGGCAAAACGGTATATTGAACAAGGGACACCTGGCAAAATTATAAATATAGCTTCTTTGTTATCGTTTCAAGGTGGAATAAGGGTTCCTTCTTATACTGCTAGTAAAACTGCAGTAATGGGTATCACAAGATTGCTCGCTAATGAATGGGCCCGATATAATATTAATATAAATGCTATTGCTCCTGGTTATATGGTTACCGACAATACGGCTCCTCTAAGAAAAGACAAAGAAAGAAGCAAAGCTATATTGGATAGAATTCCAGCAGAAAAATGGGGAGAGCCGGAAGACTTACAAGGATCAGCAGTCTTTCTTGCTTCTGAAGCATCAAACTATATAAATGGTTATACTATAGCCGTTGATGGAGGATGGTTGGCAAGATAAAGAGGGGTATATTAAATAATGGAGTAACTGGATAATTTATTAGAATTCATTGAAGAAAATATAAATCTTGAACACTGTCATAAGGCGGAATAATTGTATCTTAATGTTCTAATATATCAATGTGTACCCTTTTTATCAATATAATCATTACTCTTAAAGAGGTTAAAATAATCTATATCTTTATCAGGGAATTCATTGACCCGTATTTAATTGATAAAGCTGACGAAGAAGTTTCTTTTGTTCACAGAGGAACTTATTTAGGAAAAGTAGTAGTTAAAATTGTATGTTTTATTGCTTCTGAACAAGCAGGTTATATAACAGGTAGTTTTATTGCGGTTGATGGAGGGCTTCCCTAAGCTTTTTAGAGAAGGGATAAAAGATGAGAATTAAGTACGAAAAAGCATACTCTGAGCTCCTACGCATTCTATATAAAATTGGCTTTGAAGATGAGCGAGCTCGTCTATGTGCCAAGTTATTTACAGAATCTAGTTTAGATGGGATTTACTCTCACGGGTTAAATAGATTTTCCCTATTTATTAAATCTATTAAAGATGGTTATACAGATATACATGCTTACCCTGAAAAGATAGAAGAAAGAGGCTTGATTGAAAGATGGGATGGAAAACTTGGCCCAGGTAATCTTAATGCCTATTACTGTATGAATCAAGCTATAAAAAATGCAAGAAAAAATAGGATAGGATGTATAGCTCTAAAGAATACAAACCATTGGATGCGTGGTGGGACCTATGGATGGCAGGCAGCAAATTCAAAATGTATTTCCCTATGTTTAACCAATACTTTGCCCAATATGCCACCATGGGGAGGGGAAGAATGCAAATTAGGCAATAATCCTCTTGTGATAGCTGTTCCTCGTGAAAATGGACAGCATATAGTATTAGATATGGCTATGACACAGTTCTCCTACGGAAAGATAAATGAATATAAATTGAATAATAAATCATTACCTGTAGAAGGTGGTTTTGATCAAAACGGAAAACTAACAAAAAATCCTAACAAGATTATTAAAACAGGTAGACCTCTTCCTATGGGTTACTGGAAGGGCTCGGGATTATCAATTATGATTGATCTGATAGTTACTTTGCTCTCTTGTGGACAATCAACTTCAATGATAGGTACATTAGAGGCAGAATATGGCGTTTCTCAAATCTTTCTTTGTTTCGATATCAGTAAAGATAGTTTAACTTATTATAAAAAAGCAGTTAATGAAATAATAAATTTTGTACATGAAGCAACTCCAGTTAATCGTGATGGAAAAGTGTACTATCCCGGTGAGAGAACTCTATTAAGAAGAAAGGATAACTTGCAAAAAGGTATTCCAGTAAACAAAACAGTATGGAAAGAAATATACAATATGTAATTTTATCCCACGCGCGTAATGTATAATATTGCGGGGAAATAAGATGATAGAAAATAACCAAATTCTTCTTTATTTTAGAACTCTACCTCGATAAAGCTCTTCAATAAATGTAACTGAGATCAGTAAAAAATTAAAACAAAAAGGAGATCATTTAAATGAATGAAAACCTTAAAAGAATCGGTGAACTGGGAATCATTCCGGTAGTTAAAATTGAAAAAGCCGAAGACGCTCTTCCTCTTGGAAGAGCACTGATTGATGGCGATCTCCCTCTTGCTGAGATTACCTTCAGAACTTCTGCTGCAGAAGAGTCAATTAAATCTTTAACCAGAGAACTTCCAGAACTTTTAGTCGGAGCAGGTACCGTATTAACAGTTGAACAAGCAAAAAAAGCAGTTTCTGCAGGGGCTAAATTTATTGTATCCCCGGGCTTTAACCCTAAAGTAGTAGATTATTGTATCGAAAACGATATTCCTGTTACTCCTGGTGTAAATAATCCAACTCAGATTGAGATGGCCCTGGAAAAAGGTATTAAGCTGGTAAAGTTTTTTCCTGCTGAAGCATCAGGAGGGTTATCACTTCTTAAATCAATGTCTGCTCCATATAACGAAATTAAATTTATTCCTACAGGAGGTATTACTCCAGATAACCTATGTGATTACCTATCCCATCCCAAGGTACATGCCTGTGGTGGTAGCTGGATGGTCAAAGCTAATCTCATCTCTTCAGGTAACTTTAATGAAATTACCAAACTGACTCAAGAAGCAATTTCTTCCATGTTAGGTTTTAAGTTCGCCCATCTGGGAATAAATGAGGACAATCAAGAGAAAGCTTTGCATGCTACCCACCTGTTCTCACATCTGTTTAATTTTCCCCTCAAGGAAGGGACAACCTCCTTCTTTGCCGGGCCAGCATTTGAAATCATGAAAAATAGAGGTTTGGGCAAACATGGTCATATTTCCATAGCTACGCACAATATTTACAGAGCGATAGCCTACTTGAAAATGAAGGGCATTTCCACCCTTCCCGAGACGGCCAAAGAAAAGGATGGCAAACTTAAAATAATCTATCTAGATCAGGAAGTATCCGGGTTTGCTATTCACCTTGCTCAAAAATAACTTTAATAAGGGAAAAAAACATGAAAAAATATATTACTTTTGGTGAAATAATGTTAAGACTTAAATCGCCCAACTGGGAGAGATTTTTTCAGAGTCCTCTCCTGGAAGCTACTTTTGGAGGAGGGGAGGCAAATGTAGCCATTGGATTAGCCCGGTTTGATCTTAATGTTGCCTATGTTTCTGTAATCCCTGATAACCTAATCGGAGATGCTTGTATTGGAGAATTAAAAAAACAGGGTCTAGATACTTCACTCATTGTGAGAAAAGGAAACAGATTGGGTATCTACTTTTTGGAAGCCGGAGCTAATCAAAGACCTTCTAAGGTTATCTACGACCGTTCTCATTCAGCTATTGCTGAAGCAAAACCCGGTGATATTAACTGGGATAAAGTATTTAACGGAACAAGCTGGTTTCATATTAGTGGCATTACGCCGGCTATTTCTCTTTCTGTCTCAGAGCTTTCCTTAGAAGCGGTAAAAAAAGCAAGAGAAAAAGGTATTACTATTTCCTGTGATCTTAATTTTAGAAAAAAGTTATGGAAGTATGGAAAATCTGCGCCTGAAGTGATGACCGAGTTAGTTAAATATATTGATATTGCCATAGGGAATGAGGAAGATTGCCAAAAATCTCTTGGTGTTAAAGTAGATATAGATGTAGAGTCAGGTAAGCTTCAAACAGAAAAGTATAGAGAATTGACTGATAAAGTTCTTAATTTGTATCCCAATATTAAAAAAATTGCTATAAGCTTAAGGGAAAGCCATTCTGCGAACTACAACGGATGGTCAGCAGTGCTTAATAATCGCGAAGAATTTCTTGTTTCAAAAAAGTATGAAATTCATAATATTGTCGATAGAGTAGGAGGAGGAGATACTTTTTCAGCAGGGCTCATTTATGGTTTCAATCATTTAAACAATGATCAGGAAACCCTTGAGTTTGCAGTAGCAGCATCTTGTCTTATGCATTCTATTCCCGGTGACCTACCCTTACTTTCAGTTAAGGAAGTAAAAAGCTTAGCTGAGGGAACAGGATCAGGAAGGGTACAAAGATAATACTATTACTGTGATAATATGTGTTATCATAAGAACTGATTTTAGTATCACAAAATTAAAGGGAGGAAAAATATATAATCTAAAAATCTTTGAATTTAAAGAGAAAAAAACGGAAAGATATATTATAATCAAATCTTAAATGTAAAAATTTGAAATACTGTTAATTTATATGAATGTATAGAAAGGAGTCAGAAGAGAGAAAATGTCTAAAATTATACTTATTACTGGTGCAAGTACGGGCATAGGGGCAGCGACTGCCAGACTATTGGCTCCCCAAAATAAAATCATTGTACATTATTATAGCTCTAAAGAGGCAGCTGAAAAAGTTGCAAAAGATGTTGAAGAAAGTGGTGGAGAAGCTTTTCTTATTCAAGAGGATTTAACTTCTGAAGAAGCCTGCATTAGTTTGGTTAAAAAAGTTACTGATAAATATTCTAAGATTGATGTTTTAATTAATAATGCCGGAGGTTTAATTCGTAGACAAGCAGCACATGAGCTAGAATGGAAACTAATGATAGAAACCTTTTCTTTAAATACTTTTTCTACTATGAAATTATCATCTCTTTGTATCCCTTTGCTTAAAAAGGGAGAAGATCCGAATATTATTAATATAAGTTCTGTTGCAATGCTCACTGGAGCTCCTTCAGCAATAATTTATGGTGCATGTAAGGGTGCGGTTGATTCTTTTACTAGAGGATTAGCTAATGAATTAGCTCCTGGAATTAGAGTAAATGCAGTAGCTCCAGGAGTAATAGATACGCCATTTCACGAGAAAGTATCAACTCCGGAAAAAATGAAGAAATTTAAGGAGAGCATTCCAATTAAAAGGATAGGAGAGGCAATTCATATTGCAAAAACAATAAAATTTTTAATTGAAAATGATTTTGTTACAGGAGAAACTATTGATGTGAATGGTGGTCAATTTATGAGGTAAGTTACTAAAAATATAATTCTATCTTCATATTTTTTACTTTTTTATTAATATGATTGTAATAATTAATGTGAAAACGTAAAAACTAAAATTGACATGGTGATTATCCGTAAATTTTGTGAAGAGAGAAGAAGTTAGTTCAATGTAACTATATATCTCTAGAAAATAAAACTTACATTTGGGTTTTATAGAAGGAAGTGAAGGAAAATAAAGTTAAAAGGGTACAAAAGAGAAAATGGAAAGTATGGAATTAGAAATCATTTGCTTATTTTACCTACTTCAGTATGTTCAAGCGAAACAGCAGTAAGAATAAGTCAACAAATTCCAAATAGTATACCATTACCACATCAGCATGGATGTTGCCATATGGGTGAAGATTATAAACAAGTATTAAGGACTTTAATTGGATTTGGAAAAAACCCAAATGTAGGGGCTGTTTTAATTGTAGCTTTAGGTTGCGAAGGGATACAACCTGAAGAAGTAAAAAAGGAAATAAAAACAACATTAAAACCAGTTGAGCAGGTAGTGATCCAAAAAAGTGGTGGGACATTAAAGACTATAGAAAAAGGTACTACAATAGCTAAAAAAATGATGGTCGATCTTTCCTTACAAGAGAAAGTAGAATTTGATATAAGTGAAATAATACTTGCATTAGAATGTGGAGGTTCAGATCCAACATCTGGTATAGCTTCAAATCCTGCAATTGGAACAGCATCAGACTTACTAATACAAAATGGTGGTACTTCTATACTTTCTGAAACTACAGAGCTTATTGGAGCCGAACATATTATAGCTAGAAGAGCAATTAATGAAAAAATAGCAAAAGAAATATTTTTTATAGTTAATAGAACAGAAAAACGAGCTATAGAAATGGGTACAGACTTAAGAGGGAGTCAGCCTACACCTGGGAATATTGAAGGTGGACTAACTACTATAGAAGAAAAATCTTTAGGTTGTATATATAAGGCAGGATATTCTCCGGTTAAAGGAATACTTAAATACGCAGAAGAAGTTCCAGACGAAAAAGGTTTGTATATAATGGATACTCCTGGTCAAGATATAGATTCTATTACAGGTATGATTGCGGGGGGAGCACAGATAGTTGTGTTTACAACTGGAAGAGGAACACCTACAGGTTCACCAATAGCCCCAGTAATAAAAGTAACAGGCAATACATTAACTTATAATAATATGATTGATAATATTGACATTAATGCTGGAAAAATAATAGATGAGAATATGTCAATTCAGGAAATTGGGCAGGAGATATTTGACGAAATAGTTAAAGTCTGTAATGGGAAACAAACAAAAGCAGAAATTTTAGGATATAGAGAATTTGGCATATTTAGAGTGGGATTTACATTTTAGTCTTCCTAAAGTCAGAAGTTAATATAAAAATGTTTTTGGTGAACTTACTCCTAAAATAATAAAAAATAGCAATGCAAGGAATTTAATTTATAATCCGAAAAATCATCAAACAATTTATACTTTCCCTAGAGAAAGTTAAGTGAATGTTAAACGGATATTGAAGGCTCTATTTTATCATGGTTATGATGGAGAGTTATCCATCGAGCCTCATATAGCGGTTATCTTCCATAATCCTTCAAAAAATTCTTTCTCTCGGGAAAGAATCGAAAATTATATCACTTATGGCCATCGATTCATGCAGTTATTAGATGAATTATGGTTAAAATAGGGGAGCACAAGGAGGATTTAAATTAAATGATAGAGAATAATAAAGAAATTAGATGGGGTATTATTGGTTGTGGCGATGTAACTGAAGTAAAGAGTGGGCCTGGTTTTCAAAAGGCAAAAAATTCCCGATTGGTTGCAGTAATGAGAAGAGATGGTGATCTTGCACGGGATTATGCCCGACGCCATCAAGTTCCAAAATGGTATGATGATGCAGATGCATTAATTCATGATGATGAGGTTGATGCGGTTTATATTGCAACCCCGCCTGCTTTTCATAGGGATTATACCTTAAAAGTAGCTCAGACCAAAAAGCCGGTCTATGTAGAAAAGCCAATGGCTATGAATCATGCTGAATGTCAGGAAATGATATTAAGCTGTCAGAAAAGTGAGGTTCCCTTATTTGTAGCATATTACAGAAGGGCACTTGAAAAATTTACCAAGGTTAAAGAAATCATCAATCAGGGATTGCTTGGAGATATTCGTTTGGTTTCTGTTTTATTCTGCCGGCCTCCGCTAAAACAAGATTATGATCATCAAAGACATCAGTGGTGGCGAATTGATCCGGAGATTTCCGGTGGAGGATATTTTATTGACGCAGCTTCCCATATGATTGATCTATTATTTTATTTTATAGGTGAAATGGTGTTTGTTTCCGGGAAGGCCGCAAATCAAGCCGGTTTATATCAAGTGGAAGATATCGTGAGTTGTCATTTTTTATTTAAAAATGGAGTTCATGGAACAGGATGCTGGTGTTATGCTGCCGGAACAGATATTGATCATACCGAGATTATCGGTAGTAGGGGAAAATTATCCTATAAAACATTAGGTGAAGGTCCTGTGAAGTTGGAATTGAACGGTCGATCAGAGAAATTTTATTTTGATGATCCAAAACATATTCAACAGCCTTTGATTCAAACAATCGTTGATGAACTTTTAGGACAGGGAAATTGTCCTACTCATGGAAAATCAGCAGCAATGACCAATTGGTTTATAGATCAAATTTTTAATACAACAAGATAAAAAGTGACTGTATTTTATAGATTAATTATTTTTCAGTGTATTACTTTCAAATGGTGTTTACACTTGTCGTTCTTTCCTATAGAGAATAATACTATCTATAATGGTTCAGGTAAAGCATATTTCCGCTTACCATCAAAGAACTTCTGATAGGGGATCTTGCTCTTCAACCTGTAACCATGATTAGTTCTTTTAAAATTGTAATAGTAGATAAACTGATCCAGATCATCTTGTAACTGTTCGATAGAGGAATAGACCTTCTTAATCATGGCAATCTGGTAGAACTCTTCTAATAGAGTCCTTCTACTACCTCCCGATAAGAGGAAAGAGTAGAAAGAAAACACTCTATCCTGGCTCGAGATAGACTGATACGTTGGTTCTTACTTATACTTAAGGCCTTATCTAAGAGATAATGACTTTTGTTGTCCTTGTCTTTATAACGAGTACGGAAATAAGTGGCACTCAAGTATATATTGAACGCTACTCAACATTATTAGCTCTTAAGATTACTTGAGTGCCACTTTTCTCTCTTATTACGCAGATAATCATCTATATCGGTAATGGCTTTTTCGAATACTCTACAAGCTATATTCTTAAGAAATTTCAAATATTCATATCTTCTATACTATCAAAGGTTAAATCTTTTATTTCTGTATTTAAAAAGTAGATGCCCTGTATCAAAAGGCCTGTGCATATCAGGAAGAAGTCAACCAGAAGATTGATAAAGCGATGCCCAAATTCAGCCGGGATTACTGGTGGAATAAAGCAGAGACCATGAAGGTGAAAATGGTGCCAACACGAAACGGATTTGGGGATACCATTGCGAAATTGGGTGAAGCGAAATCGGTGGTAACCTTCGGTGCTGATATCACCAATTCAATCCAAATGAATCAATTTTATGAAAATCATCCGGAAAGAAAAGAACGGTTTTTCCAGATGGGTATTACCGAACAGAATATGACCTCGGTGGCTTCCGGATTTGCCAAAGAAGGTAAAACTGCCTTTATCGGTTCATACGGGGTCTTTGTTACCGGTAGGAATTGGGACCAGATCAGGACCACCGTTTGCTATAATAATTTTAATGTAAAAATTGCCAATGCCCATGCCGGTTTATCGGTAGGTCCTGACGGAGCAACCCATCAGGCTTTGGAAGAAATCAGTAATATGTACTATTTACCCAATATGCACCTCATTGTTCCTAGCGATTCTCTGGAGACAGAAAAGGGAACCATGGCTGTAGCGAAAATTCATGGTCCGGCAGTAATCAGATATGCCCGGGAAGCCACCCCCATTGTTACCAAAGAGGATACACATTATGCATTCGGTAAAGCCAATGTTATCCGTTTCAGAGAGGAAAAAGAAGAATTTGTTGATGTCTTTGAGACCAAATTAACTTCTGACTACCAAACTGAAAATGAAGATGTTTGCATTATTGCCTGTGGGCCCATGGTGGCAGAGGCGATGCGGGCAGCCTATATCCTAAAGAAAGAGTATAACCTTGAAACTAGGATACTAAACATTCACACAGTCAAACCCCTGGATAAAGATAGTATTATTCAAGTAGCGGAAGAAATCGGATTGGTAATGACCGTGGAAGAACACCAAAAGGGCGGATTTGGAAACATCATCGCCGGAGTGATTGCTGCTGGTAAAAAGTATAACGCTCCCTTATTATTGGATATGATGGGCGTGGATGATAAGTTTGGATTATCCGGTGCCCCATGGGAACTGATTAAAACCTTTGAACTTACTGCTGAGCATATCGCAAAAAGGACGAAAGCATTAAGCGAAAAGAAATATTAATAAAAAAGGAATGATAAAAATGGCTGTTAAAAAGATTACTATTACAACCGAAGACCTTAAAGTGGATGCCAGTTTAAATGATAGTGAAACTGCACAAAAAATATGGAAGACACTTCCTATTGAAGGAAGTGTGAACACTTGGGGTGATGAAATTTATTTTTCCATACCGGTTAATGTTGGATTGGAGAACGCGAAGGCAGTAGTTTTAGAAGGCGATTTAGCTTATTGGCCACCTGGTAATGCTTTTTGTATCTTCTTTGGACTCACTCCAACAAGTCAGGGTGATGAAATTAGACCTGCCAGCCCAGTAAATATCTTCGGAAAGGTAATAGGAGATCCTAAGGTATTTAAAAAAGTCAGATCGGGAGCAAAAATTATCATTGAGAAGGGTGAATAGTCGTTAGTATCTCACCCCCACCTTAATCCTCCCCCCTCAAGGGAGAGGAGATTTGAGAAATAATACCAATTTACTTTCTCAAGGGGGAGGAGAGATAGGGAACAATCTTCAACCCCCACTCCCCTCTCCCCTCGGAGAGAGAGGGTTAGGGTGAGGGGGATTTGTTATAGAATTGCTAAATCTTCAATTACACATTACTTATTACTCATCACTCATTATAGTAATTTATAAGGAGATTCCATTTTTTTACTTTTTATCAAAATATTTTGGGGGATTCCAAATTTTGTCAATTGAGCATAAAGAGCTTCCACGAAGAATTTTTCGGTATCAAAATGTTCAACATCCAAAACATTCAGCTCCAATTCTTTAGCCCGAAGTGCAGCATGATACGTAATGTCTCCAGTTATGTATAAGTCAACATTCTTGTGGTTAACTTGTTCTAAGAGAGAGCCTCCTGACCCCGTACAAAGAGCTACCTTTCTTATTTTACGGTTATTAGATTTAATGAGTCTGATATAGTAAGCTTGAAGTCTATTTTTTACCTCCAGGGAGAATTTAGAAATTTCTACTTCCTTATCTATCTCTCCGAATAGGCCTATTCCATACGATGGCTTTGTTTTAAGCTCATATACATCATAAGCCGGTTCTTCATAGGGATGGTTATCTTTCATTACTTGTACAACCGAATCTAAATCTCTTTCTGCTACCACAGTTTCAATTTTTATCTCCTCAACATTTTCTCTTTTTCCTATTTTTCCGATGAAGGGGTTAGTTCCTTCTGTAGGCTTAAAGGTTCCCTTCCCCTCAATATTAAAAGATGTTTCGGTATACTTGCCAATCTTTCCCGCTCCTGCTTCAAAGATTGCCCGGCTAATCTTATTTGCATGTTGAATAGGAACATAGACAGCAAATTTAAAAATTTTTTCTGAACTGCCTTGCAGAGGAGCAAGTTTTTTTATTCCCAATAAATTAGCTACATAGTCATTTAATCCATTTACAGCCAGATCATAATTTGTATGCATAGCCAAAAGATTTATTTTATTGGTGATGATTTTAAAAAGCAGGGGATTTTTCTGTTTAGTAATTTGCTTTAAAGGAGAAAAAAGAACGGGATGATGGGCAATAATTAAATTTACTTTATTTTCTAAAACCTCATCCAAGACCCCCCGAGTTACATCTAAGGATAGTAAAATTTTTGTTATAGGGGCATCAAGGTCAGCAAATTGAATACCACTGTTATCAAAGCTTTCCTGTAAGAAAAAAGGGGCAATTTTATCTAAATTATTTAAAAGATTTTTTACCTTCATTTTTCCGCCCTCCCCGGTCTATTAGGTTAATTGATTAAAATTATGTTATTATTATAGTATATTTTTTAAAATTTAAAAATAAAATAATAAAAAAATGGGAAAATTAGTTCAATTAAGAGGAGACAAAAGGTGAAGAAACCGGAGTTATTGGCCCCGGCTGGTAATTTAGAAAAATTAAAGATTGCGATTATTTACGGGGCTGATGCAGTATATTTAGGCGGCGAGAATTTTGGATTAAGAGCAGGAGCAAAAAACTTTACTCTAAAGCAATTAGCAGAAGGGATAAAATTTGCACATGATAGAGGGAAGAGGATTTACCTGACTCTTAATATAATACCCCACAATGAAGACCTGGTAGGATTACCCGAGTACATAGCTAAATTAAAGGAACTGGACTTAGATGCGGTAATAATTTCAGATCCGGGGATACTAAAGATAGTTAAGAATATTATCCCGGAGATGGAAGTTCATTTAAGTACCCAGGCAAGTACTACTAATTATGCAGCGGTGAATTTCTGGTATGAACAGGGGGTCAGAAGAATAATTTTAGCTCGAGAATTATCCCTGGAGGAGATAAAAGAAATAATAAAAAAATCTCCTCCCGATATGAAAATTGAAACATTTGTACACGGAGCTATGTGTATCTCCTATTCAGGCAGATGCCTGTTAAGTAATTATATGGTAAGTCGGGATGCCAATAGGGGGGATTGTGCCCATTCCTGCCGATGGAAATATTACCTTATGGAAGAGACAAGACCGGGGGAATATTTCCCGGTATACGAGGATGAGAAAGGAACTTATATTTTTAATTCCAAAGACTTATGTATGATAGAACACCTTCCTTCATTGATAGAAGCAGTAATCTCTGCTTTTAAGATTGAAGGGAGAATGAAGAGTTCGTATTATGTTGCTACCGTGGTTAAGGCTTATTGGCATCTTATTGATAGTTATTTTTCAAAACCGAAGGAATATTTTTGTGATGAAAAATGGTTAGATGAGATAAAAAAAGTGAGTCATAGATATTTTACTACCGGATTTTATTTTGCTAAACCAAGCGG
>Ga0209986_10001209_pt1 | contig 25039 bp, 22 predicted proteins | sample BlataG_FD_183168 | JGI IMG/M metagenome (GOLD analysis project Ga0209986, IMG submission 183168) | Deep subsurface microbial communities from Black Sea to uncover new lineages of life (NeLLi) - Black_00105 metaG (SPAdes) (version 2) | ecosystem: Environmental > Aquatic > Marine > Oceanic >... | reverse complement strand
TATCTATATAAAAAAAGGAGGATAAGATGAATCGTAGAGCATTTATAAAGACAATACCTGCCATCACCCTTTTGACCAGCACAAAATTCAGTTTTTCAAAAAATCTTAAACCAATCAATCTTCTACCACCCAAAAAGAATGGGGGCTTATCGGTTTTAGCCTCCTTACAGGAAAGAAAAACCAATCGAAATATCAGTCCAAAAAAACTAGATCCCCAAACCCTTTCAAATCTGCTTTGGGCAGCCTTTGGAGTCAACCGAACAAAAGGAGCATTTAACAAATCCGGACGAACTGCTGCTTCTGCAAGTAATTCTCAGGAAATTGATCTTTATATTGCCATGGAAGAGGGAGTCTATCTGTATGATGCAGTCCCCCATCGCCTGATCCCCGTGGTCAAGGGAGACTTTAGAGCTTTAGCTGGCCGCCGTAGTGCGGTTAAAGCTCCCATAAATATCTTTTATGTGGTGGATAAATCCAGATATGTATTAGCTGACTGGCAGCCGGATAAGCAAATAAAGGACCCGGAAGTACAAAAGTCCTATTATTATGTAGATACCGGTCTAATTGCTCAGAATGTTTACCTTTTTGCTGCATCTCAAAATTTAGCAGCCTGGTTTCATAATTGTAATAAAAAACAGACTGCCGAAGATTTCAAACTAGGACCGGAACAACAGGTGCTATTTGCTCAAACTGTGGGTTACCCGGCATAAGCTACCAGATATAAATTGAAATCATGTAGAATAGAAAATATTAATTTTAGGAGGTTTTTAAAATGAAAGGTAAAATATCCATTAATTTGATAATGAGTTTAAGTATTTTTATGATTTTCACACTCCCTACATCCGGAAAAATAAATCAAGAAAAAGAATGGGCATATTTTTATGGGCCCAATGGCAATAATATATCAAATGAAACCGGATTATTAACAAAATGGCCAGAACAGGGACCAGTGCTATTATGGACAACCTCAGGCCTGGGTAAAGGTTATAGTTCGGCAGCAATATCCAATCAAATGGTTTTTACAGCCGGATCCTTAGAAAACCAGACCTATGTTTTTGCTATTGATTACCAGGGAAAAATCCTTTGGAAAAAACCAAATGGCATGCGGTGGAAAGCAGGAAACCAGCGCTGGGCCAGGGATTACGATGGAGCACGCGCAACCCCTACTGTAAATGAAGGATTTGTTTATCATTTGGGCGAGTTGGGTAGGTTATCGGCTTTCAAAGCTATAGATGGGTCCCTGGTTTGGCACAAGAATATTGTTGAGACCTTTGATGGAACAATTCCCCGTTATGGATACTCGGAATCTTTATTAATCGATGGCAATAATCTCATCTGCTTTCCCGGAGGGGCAAAGGGATATATGGTGGCTCTGGATAAAAAGTCTGGAAAAACAGTATGGGCCAATCAGAATGTCGGGGAAGAACCTGGGTATAACTCCCCGATCTTGGTAGAGGATCAGGGTCTGCGCCAGATCATCACCATGACCGATTTGGGAGCGATTGGAGTAAATGCTGATTCTGGGGAATTATTATGGAAAATCGGGCATACCAATAAGCGAAAACTCAATATTGCCAATCCCATTTACAAGAACGGGTATGTCTGTATCAGCTCAGGGTATGGAGCCGGGACAATTTTAATTAAGTTGACCTATAAAGGAAAAAAAGTAAGCGCAGAAAAAGTCTGGTTTAATGAACTGCTGGACAATCATCATAGAGGGATCCTCTACCTGGACGGTTATATTTACGGAACCGGTCATGAAAAAAAAGGCTGGTTTTGCTTAGATTTTAAAACCGGGAAAACCCTTTATCGGGATACAGAAGGGGGAAAAGGGTCATTAATGTATGCTGATGGGATGTTTTATTATTTTACAGAAAGGGGACAGGTAACCCTGGTCAAATCTTCCAATGAGTCCTTCAAGATCATATCCAGTTTTCAGCTCCCCAAAAAGAGCACAGGATTTCACTGGGCCCATCCAGTGGTATGCGACGGCCGTTTATACCTCCGCCATGATGATAATTTATTTGTATATAAATTAATTCAAAACGAATAATGGAAAACATAGGGAAATCTGGAAATTTTAGATAAAACAAATCAACAAAAAAAACTACCCCTTTTTATTTCTTTTTTACCCACTTGGCCTTATAAATAGTTTCAATTCTTTCCAAAATGGCCAGTAACTGACCACTGCCAATGATCAAAAAGAGGGTGCTTCCTCAGGGAACTGTTGTTACTTGATCAAATACGCTCAGCAAGTTATCAAGAAACGGAGGAAGAATCGTGTTATTACAATTTTGTACGGCCGCATTCAGCCTTAAAATTCGGGGAGGAAATACGGACACCTGCAATGCAAGCTAGGCTGGTCAAAAAACAACTCAGCTTTCGGAAAATCTTCACGGCATTGGAGATAATTTTTTGGTGGTTTTTCATGTTTTTGGGAATTCGGATTCGAGTAGAGAAGTTTTCGTGGATTTCGGCTTAGTAACAACAGTTGCCTGCGTAAGCACAATAATTCTCACTAACATATTCGGCAAGCTTACCTTTGGATATTTTTCCGAGATGAAAAGCTTTAATCGCCAAAGAAATGTATTTAGTGAACTGCTAGTTCGTCTTTGCTGGGAGACCAAGCAGCCGGCGCAGCTTGTCCATGTCGATTTTTGGCATCTCCGAAGTCGGCGCGTTCTGCAATCGATCGATATCATCGATAAGGGCTACGAGCTTAGCACGCTCTTTCTCCCTCCTGACTGCCTGAAGGGGCGATAGGCCGCCGAGGGCCGGGAGTTTCGTCTTGGGCCACTCATTGAAGTAATGGTGTTCCAGCTGTTTCTTTATGGCCTCCTGGATTTCAGGTCTGGAATTCAGCTCCTTGGACGCTCTTTCCTGGGCTTCGATTTCTTCCGGGGATAGCTCCGGTCTGTCGTACGTATCACGATAGAGCGTTTTTTCATAAGCGATGAGACTGCGCAGATGTCCTTTGAGCTTGATGAAAAATTTGAGATCATGTACATGCAAGGTGAAAAATACGGGCCATCCCTTGAAGGCCTTGGCTATCATATCCGTATAAATAAGGATAAAACCGCAGGAATCGAAAAGAAGGTCTACCGGATGAATTCCTTACGGTGATCGAACGAGATAGGATTTCCATCCTATTTTCTGAGCACTGTTTCAAGAACAGGATCGGCCTTATTCAAATAATCCGAGATTCTAGGCTCTATCAGTAGATCGGGAACTAGGGAATCTGGGTCGTCCTCGATGACTCGGAAATATTTAACGGAATAGGTCACCATAAGACCAGACTGCGGCAGACGGAACATTTGAACTTCGCCGTAATGGTTGGGTTTTCCCCCGGTCGGTTCTCCGGTGAAGATAGCCGGCGTTTGTTTCTTGAGATCTATAGCATTCAGGATGGCCGAGGAAAAGGTCCGGCGCCCGATCAAAACATAGATGCTGCCTTTTTGGAGGAATATGGGAGAGTTTCGATCGCAGAGGAATCTGTAAATCCTATAGCAAAACAGGCGATGAGGATGGAACCAGCAATAAAAAAGCGGGAGCGAAATCGATGAATCATGAGGACCTCCTTCTCTATTAATTATACTATGGACTCACGAATATGTTTCATAATACCCCTTCCCTACCCTCACATTCAAACGGTTTGTTTTTCTTATCTACTGTCCGGAAATGGATAAAGATTGTTCAAGAACGGACATATTTACTTTTATGATGGTCAGAAAATTTCGGAAAATCGATCTGGCATATTTTTTGCTTGTATATGTTCGAACTATTCGATAATATATGAGAGGTTAGTCAAATGGCAATTTTAGCATTAAAAGAAGAGATCATATTAAGCGCGCTCCTGATGTTAGAGGGAAGCTCCCATGGTGCCCCCCTTAGAAAGAAAGTTATTGAAGTGTCAAAAAAAGAGATTGTCTACGGGACGCTGTATAACCTTCTTGAAGTCCTTATCCGAAAAGAGTACGTTTCCTCACGCAAAAGCGATCCTAAGCCTATAAGAGGGGGAAGAAGCAAAACCATATACAACATCACTAAAAAAGGAAAAACGGCCCTGGAAGAGACTCTCAGGATGCATGAACACATAAAGAATAGTATTCCGAGTCTTGAGTCAGGAAAATAGGACATGACTGAAAAGAAGAGATACATCAGTCCGGCAATACCAAGAGTTCTCCTCAAACTGATGTCAATCTATCACGAGTGGCACATACAAACAAGCCCTGATCGACGATTATCCCGAGATCGTAAATGCCGTGCGCTTCTGGAGAAGAGAATTCTCGATTGCAGGTGTCGTCTTTGTCTAGGATAAACTCCAGAATGGAATCGTCCTCCGGATCGAAGAACACTGTTGCCATACCGAGGATTTCTTGATGAATTCGGCTATTCATACCGCAGGGAATCTACAGGATTGGCTGTTGCGGTGCGTATGATTTGCCAGCTCACTGTCAAAAGAGATACCACAAGGACCGCAATTCCCGTTAGCACAAATGTCCACCAGCCGATATCGATACGGTAGGCAAAGGTCTGCAGCCATCGATTCAATAAAAAATACGCCAATGGCCAGACAACGATATTGGCGATTATCACAAGTATGACAAATTCTTTTGAGATGTGTTTGATTATGCTCGAAACGGTAGCGCCGAGGACCTTTCGTATCCCGATTTCTTTGGTGCGCTGTTCGGCTGTATAAGAAGACAAACCAAATATGCCGAGGCAGGAAATAAACAACGCAAGGAACGTAAACACGGTGACGATCTTTCCCGTAGCCTGCTCGGAGCGGTACTGATTTTGAATGGTATCGTCCAGGAATCGGTATTCGAAAGGATATTCTGGGTATATCTCTTTCCATTTGTTTTCCAGGAACACTAGGGTATCCGGGATACGATAGGGAGAGATCCGGACACACGCTTGGCTATACCAATCGGGATCGATTCTCATGGCCATCGGGATGATCTTGTTGTGGAGGGATTCAAAATGGTAATCCTCAACAACACCGATGATTCGCTTGCTCAAATCCCAAACCCTGAGCTCCTTACCTATAGGATTATCCATCTCCATGGCTCTGACTGCCGCCTGGTTGATCACATAAGATTCCGATGCATCCGTGGAATATTCCTTCGAAAAAAAACGCCCCTGTTCCATTTTCAATCCAAATGTTTCCAAAAAATCATAGTCCACGCTCGTCATGACCATCTTTACTTGCTGATGCGTCTTGCCTTCCCAATGGACATCACCTACACCTGCATTTGTGTTCCATCTGTAGGGAGCGATATTCGTCAATGTGACGTTCAGAATATTCGAGTGGGATAGCAATTCTGTTTTGATGGTGTCGATATTCTGACGTAATCGGGTGCCGATGCCGAAATAAACGATGTTATCCCGGTCATAGCCCACATCACGCTCTCTTAAAAAGTGGACCTGTCTGAATATCATCAGGGTGCCAAGGATCAGGAGAATGGATAAAGAAAACTGCAGCACGACCAGACCCTTCCTGAAAAGGACTCCTTTCATGCTGGTCATCAGTTTGCCTTTTAACACTTTTACCGTTTGAAAACGGGAGAGCAAAAGGGAGGGATAACTGCCAGCGATAATAACTGTGAAAAATATGACCCCAAAAATTCCAAGTACAATTGTCTGCTGGATCAGGAGTTCCCAGGTAAAGGTTTTACCAGTCAGGTTGTTAAACATCGGAAGGAACAGGAAAACGAGTCCTATGGCCAAACCAGAGGCAATCAAGGTTAGGATCAAGGATTCACCGAAAAACTGCCGGACCAGGTGAGATCGGCACGCTCCGACGGTCTTCCGGATGCCCACTTCCTTTGCCCGATTCGATGATCGAGCGGTCGTGAGGTTAATAAAATTAATGCAAGCGATGAGGAGGATGAAGAATGCCATGGCTGAAAACAGGTAGACATACATGAGGGTTCCACCTGTATTGTTGAACGGATTTAGGTGCAGCCGAGTAATAGGCTGCAGGGATAGCGGACGTTTGTCCTGAGGGCGATGCCTTTCTACAACGTCTGTAATTTTTGCGTCAACAGACTGCACAGGCGTGTTTTTGCGCAACTGTACATAGGTTCGTATGTTGTTGACATCCCATGTATTGAAATTTTCATTATAAGTCATTGCCAATGCTGTAGGGATCAAGTATTGGAATCTCATATGCGAGTTGGTTGGATAATCTTCGAATACGCCGGAGACTTTCATGTCAATGTTGGTATTATAGGTTAAGGTTTGGTCAAAGGGATCTGATGTACCGAACAATTTGAGTGCAACCTGTTCCGATAGAAGAATGGAGTTGGGATCATCGAGCCCTGTTTCAGGATCACCCTTCAGAAACCGCACCGTAAACATTTTTAAAAAGTCTGGATCCACCATGATTCCGCCTTCTTCATAGATCTCCTTGTCTTTGTATCTCAAGAGATTTCTTCCCTGACCTGAATAACGCGAGGTGTGGATGACCTCCGGATATTCCGTTTTTAGAAAATCGGATAGAGCCGTGGGAGTGACTTTGCTGCCGTTGCTGAATGTCGCGACATACAGATCATCGGCATTTTCATGAAACCTGTCATAACTTAGCTCGTCTTGCACCCAGAGCATAATCAGGATGCAGCAGGCAATACCGATAGCCAAACCGGCTACATTGATAAAAGTATACCCTTTATGTCTGATAAAATTTCTGAGAGCGATCTTTAAATAATTTTTAAACATGGTGATTCTCCATACAATAGAATTTTGTCCCCATCGAGGAATGGCGGCAATGGCATGGAACCAGATCCAGTATTTGGCCTTGGCTCTTCCCTGGTATTTTTGAATCTCTGCAAACTCCTCTTAGTCGGCAATACTGATATTATTATATACGGTAATACCGATAAAATGGTTGCCATTTTGAAAAAAAACCGGGCTGAGTTCCGGAAACAGAATCAAGGATTGACAAGAATGAAATAAACAGTCCAAAATAGGGAGATGAAAAGACGGAGATCGGATGCCGAAGAAAAAAAGAAAAACCATTCGATATGAGATCGCAGATGATATCCAAGAGCGTTTCGCGGATATCGTTCGAACATTAACCCTCAATCATATCGATCTGGACAAGGTCGTCTGTGTCAGGAGTTATGGATCCTCGACTAAAAGAGTCATCGCCAGATGTCACGGAATGAGCAAAGTTTTACAGATTGCAATGAGGATCAAAGCCTTTTACGTGTTGGAGTTTTTATCCGAGCGATTCGACAAGCTCGACGACAAAGAGCAAGAGAAAACGATCATCCATGAGTTGATGCATATCCCTAAAAATTTTGGAGGCGGTTTCAGGCATCACAACCACGTCTCAGAGGAAAACATCAAATCGATACAAGAGCAATATCGAAAGATGAAGACTAATTTGAATAACGACAACTGTTGTTTTTAATATCTTTATTCATATCGCAATGAATCAATTGGATTTTTAAGGGCTGCTTTTACTGCCTGGAAGCTTACAGTTATCAATGCAATTAACAAAGCTAATACCGCAGCCAAAATAAACATCCACCAGGACAACTTTATTCGATATGCAAAATTTTGCAGCCAACTGTTCATTATAAACCATGCAGCCGGCCATGCAATAAGGTTTGCTATCAATACCCATTTTATAAAATTTTTATTCAGAATATTGACGATTCTCGGAACTGAGGCGCCCAAAACTTTTCTGATTCCAATTTCTTTGGTTCTCTGATCAGCACTAAATGACGCCAGGCCAAATAAGCCAAGGCAGGCTATGAATATTGCAAATAAAGAAAATATAGTAAATAGTTTTCTGGTTTGTTTTTCATTTACATATAAATTATCGTAATCTTCGTCAAGAAATGAATATTCAAAAGGTTTTCCTGGCGCGAAATCATTCCATGTGCTTCCAACATATTTGACTGTTTCAGAAATATTCTCTGTGTTCAGACGTACAGATATATAGCTTTCAATATTTTGATAGTAACCTCCAGAAAGGAACAAAGCCTGCGGCCTGATTTCCTGGTGGAGTGATTCATAGTGATAGTCTTTAATGACTCCTACAACTGTAAAATTACCTCTATTCCGGGACCAGTTGTTTATTTTTTTTCCAACCGGATTTTCCCAGCCTAATAATTTAACAGCTTTTTCATTGAGTATAGCAGCATGTAAATCGGTGCTGAACTCCCGCGAGAAGAATCTTCCCTGTGCCATTTCCAACTTCAATGTTTTAAGAAAATCATAATCACAAACACAAAGGTTTAAAGTGAAGCTTTTTTCTACTCCCTCTGCACCAAACCCAATATTACTAAAACTTCTTCCTGGTAGTGTATTGGAACCGGAAACACCAACAACATTGCTGTAATTACGCAGAACCTCTTTAAAAGGCGTAAAATTATTACCTAAAGCTCCTGGATTGCGTATAACTAAAACCTGTTCTTTGTTAAATCCTAATTTTATATTCTGAAAAAATTTCAGCTGTTGATATATAACCAATGTACCAATGATTAAAAATATTGAAATTGCGAACTGAAATATGACAAGAATATTTCTCAGTAACGAGCTCCCTTTACTGCTGCCTGTATTACCTCTAAGTACGGAAACAGGCTTAAAAGATGAAAGAAAAAATGCAGGATATGAACCCGAGATGACTCCTACTATGAGTCCAAGTGCTAATAATGAAGGGATGACAACAAAATTATCAAAGTAATGGATGTCGAGTTGCCTGCCAATCAGGTTTCTGTACACAGGCAAAAGGCATTCGACAATTATTATTCCTAAAGCGAGCGAAATGAAGCTCAATAAAACTGCTTCGCTTAAAAATTGGCTTATCAGCTTGTTTCTGTTTGAACCAACAACTTTTCTCAATCCAACCTCTTTTGCCCTTAGGGACGATTTTGCTGTGGAAAGGTTCATGAAATTGATACAGGCAATCAGCAAAATAATTATGCTTATTACTGAAAATATATATACGTATGTTTTATTGCCATTGGCTTCAAACTCTCCATTCAGGTCTGAATTCAAGTGTATTTCAGTAATAGGCTGTAAAAAATACTCCCAATAGTTGCCCTGAGCAATCCATTCATCAAACCTTTCTTCACCCATATGTTTTCTGGTAAATTCCTTGAGTTTTTCATCAAACCATTCCTGTGATGTGCCTTCTTGTAAAAGAAGATATGTTATAAAATTGTTTGCTGACCAACCGGTATTATTGATAAAAGTTGGGAAACTGGCTGAGGAAACCAGAAGATCATAATGGAAATGAGAATTATTCGGAACATTCTCTGATACTCCGGTAATTTTAAAGTCAACGATGCCTCCGTAGCTTGAAAAATCAACTTTTATGACTTTCCCAACAACATTTATATCGCCAAAATATTTTAAAGATGTATTTTTTGAAAGGACCATAGTGTTTGGATCTTTCAGAACTGTTTCTGGATTGCCGTGTATTAATGGGATAGAAAAAACATCGTAGAATGTAGAGTCAACAGCAAAAAAATTTGATTCATAAAAAGTTTTTTCATCCGGGATAACGGGTGTTCTTCCAAGGTTTAAAAACTTGACTCCGGCTTCAATCTCCGGAAAATCCTCGAGAAGCATCCTGAATGTTTGTGAGGAAGAATAGGTCTGGTTAATTTTTGTATCACCGATAAATGCTCTGACAGCTAGTCTGTAAATTCTGTCAGCTTTTTTATGGAATTTATCATAACTTAGCTCATTTGTTACAAAAAGCAGAATGAGCACACTGCATGATATTCCTATAGCCAGACCAACAATATTGATAAAGGAAATGCCTTTGTGTTTCATAATGTTTCTTAGAGCAATTTTTAAGTAGTTTTTAATCATGATTCTCCCTCATTAAGGAAGACGAAAATTTGGTAAAAAAGTTGCACATTAATTAAATTATTTCACCAACCCAGTTAATATTCAATTCCTCTTATTTAATGAGGGTTTGATGAATCAAGCCCCTATTTATTTCTTCTTGAGGATTCTCAGTAATGCTGCACGGGATTTAGTAGTATACTTTCTTTTTATGACGCTCCACCAATTCTTGAAAGGTAGAGCTATCTCCGCCACAGAAGCGGTCAACAAGGGCTTGCTCATTCTCATATAAAACAAAGACGTACATTTTTCGTCATCTGCCGAGAGTTAAAGGTCATTCACCGAATAATGCTAGCAATATTCTCCTTAACCTCTTATATTGAGGTAGGAATTTAACTGATGGAGGAAAAAATGAAAAAAAAAGCAAGCCTTAACCTTGATTTAAAAGTGATCATCGGGCTGGTTGTCATTTGTGCAGGCATTCTTTTTCTGCTCGAGAATATGGGCGTAACTATTGGTATAGACATCTGGGATTTCTGGCCTGTCGCGCTCATTTTGATCGGCCTGAGCCATATCTCCAAGCCCAGTGAAACACGGCATGGTCTCAGTGGAGCGATCTTCATTATTGTCGGAGTATTGTTCCTGTTGAACAATTTAGATATTATAGTATTCCGTATAGGAACATTCTGGCCGATCATCGTGATTTTAATCGGACTAGCAATCATTAAAGATGCAGTGTGGGCAGGTCATAAAGCTCCATCCTCAAGTGATAACTTTAATATTTCATTTATCCTGGGAGGAGGAGAATACAGATTCTCTTCAGACCAATTTAAAGGCGGCAAATTGGCTGCATTCATGGGTGGTGGAACAATTGACCTGAGGGATGCTGACATCCAGATCGATGATGCAGTGATCGATGCATTTGCTTTTATGGGCGGAATTGAAATAAGAATACCCCGGAACTGGTATGTTAACATGCAGGTAACGCCTATTCTTGGCGGGATAGACAATAAAACAGTTGTAATGTCACAGGAAGAAATAGCAGCACACCCGGAGAAAGCAATTAGAAAAATTACTATAAAAGGAATGACTATAATGGGAGGCATCGAGGTAAAAAACTGACATGCTTCATTATCTTCGCTCACCTAAGAATTTTCTTTTAATCACGGTCATATGGAGCCCGGTAGTTATCTGTATGACCGTTCTGGTGAGCAGTCTTACAGGCTTATCTTTTTCAGCAGCCGCCATACTCACAGCTCCACCTATGCTGGTGGAACTTTTTTTCTGCCTCTCTTCCTGGTACCTGTGTAAAACTATGCTCCCGGAGCAAAAAAATCTGGTAAATATTATTCTAAGACAGGGTGTGGCCGCCTTAACGGTGACAGGAGTATGGCTGCTGCTTACAATGTCTTACAGCGAGGCCCTGAATTTTTTCCTTAATACCAAGATATGGAGGGTGCGGTTCGATCAGGTCTTTCTTCTCTTTGCGGCAGCAGGGATTTTCCTGTATTTTCTGGCTGCCCTGATCTACTATCTGATTCTCTCCCTGGAAAAAAGCAGAGAGGCAGAACAGCAGGCACTAAAGAACCGTTTACTTGCCAGCCGCACCGAGTTAAACTCTCTAAAAACGACCATTCATCCCCATTTTTTATTTAACAGTCTAACCGCACTGAGTACTTTGACAAAAACATCACCTGAGCTGGCACATAAAGTTTGTATACAGCTGTCTGATTTTTTACGTTACAGCCTGGTTTATGCCCGGAAGGAATGGGCGAGTGTGAAAGATGAACTCGAGCACATAAAAAGCTACCTGGGAGTGGAGAAGATCCGGCTGGGAGAACGGCTGACACTCGATTTTCATATAAACGAGCAAGCTATGGAAGAACAGCTTCCTCCTTTTTCACTTTTACCGCTTGTAGAAAATGCCATTAAACACGGCTTCCAGCAGACTATTGAACCCGGCACCCTGACTCTGCAAATAGAAAAATATCCGAATTCCCTGCTGATTTTGGTTAAAAACCCCCGGGATAAAGCTGCCCGGACCCAAACAAGCCCAGGATACGGACTAAAAGCACTGAAACAACGCCTTACCAATGCCTATGGGGACAACACAAAACTGATCATCAACCAAAAAGAAGATAATTTTATCGTTAAACTGCAGATCCCATTAGAGGGAAAAAATGAATAGAAAACGAGCCATTATCGTCGATGATGAAGCTCTGGCCAGAAAAGCCCTCAGAATGGTTATTGATGGTTTTGAAGAGATCGAGATCGTCGGGGAATGTTCAGACGGATTTGAAGCAGTAAAAACAATAAAAGAAAAAAAACCGGACTTGGTATTCCTGGATATCCAGATGCCGAAACTGGACGGCTTTGATGTTCTGGAACTTCTGGGAAAGGATGCCCCCTTTATAGTTTTTGTAACCGCATATGATGAATACGCCCTGCAAGCATTTGAGGCCCATGCCCTGGATTACCTTTTAAAGCCGGTTAAACCTGAACGCATGGCAAAAACACTGGACCGGGTCAAAGAACGTTTTCCGGGAAAAAGCAGGCAGGGGGTTGATAAATTACTGCAGCAGCACCGTTTGAAAGATGTTCCACATAAAAGAATCCTGGTAAGAGACCAAGGAAACATCTATATAATTCCGGCAGAGGATATCATTTATATAGAAGCTCAGGATGATTATGTTTGTATAAATACACTAAAAAAATCTTCCATGAAGAATGACACCTTAGCTAATATGGAAAAGATGCTTGACCCCCGGAAATTTTTCAGAATTCACCGTTCCTATATCCTCAATATCGATTATCTGAGCAAGATCGAGCCCTATTCAAAAGACAGCCGGATTGCGATTTTAAAGAATGGAAAGACCCTGCCGATAAGCCGCTCCGGATACAGCCGGATTATGAAATTATTGTAGTATCGGACCAAGATAACTCATTTCTTATCAATTACATAGTCTTATAAATCGTAACTTCTCAATAATTGGGGGTAGATTATATTTGTGACTAATCACTGGATTCCTGCTCCCCGCTTTCGCGGGGACAAGTTTACACCTGCGAAGCTTGTGCCCGCGAAGGCGGGTAGCAGGTGCAGGAATGACGATTGAGTGTAAGTGCACCCTATTCTTTCTTCTGTTTTTCCAGGTCTTTTTGCAGAAACATCTGAGCGAGTTCATCTGAATCTCCATAGTATTCCTGCAGGCGCTTCAATTCAGATTTAAGATCTTTGACCACATTTGCATAGGCAGGATCATTGTAGACATTGTTTATTTCTCTTGGATCCTTTTCAAGGTCATAAAGCTCCCATGCATCGATGTCATAGTAAAAATGCATCAATTTATAATGTTTAGTTCGCACACCATAGTGCCTCTTCACCATATGGACTGCTGGATATTCATAATAATGATAGTAAATCGAATCCCGCCAATTTTTCACCTCTTTATTCTCCAGAAGTTTGACAAACGACTGGCCTTGCATGTCCTGCGGTTTTTCGACCTCGGCAAGCTCCAGGAATGTTGGAGCAAAGTCGAGGTTGCTGACCATATGGTCATTCACTGACCCTGGATTGATGTGTCCGGGGAATCTCGCAATAAGAGGCATACGGAGTGATTCTTCATACATAAACCTCTTATCGAACCATCCATGGTCACCCAGGTAAAATCCCTGATCTGACGTATAAATGACAATGGTTTTCTCGGCAAAGCCTGATTTTTCCAGGTAGTCTAATACACGCCCGATATTTTCATCTACAGCAGAAATGCACCCCAGGTAATCCTGCATGTACCGCTGGTATTTCCATCGAACAAGGTCATCGCCCTCCGGCTTTTCTCTCTGAAAAGCCTCCCTTTTAGGCCCGTATGCTGCTTCCCAGGCTGCTTTCTGCGCTTCATTCAGCCTTTTAGGAGCAGGTCCCATTTTCAAATCATATTCAAGCCGCAGATGTTCATTGACAGTCATTTCCTGTTCCCGAGCAGCCTCGGAACGGCTGGAATAATCATCAAAGAGTGTTTCCGGCTCTGGGAATGTCACATCATCGTATATCTTCAGGTGGCGTAAAGCAGGCTGCCAGTTTCGGTGCGGCGCCTTGTGGTGAAGCATCATCAGAAAAGGCTTATTTTTATCAAGCTTGTTCTGCAGAAAATCGATCGCAACATCTGTAATAATATCCGTGACATATCCTGTGTATTGCTTCTTCTCACCCATCTCGATCATGTCTGGATTGTAATAATGCCCCTGGCCAGGAAGGACATTCCAATAATCAAAACCGCTCGGTTCACTCTTTAGATGCCACTTTCCGATCATTGCAGTCTCGTATCCTGCCTCCTGCAGAAGTTTTGGAAAGGTTTGCTGCGTTCCGTCAAATGCCATGACATTGTCTCGCACCCCATTTAGATGACTGTGTTTACCTGTAAGGATTACAGCGCGGCTTGGTGCACAGATGCTGTTTGTACAGAAACAATTGTCAAAGCGAATACCTTTGTTGGCAATTCGGTCAAGGTTGGGTGTCTTATTTATTTTACTCCTATAACAGCTCATGGCATGGGAGGCATGGTCGTCTGTCATGATAAAAAGAATATTGGCTTTTTTTGAAATCGCCTTTCCCGGCTTTCTGTCCAGGCAGCCGGGAACAGTCAGAGACACCACACCCAGCCCCACGGATTTCACAAATTCACGTCTTTTCATCGGATTCTCTTTGGTTTTTATATTATTTGCCGTCTTTCTTATTCAGCAGAGATAATATAAGTCCTGCCCGGTTGTGTTTGAAATTCTATTACATTTGGTTCCGGTCTTGATGTTAACACTGATCGACCATTGGATTTTATCTTAACCGGTGCGGCTGTTCTGAGCCTGCATTTGCTTCCAAGCTCTGACAATATGGCTGCTTTGGCGATTTTGCCGTCACTCCATTCAATATCTACCACAAATCCGCCTCTTGCACGAAGCCCTTTTATTCTTCCTTTTAGCCAAGCTTGCGGAATAGCCGGCAGCAGATGGATTTCGCCATCAAAAGATTGCATAATCATCTCGACAATACCCGCACATGCACCGAAGGTACCATCTACCTGCGGGGTTCTGAAACATTTGCTGAACAGGTTCACACATGTATTTTTTTCAATCAGATTTCGGAATATCTTATGTGCATGATCCCCATCAAGCAGTCTTGCCCAGATGTTCATCTTCCATGCCATAGAAAAGCCTGTCCCAAAGTCACCTCTCATCATCAGGGATTTTTTCACAGCCTGAGCAAGCTTCGGGGTTTTACGCACATTGATCTGGCAGCTTGGATACATGCCGTAAAGATGTGAGAAGTGGCGGTGTGTATCTTTGGGATTGTCCCAGTCATTGATCCATTCCTGCAATTGGCCATATTGACCGATCTTCATCGGAGCCAGATTTGAACGCATTTGAATAAGCTGCGTACGTAAATTCTTGTCTCTGCCTAAGATTTCAGAAGCTTTTATAACATAACTGAATAAGTCATTTAGAATCTGTAAATCCATTGTAGGCCCTGCACAAATGTTTGGCGTAATGTTGCCGCCTATTATCTCATCATGAATAGATTTATTTCCTGGCCTGTGAGGAACATTTTCAGGCGACGTAGCAGGGCAGGTTACCAGAACCTTGTATTTCGGATGTTCTACCAGAGTGTCTACGAAGAACAAAGCCGAGCCTTTCAGCACAGGGTAAATCTTCTTGAGATAGTCCATGTCCTGGTTGTAGAGATAGCGTTCCCAAAGATGAGTGCACAGCCATGCCCCGCCTGTAGAGAAGGTCCCCCATGAAGGACCATCCATAGGTGCGGTTGCCAGCCAAATATCAGTGTTTTGATGAAGCACCCAACCACGCGCCCCATAGGATTTCCTAGCTGTATAGGCCCCTGGTTTTGTTATCTCAATCATCATTTCTATAAGCGGTTCAGCACATTCAGCAAGGTTGACGACTTCAACAGGCCAATAATTCATCTCAAGATTGATATTTGTTGTGTATTTGCTGTCCCAGCTCGGGTTCATTTCTTCGTTCCAGATGCCCTGAAGATTAGCAGGCTTTGTCCCGGGACGAGAGCTGCTTATGAGAAGATATCTCCCAAACTGGAAATACAGAGCCGCCAGCTGAGGGTCAGAGCCACCTTCTGCAAAGTTTTTAAAACGTTCATCCGTTGGTTTGCTGGAGGCATCATTTGAGCCAAGGTCAATATCGACTCTGCGGTAAAGTTCCTGATGTGCTGCGATGTGTTCTTTGCGAATCTTGTCGTATGACTTTTGGGCAACTTTCTCTAAAACTTCCATGACGCGTTTTTCTGCATTTCCGCTGACATTGTTATAGTTTACATAATTCGTTGCCACTGGAATCAAAATGGTTACAGAATCAGCCCTGGTTACTGTCAGGCTGTCATAATCTACATCTATTTCGCCGCCGTCAGCAATTACTTTTGCTCTGGCAAAGAATTTAACTTTTCCCTCCACTCCGAGAAAAGTCGAAGTCCTCCCGTACAACTGCAGGCTGTCAGGTTCAATGCCGTCCATTCTGTAGAATTCACTTCCGTAATTAGAATGAGCAGTGTTTCTGTACCCTGAAAGCTGAGCAGTAAATGAAATTTGCCCTTGCTGGTTTGCTTTAAGATGAATGACAATGACCTGGTCTACCGGGCTTACAAAAACTTCACGAATAAACCTGACATCATCAACTTTATAAGTAACACCAGCAATCGCTGTATCCATATTCAGGTCACGTCTGTAATCTGTGGCCTTCTCATGCCCGGGAAAGGTAAGCCATAGATTCCCTAAAGGTTGGTATTTCATCTGCTCTACAGGAGTTCCCATCATGTTACGGCCAAACAGCTTGTGTGCCTTGGCATAATCGCCATCAAAGATAAGCTGCCGTATTTCTGGTAAAGCTTTAGCGCCTTTGGGATTCGTCGGATTATATGGCCCCCCTGTCCAGACTGTCTCTTCATTGAGAAGGATTCTTTCCTTTGCAAGGCCGCCGAAAACCATAGCTCCCAAACGGCCGTTTCCCAACGGCATAGCCTCTGACCATATTTTTGCAGGCTGACAATACCAGAGCATAGATGTGTCTGGATTGGGAGTGTACTCTTTGGATATGGAGGGTATCAAAAAAGGCAAAGCTAAAAATAAGGTTATTAAAATTATGATTGTCTTTGTTTTACCCATGATCCTATCCTCTTTCAGGACAGAATTATCCAATTTTTTTGCTTTATTTAACGACTATTTTATATCTTCAGTGAAAGGGCCTATTGGCCAACCTGTTCTCTTTGTTATGTGCGCTTTGCGCGTCAATTTCTTATCACCAACTTCAAGGATGACTACATATTCACCCGGAGGAACCATCCGCCTAAACGGATCTCTGCTTCTACGCATCTGTGCAATCTCCTCTCTTGTCATCCGGCGGGTCATGTTCCACAAAACAGAGTTGATTCCGGCATTGGCGGAGCCTCTAAGAGTCTGAAATACCTTTCCGTAAGGATCTGTAATCGTAATTTTTGCTTTCTCTTTTGCTTTGTTTTTCAAGTAATAATTTATAACGACGTTGTTAGGTTCGTTGGGGATGGCTAGATGCCTGTCACCATAGAGATGATAGGCACCCCAGGACCGTGTCATCCGCTGTACTTTAGGCTCAACTTTAAAGAAATGGATGTCCTCATCCAGCACTTTATCATTCAGCTCCTGCAGCGGCGTGATATCCGTGATGTAGAGCCCCCGGCCGTAAGTTCCCACGACCAGATCGTTTTCACGGGGATGAACAAGCAGGTCCTGTACTGCAATCGTAGGCATATTGTTCCTCATGTATACCCATTTTTTGCCACCATTTATAGTGATATAAACTCCCATATCTGTACCCAAAAACAGGAGGTTCGGATTCTTTCTGTCTTCATAGACGACATTAATCGGCTTGTTCGGGAGATTGCCATTGATGGCTGTCCAGGTTTCTCCAAAATCAGTGGTCTTGTAAAGGAAAGGTCTGAAATCGTCCCGGCGATACCCTGTCTTTGAAATATAAGCTGTTCCTTCCTTAAAATTGGATGCAAATACCCGGCTTACCCAGTAGTTTTCTGGTCCACCCACAAGCACAATCTTTTGCGTCAGATCAGCCCAGGATGCACCATAGTCTTTCGTAAGCCAGACTTTCCCATCATCTGTACCTACCCATATAATACCCGGTGTAACCGGTGATTCTGAAATCGTTGTGATAGTACAGTATTGAATGTGGCCTTTGCCCGCAATCTTTACTGCATCGTTTGTGGTCAGGTCAGGGCTTATTTCCTGCCAGTTATCTCCGCGATGCATGGAACGGAGCAGGACCTGCGTCCCTGCATAAATGATCTCGCTGTTATGCGGCGAAATATGAACAGGAGGGCACCAGTTAAACCTGTATGGAGGTCGTCCTTCTTCTCTTCTGGGTTGAATATTTGTCCGGATGCCCAGTTTCTGATCAACACGATGATGCCCCCCGAACTGTGAGGTATTGTAGACCCATCGACTATCGTTGGGGTCGACCACATTATACATCCCATCTCCAGTACCGACTGTAACCAAATCTTCCAGAGTAATATGTCCTGACCAGCTGTTGCTCGGGACTTTCCACGAATCGTGGCATTGAAGCCCGCCATAAATATTATATGGGTCTTCCATATCCACACCAATGGCATAATACTGCGCCATAGGAAGATTATCATAAAAATCGCAGGTTTTACCTCCATCATAAGATATGTGAACACCTCCGTCACTTCCCATAAATATGCGGTTGGAATTTTGTGGGTCGATCCATAAAGTGCGAACATCACCAAAGCCGCTTTTGAACATTTTTCTCGGAGGCCAGTTTACATCATGCCATGTCCTTCCGCTGTCATTGGAGCTGGCAATACAGATGCTTGTAACATATACATTTTTATCATTGTTGGGGTCGACCCTGATCTGGCAGAAGGAATAAGCCGCTTTGCCGCCAACATTATCTTTAATTGAATTCATCTTTTTCCAGGTTTTTCCGGCATTATCGGTTCGGTAAACTTCTCCGCCAAAAACCCTCTCTTGAGGTTCTATTCCTCGTCTGCGATCCTGTTCTACCTCTTCCTTTGTGGACGGCCGCTTATTGACATTTTCAACCACAGCGTAAACAATATCCGGGTTTTTTCTGTAGATATCCAGGCCAATGCGTCCGATTTTCACACTTGGGAGTCCACCGCCCAGACTAGCCCAGGTCTCACCGGCATCGATGGTTTTATAGATAGCACTTCCTGGTCCTCCTGCTTCAAAATGCCAGGGAAGCCTTTGTTTCTTGTAGGCTGCAGCATAGAGAATGTCGGGATTATCACGGTTCATGGCCATATCGATAACTCCAACTCTCTCATTGATATAGAGTACTTTTTCCCATGTCTTACCGCCATCAACCGTTTTAAAAACTCCACGTTCCTCATTAAAAGAATAGAGATGTCCCATGGCCGCCACATACACAACATCCGGATTTTTAGGATGGACTACGATTCTTCCGATATGGTGAGAATCTTTTAATCCCATGTTTTTCCAAGTCTTACCTCCATCGGTTGACTTGTAGACCCCATCGCCCCAGTACGAGCTTCGGGCATTTGCAGCTTCTCCTGTTCCTACCCAGACAATATCCGGGTTTGACGGGGCCAAGGCGATATCTCCGATCGAAAACACGGTTTGATCATCAAAGATGGGCTCAAAAGTTGTACCATTGTTGGTCGTTTTCCAAAGACCTCCGTTTCTAGAGGCCACATAAAAAGTATACAGATGTGCCTCCTGTGGATATTCCGGAACAGCAAAATCGACTATCCATGCCCCACTCCTAAATGGGCCGAGGTTACGGTATGTGAAAGTTTTCAATAGATCTTCGTTAAATCGCTCCTGGCTATTTACGAAGGAAACACAGACAAAGATAATCCCATAAAAAACCAGCAACAGACTTGCTAAATGCTTTCTAATATTCATGAATTTTCCTTTTTGAATTCGCATCTAACGACTGCTTTTATGTTTTTTCAAATAAGATCTCCAGGTAATGGCCCACTTTTCAGGATCATCCAAAGAACTGAGGTCTATCTTGTGTACTACGCTCTGGTACGGTGCATTTTTCACTTTTTCAGGATCGTCGTATGCCTCTTCAACGACTTTCTTTAATCCAGCAATATATTCGTCGATTTCGTCCTTCGAGTATGATTCTGTGGGTTCTATCGTAAAAGGTTCCGGTACGATAAACGGGTGATGACTGGACCAGAGGTGGAATCCAAAATCAGCCATCCTGCATGTCACATCTTCTGTTGTTACACCTGTCTCCTTGGTAAGTTTCTCCCAGCTGTACCTCACTTGTTCAATCCGGTGTCTCCCTATTGCGTAAGGAGCACTGGCTCCATGTATCTCTTTTACTTTTTTTAAAATATAGTTGTTGTTTAGGACGGCTACATTGGCGACTTCCTTAAGTCCTTCGGCTCCTAAACTCATTATCCATGCATAAGCTCTTAAAATAACAGGAAAAACTCCAAGGAACCCTCTTATTTTTCCGATTGTGGCAGGAAGGTCATAATTTAATAAATATTTATCGCCATCAAATTCAACTATCGGGACTGGTAAATAACATATAAGCTCATCTTTAACCCCTAGAGCTCCTACTGCCGGCCCGCCGCATCCATGTGGAGAAGAGAAGGTTTTGTGCAGATTAAAGAAACAAAGATCAAAATCTGCTTCCCTGGCCCTTGTAACACCCAAAATTCCATTGGCATTAGCCTGGTCATATCCACATAAGCCTCCTGCAGCATGAATAATTTTCGTTAACTCTGAAATTTTGGGATTGAAAATTCCTGTATCCTCAGGATTTGTTATTAGTAACCCTGCCGTACGGCTGGAAACAGCCTTTTTCAGAGCTTTAATATCTGGAAGCCCATCTTCATTTTGATAAACAGTAATCAGCTTATAACCTTTTACAACAGCTGCAGCGGCATCTGATGGATGAGAAAATATCGTTGTAATAATCTCATCTCTCTGATTGGCCTCTCCATGGACTTCATGAAAAGCATGAATAATTGAAACCATAGCAAAAATTGCCGAAGAACCTCCACCTGGTTGAAAAGTAAATTGGGCAAGCCCTGAAATCTCTCTAAGGAATGTGTCCAATTTATATGCGATATCTAATGCTCCCTGTACAGTGCTGTCATCTTGCAGCGGATGAAGTTCTGTCACTTTAGGAGAACGGACCAAGACCTCGTTAATTTTTGGGCTGTACTTCATCGTGCATGTCCCCTGCCCAATATCCACATTTAAATCCGCACCAAGACATTGCTGGGATAAGCGAAGATAATGTTTTAATACTCTCATCTGTGATATTTCTGGAAGCGCAGGACCTTTTTTCCTGATCATATCTTCTGGCAATTGAGATATTCCATCACCAACACATTCCTCAATCTCTTTTCCAACTTCAGGAACTAAAATTCCCCTCTCCCCTTCTGTACTTAACTCAAAAATTATTGGCTCATCCCATTTTGCTTGATGAAAGTTTCTTAACTTAATCTTTTTATTTCCATCCATGATTCATGTCCTTTCTTATAATATCTATGAATTTTTTGACCTATTCCAAACAATCACTCAATGCTTGAACCAGTTTATCGATATCATCTTTCGTGTGAATTTCTGTAATGCAATACAACGCACAGTTTCCAAGCTCCGGGAATTCCCTGGAAAGGTCTTTTCCTCCAAAGATTCTATGTTCCCGTAAATAAATATTAATATCTTTAACTGCCATCCCAGTATCATTGAAGTCGACTATAAATTCTTTGAAATGAGGGGAGTCGAAAAAAGGTGCTTTAATTCCCTTGATTTCTGACAGTTTCTTAATGGCATATTGAGATTTCTGCATAATGACCTTGCCTAATTCCTGCATTCCCCTGGGCCCCATGAGAGACAAATAGACACCAGCAGTTATGCCCCATAATGCTGCGCAGGTCCCGATGAATTCTTTTCCTTCTTCCCTAACAGCAAAAGATGTTCTTTCATAAGCAACATCCCCAAAACCGTATTCGCCCTCAACAGAAGTTTTTGTAATACCAAATAAGCGAGATGGATATTCCATGACAAATTTTTCTTCATCACGAGTGGCAATGAAACCCCCATGCCCGCCTCCATAGTTCATATGAATCCCAAGTCCCTGAATATCACCGCAAACAATATCCACCTTGTAATTGCTCGGTGGCATCATAACCCCTAATGAAATCGGATCAACTCCAACGATACTTAAAGCTCCTTCTTCATGAGCAATATCTGATATTGCCTTCCCCTGATGTTCAATAAATCCCAGATAGGATGGATTCTCGAAATAGATTCCAGCAGTATTTACAGATATTTTCAACTTCAAATCGTCAAGATCCATTAATCCGGTTTTTGGACAGTGTTTTACAAGCCTAAGCCTGAGAACAGGCCTGCAGTAGTTGTTTATAGCCATAAATCTATCAGGAGATACAGTATCCGATAAAAGAATCTCATTACGTCTGGTAATTCTCCCTGCCATTCTTAAAGATGTGCTCGCAGCCTGGCACCAGTCATACGTCGGCACATTAACAACATCCATATCCAATAGTTCTGCCATCAAACTTTCATACTCAAATAGGGCCTGGAATCTTCCGTGGTCTTCATACGGCTCTCCCGCATAGGCAGTTAAAAATTCTGAGCGTTGATTAATCTCATCACAGATGGCAGGAACATAATGCTGCCAGCATCCTCCCCCTAAAAAACTTATATTCTCTTCACATGTCTGGTTTTTTGAAAGAATTTTTTCAACATGGCGTTTCAAAGCATATTCGGATGTTAATGGTTCGGGTAAATTCATCTCCCCTTTAAATCTCAGGCTTTCTGGGATATCGTTATAAAGCTCATCAATATCCTTTACCCCAATATCCTCCAGCATTTTAGCTTTGACTTTAGGGACAGAATTGGGAATATAAGGATGTACGATTTTTTGCTTTTTTTTCATAATAAAACTCCTTTCTAGGCTAATCCTCCGCCGTCAACAACTAGAATTGATCCGGTCACCCAACTCGAAAGGTCGCTTGCTAAATAAAGTACTGCATTTGCAATGTCTTCAGGAAGGCCTACACGATTGATAGGGCGGTCTGCAGCTTCTATCATAAATTCGTTAAAATCTTTGCCCAATTGTTTAGCTTCGTCAAACAAGAGTGGAGTGTCTATATCCCCAGGACAAACACAGTTTACTCGGATTCCTTGTCTTCCATGATCAATAGCCATGGCACGAGTTAAATTTACTACTCCTCCCTTTGCTGCACAATAGGCTGCGGCATTAGGGCCACCTCTTAGACCCCACCCTGAACCAGTGTTGACTATGCTTCCTCCACCATTTTTTACCATATAAGGAATCACATAATGGGAAAGTAAATAAACGGCTTTTAAGTTTATCCCTAAAACATTGTCCCATTCTTCTTCGCTTAATTCAACAATATTTTTTCGCTTGATTATTCCGGCATTGTTAAAAAGAACATCAATTTTTCCGAATTCTTTAATGACATTTTCCGTCGTCTTTTTGCACTCACGGTTTGAAGTGACATCACATAGGAAAAATTTTGCACTCCCCCCTATTTTATTAATCTCTCCAGCTGCCTCATTTCCCTTCGATTCGTTAATATCAAGTAAAGCAATACTAGAGCCTACTTCTGCCAAACGCTTTGCTGTCGTAAAACCAATGCCTGATGCAGCTCCTGTAATTACTGTAATCTTTCCTTTTAAAGAAATGAGTTCTAATGCTTTTTTGTTAATGTTCATGTTATTATCTTCAAACACTTTAAAACTTTAATGATGTAGTATTTATATTGATTTTCATCAAATTCTTTCAAAAGGCATCCTGACGATTCGCTTCAATCGATAGATTCCTTTACAATTTTCTATCACTAAAAAAAATTTATGTCAAATGAGAAAAGAATATTGACATCCCAAAAAAGTCAATTTATAATCTGCACATAATTTTTGGGGGAAAACGGAGATATACGATGCCTAAATTAGAAGATAAGAACAAGGATAAACAAAATATTGTAGAACAAAGTATAAATGCAAATATATCTCGCCTCGGTCCAACTCTTAACATAAAAGGCGAATTATCCTGCAATGAAGACTTGATTATTGAAGGACAATTTCAAGGAAAATTGGATTTAAAGAATCATAATTTGTCTGTTGAGCAGGCTGGAAAAGTGGATGCTGATATTCATGCCAGCAATATAACTATTAAAGGTAAGGTTAAAGGAAATATATTCGCCTCTGGAAAAGTCTATATTCAAAAAGAAGGTCAAATGATTGGAGACGTATCCGCTTCCCGCATTTCAATATTAGATGGAGCCCAATTCAAGGGAAGCGTTAAGATGGTCTCCGCAATTCAGTAACTCATATACGATTTACGATTATGAGTTTTGAGTTACTTATTATACCTATAATACTGTGCTGGTGTTTGACTTGCAATAAATTCAACCGCTTTTTGAATACAGACTCTGATAGCTTTCTCAGTTGGAGTTTTCGAAAATCCTCCGAGGGCAATAGGAAGGCTTCCAATACGTGTCGCTCCTCCGAGAGCAAAGCTTGTTGCTTTTCCTTCTACACTCGTTGCAGCAATAATCTGTGAGGTTTTGGCATCTATGATCCTAATATCTATTGCAATGTGAGCTTTTTTCACTCCACCACCTACAGCTACACCAAGAATTTTTGTTCCTCCACCTGCACCTTTTGCACCACCTTCAAATTCTGTAATTGAAGCAGTAATTATGAGATCTGCTCCATAGATCTCACCAATAGGAGCTTCGGTTCCTTTTTTAATTCTACCCGTAGCACCCAGATCCTGCTCTTTCAAAACTGCACCAAGCTGTTCTCTTTCTAAGACAATATAACGATTGGAGTTGAATAGAGATGTTGTCAACATATCCCGCATTCCATCGCCGATTTGCTTAAAGCGCATACCAAACATTCCCAGCCATCCGCCAGACCAACCTCCTTTAGCTGTTTTATCCTGAAACTCCCCTACTGCCAATCTTGCCTTGGGTCCATCGTATCTTTCCGCCTGAGCTTCGCTTATGGAAGGACCGCCTGTTGAAGTCACAGCTGCTGTAGGCGCACATGAACTGAGCCAAATAATTACAGCAACTATTCCCATCAATGCAAAAGTTTTTTTCATTTTTCCTCCTTTTTCATTTTTCATTATTATATGA
>Ga0209986_10001208_pt1 | contig 25049 bp, 15 predicted proteins | sample BlataG_FD_183168 | JGI IMG/M metagenome (GOLD analysis project Ga0209986, IMG submission 183168) | Deep subsurface microbial communities from Black Sea to uncover new lineages of life (NeLLi) - Black_00105 metaG (SPAdes) (version 2) | ecosystem: Environmental > Aquatic > Marine > Oceanic >... | reverse complement strand
GAATTTCATGGCGCAAGATTGACATCCGATGGTGGCCTCCTTGCTTACCGCGAGCTTGATGAGGCATTAGGATTATTCGAGTCGGTTCCTACTTTTATGAACGATAAACGGACCGGGCGCAATATTCAGCATGATATGACCAACCTGCTGCGCCAATCTGTATACAGTCGTCTCGCAGGATATGAAGATGTAAATGATGCTCAGCGTCTATCAGTTGATCCGGTTATGAGAGCAGTGACGGGAAAGAAGAAAAATGCTGCCAGTGCCAACACGATAGGCCGTTTAGAGACAGAGATACTGACACTTCGGGAAAACCTTGATAGCTTATCTGAAATTAACGGAAGATGGGTTGAGAAAGCGATGGAAAAAACACATCATAATAGAATCATTTTGGATATGGACAGTTCAGAGAGCCCTGTACATGGTGAGCAGGAGGGTTCTGCCTATAACGGTCATTTCAAATGTAATTGTTATCATCCTCTGTTTTGTTTTAACCAGTATGGGGACTGTGAGGGGGCGATACTTCGTCCAGGTAACGTCCACAGTGCGGATCGCTGGAAAGAGCTTCTGGAACCTATTGTCCGGCGACATGAGAACAAGAAAGTCAGGAAGTACTTTCGGGGTGATGCTGCATTTGCAAAGCCTGAGATTTATGAATACCTTGAAGAAAAAGGTCTATTGTATGCTATCCGTCTTCCGGCAAATGATATCTTGTATAATGAGATTACACATCTGCTGACCCGTCCTGTTGGTCGTCCTTCTAGCAAACCGATTGTTTGGTTTCATGATTTCAAGTACCGGGCAGCAAGCTGGCAAAAGAAACGGTGTGTTGTGGCGAAAGTTGAGTGGCACCAGGGAGATTTATTCCCGAGGGTAGGTTTTATCGTGACCAATATGAGTGCCAGGGCAAGAGGCGTAGTCCACTTCTACAATGGACGTGGCACAGCCGAGCAGTGGATAAAAGAAGGCAAGTATGCCCTCAACTGGACGCGGCTTTCATGCAAACATTTCATCTCGAATCAGGCGAGGTTATGTTTGTTTATACTGGCCTATAATCTGGGTAACTTTCTGCGTCGCTTGGCTCTTCCGGGAAAAATCAAACACTGGTCACTTCGAAGCCTGCTTGTGAAACTTATAAAGATCGGGGCTAAGGTTCTTAGACATAGCAGGTATGTTACATTTCAAATGGCAGAGGTTGCTATAAGCAGGGAGATATTTGCTGAGATATTGTTTCGGATCAATCGATTACGATGTTGTTGTGTTTAGCACGGCATTCCCAAATTAGGAATCGATGGACAGATATCTCTAATTCTCGGATTTCTAGAAAAAGACTGTTGAAGTCAAATAAAGTAGCGTTATTTTGATTCAAGATAGGCTGAAAATAATTTGTATATGGCAAAAAAATGTGTTAAGAACGGATCGTAGAGCAATTCAGTGTCAAATATTCTCTTTTGTGAAGTTGATATGGGGAATATTGGATGCATTAGGTAATTGAAGAAACGCGATGCCGTTATACAAGACAAAAAAAATAAAATAGAAAGAAGGTTTTTCATGCATAACCAGAATAAATATAAGCTTCTTTTAATAATCTTAATAGGTCTATCATGTATATTCAGTACAAAATGTGGTGAGGCAAAATTAAGAATTCTAATCCTATATGAGATAGTTGCTGCACAGTTTGAAGTCAATGGAGAAGAAAAAGTACCTGTCTACTCATTTGATCCAAGGAAGGAAATTCAGAAAAGCCTAAAGGGAGCTGGTTTCAAAGTTGTTTTACGAGAGGATCAGAATTATGATTATCTATTGCGAGTGATTCAAAAGGAATATGCTTATAAGCATCGCCTAATAAAAGATGGATTTATGCTTGGAGTCGAGCTTTTCACTTATAAGCTCTCTGATAGTCAGGGCGCTGTGCTATTAAATGAGAGACGTAATCCTTACCCGGGAACAAAAGTTCAGATACAGGCAGTGATTCGAGAGCTGACTCAGTTTGTTCAACTCAGAACACAGGTTGCTGATGATGCGTCTTTCTGGCTTAAAATTGTCAAGTTGAAAGGTAAAGATGCGCGTCCAGAGGAAATATTAAAAATTGGAACACTCAAATGTAATCAAAAGAAGCAACAAGTTGCCCTGTTGGAACCCCATCTGAGAAGCCATCAATCACCGCAAAGATTTTTTGCGTATTGTGCTCTCAAACTAGTGGGATATTCGCCAGATACACCATTAAAAAAGGCGGCGTTCTATATAGCAAACAACTATATGTTTATAGGGTGGAGCGCTAATGTCGGAGAAAGTTCAAAAGAAGCATGGGCAGCCAGACAAGGGGTCATCTCGATCATTAAATACGACATAGCAGCCATTGATCTCCTTGTTGAAGACCTAAGAGCCGATTGGACAATCGCCCCATATGCCAAAGCAGCACTTAAAAGACTAACGGAAAAGAATTGGAGCCGATTCGGTTCATGGGGGCTTTCTTTCGCCAAGCGTACTGATAATGATGAGGTGAAAATGGTGGATACCAATGAACGGGATGATGATTTCTGGCGGGTTATATATGAATATTCTCTTAATCCTCTCGTCGGAGAAGTGGAAGTCGTTAATCCAAAAAAGGCCATTCAAGTTTACTCGAGACTTTGGGATCCTCGGTGGAATGTATATGGAGTAGAACGATTAACCAAGATTCTTGAAAACGTAAAAACACTCACGATAGATAAAGATTACTTTAAAAGAAATGACATTAAAAATAAAAAATACTTTCAGGATGTGATAGAGATATTGGGAGAAATAGGCGATACAAGTACAGTACAAACATTAAATAGTTACGTGGACCATCCTAAACTGGGAGAATTTGCTGAAAAAGCGATTGAAAAAATTATTAAACGAATGTGAAGACTAGGTTAATCGGCCAATATTGATAGTGCTCAATTTATAAGAACTTGCTTTTGGTTTCGCCACAAATCCCTCACAGTTTTCCACGATTTTCACCTTCTGACATGAGGGAATAGACAATAAAATATATTAAGATGACTTTAGATTTAAGTTAATTAATGAATGGGAAGATTAAAATTAAGAGCAAATGTCCTTCTATATTTCTATTGAGTATTATAATAATAAACTGTTAGATCCAATAAAATAAGGGAGTGCATTCATAATGGAATATAAACTTTCAAATATCTTTTCAATCCTAATACCATAATTTCAGCGTAAATCAACAATTTTTGTTACATATCTGTAACATATCCGTTACACGGGGATAAGTCTATTTTGGTTTGCAAAGACGCAAGGGACTTAAAATCCTCCGGGAGTCAAAACTTAGCTTTCTTGTAAAGCACACAAAGCCAGCAACTTACTGAAAAACCTAGTATTTAATGAAATCAAGGTTAAGTTGTGTTTCCACGTCCCTGTACAAATAATATATGCAAGAAGCCAGATGGAAAATCAAAAGCCTATCCGCGAGAAAACGCTCTCCATATTATCCAGATCTGGTGCCCGGAAGAACAATTTACAGATAATGAGCAAGGGATGATGCTCATACTCAATAGCATTCAAATCACTGAGTAACGAGTTGATTTTTGCAACTATTAGAGTTTTTCAATAGTATTAGAGTATTGAGAGGAGGTCGTTTTAAATGAATCGGATTCTAAAACATTTCAGATATTTTCATCTCTTTGCTGCCTTGGTGCTAATTATTGTCTTTATCAATGATGCATCCGGATCAAGTGCTTCAACAGATCTAGACGCTCTTGAGGCTAAAGCCTGGAAGGCATGGCAAAACGGCGATATCAGCCAGGCAGTAGAGATTGCGGTGAAACTCGTCGAGGCAAAGAGCTCTGCTCCAGCGGGCCAGCACATCATGTTTCTGAAGGCTTTCGTTACAGGCAAATACGAGGAGGCATTGGGCATTTATAAAAAGATTGACCCAGCCTATCCCAAGTATGCGGAGCTCGACAATGTAGTAATTGACGCATTTCGCCATTTAGGGCGCTTCCCTGAAGCCGAAAAGTTAGCTCATTCCAGAGGAAAGGAAAAGCATGTCTTAGAACTTCTGAAAATGTTGAAGGAGAATCCGTTAAAGGTCACTCTCGACAAACTCACGGTCATCCCTTTCGCCAAGGGGCAGCTGCATGAGTTTTTCCCTGACTTCGAGGTCATCCTTAATGGAGAAAGGGTCACTGTCCACATAGACACAGGAGGAACGTTCCTGCACATGGCACCAGCCCGTGCGGAAAAGCTCGGTATCAAGCTTATCCCTGGCGGTAAGGCAAAGCACGGGTCACGGAGCGTTGATATCTACCACGGCATAGCCAAAACCTTCCGTATAGGCGATGCGCTGTTTGAGAATGTGCCGGTTGGAGCTCTTTCTTCACTTGTAGGGCAAGAGAATTTCATTATTTTCGGCACGAGCATACTGCAGCAGTTTCTATCCACTCTAGATTACGCGAATAAGAGACTTATACTTTCTCCAAGAGACAACTCTCAACTAAGAAAGGAACATCTTGCTCTGCTTCCCGCGGACGAGGTCAAAATTCCGTTCTACATGGCAGGTGATCACTACATGTTTGTCCGTGGAGGTGTGGGTGAGCATCGGGACCTGAATTTCTTCATTGACTCCGGCTTAGTATCGCTCCATCCAGGTAAGGGAGGTATACGCCAGGCTGCCTTCACGGCGCCTCCAAACTCGTTTATTAGGTGGGGATTTAAACCGGAAGAAGTTGAGAAGAAAGTCTTTGACTCGCATCTTCCCTTGAGTCTTGGTCCGCTCGAACAAGAAGGACATCTGGTTTTAGCCGGGAAAGAAGAGAAGGATTCCTGGGGGAAATTTGCGGATGTGAGAATCGATGGCCTGCTGAGCCATGCATTTCTCAAGCACTATGCGTGGACGATTGATTTCAATAAGCGAATATATATTTTCTCCACCCAGGTTAAGGAGTAAAGGGGAAGTATACATAAGAGGCTCAACATCCCGATATTTCAAACGCCTTAAAGCTCTTCAGTTTAAGAGGCAAATGTCGCTAAATTAATTATTGAATTATGCGTCATATATATATTTCCCAGGGAAAATGAAAGAATGTCGAAAAATATATTCATAATGAGAGATTTTCCAACCATATGATTCATAATCAATTATCTGTACAATTACCCACGTAATATACAGCGTGATATATCTATTTTCGTCATATAATTAAGCAAAAATTGAGGAAGATAGAGATGGGCTTGTTGGGCAGAAATCTTTAGTATATATTTAATTTAGCTTTTATTTTGGAGGATTTTGATGATGTCAATCCCCTTATACATGGTTTCAGCCTTTATTTTGGTTGTATTTGCCTTTATCACTTTTCGGATCTTTGTCCGACGCTCTTATCTGCGCAGGGGACGGCTAACATGGTTTTCTTCCTCTCTTGATTTTTTAGTTTTTTTCTTATTTGGCACATTTACATGGCTTGACCTTCCTTCTGGTTGGCCTCCCGCGGATGTCAATCCAATCCTCCGTACCTTCGCGTGGTTATGTATTACGATCGGTCTATCAGTGATGTTCATCTTGATATTCTGGTTCGGATGGTTACGAGCTATGGGCCAAAAGGTGGATGCATTAATACAATCTGGGCCATATCGTATCACTAGAAATCCGCAGACTGTAGCCTGTGGTATCGCTGTTATTGGATACGCTCTTCTTTGGCCATCATGGCACACTTTTGGATGGGTGATCTTGTTTTCGGTTATCGTACATATGATGGTACTTACCGAAGAGGAACACTTGCGAGAAATCTTTGGTGAGGAGTATGTCCAATACTGTGCTCGCGTTCCACGTTATATTGACGTTCGAAAAACACGGATTCATCAATCCCCCCCGAGCTGAGTTGAAGAACCGCAACTTCCGGCTCTTCCTTTATATGCTAAACTTAAATTGCTTTTTTCCGTATTATCTCATAGGCGGTTTAGTCAATGCCGTTTAAGGATGAAATACATTTAAATACAGGAGGGAAATCATCGTGAAAAAACCAAAAGTCTTTAAATTTCTATGCATTTTGTCAGTTCTTTTGTTTGTCGCCGCTTTCAGCAATACCGGAATGGCCCAGGTTGAAGGAGATGACGTGGTTATCGGCAAATCCCTAACAATGACCTCGAAGATCCTTGAAGGGGAAGTACCCGTCTTAATCTCTGTACCGGAAGGCTATAACGCCGGCTCAACCAATTACCCGGTCCTTTATGAGCTAGGCTCCTTCAACTTCACCTACGATTGCGGAACTGTAGAGTTTCTGGCACGCGGAATACATATTCCGAACATGATCGTCGTCGGAGTGCCGCCCCTTCAGAGAGGATACGTTCCAACTCCCTTTGAGGAACGCGGAGAAGAACCTGCGGGAGCAGACCTTTCGATAAAGTTCCTCAGCGAAGAGCTGATTCCTTTCGTGGAGAAAAACTATCGGACAAACAATTTTAGGATTTTGCATGGTCACTCGGTCGGTGGGCTTTTTACCATGTACACGCTTTTCAATTACCCTGACCTGTTCACGGCGTATGTAGCTGGTAGCCCCTGGTTCCAGAACAACGACCAGTATTGGCTGAAAAATATCGAAAAAATGGCAAGAGTAAGGAAAGTGGATGATAAATTCCTGTTCATGACGGTTGGAAAAGAGGAAGCCGAGTTAACCCTTGACACTTTTAAAGAACTTGAAAAATGGATGAATGACAATCCCATTACCGGTTTGACCTGGAAGAGCGCATGGGTGGAAGGCGATCACGGATCGATGGTAGGCCGAAATATTTATGACGGACTTCAATTTATCTTTAGCGGCTGGAGGCCGTCCAACGAAGTTATAAGAAATGCCGACCTGTATGAGATTAAAAAGTATGTAAAAACGCGTCTCGCAAAGTGGGCGAAGCACGGGTTTGACGAATCTGCCATTCTCCCCGAGCAAACGATCAATTACCTGGGATACTATTTACTCGGCCGGAAAGAGAACGAGAAGGCAGTCGAGATTTTCTCCTACAATATCAAGCGCTTTCCAAAATCCTTCAATGCCCATGACAGCCTCGGAGAAGCATACATGATCATGGGTGACAGGGAAAATGCAATTAAATACTACAATCTGGCCGTAGAGCTGAATCCCGGTGATACTGAATATGCTAAAAGAGTCCTGCGAAACTCGAAGGACAAACTGCGTGAATTGGGAGTAGAAAAATAAGATTGTACTTGGTGGCCTGATAATACTCTCTTTGATGTGGAAATGAGAGCCTGATTGTATGCGTAAAAAGCAGCGCTTAACTAGAGCGCTGGAATTCATGTATTATCTTGACCTGCCCCCAATCATAATGCCACTCCCAGAGTTAGAATTATAGGTTTAAAAGCCTCTGGGGCTGGCGGTCTGTAACCCAGAGAACTGTGAGGCCGCAAAGCGTTGACAAATTGTGATGCCTTTTAATATCATAAAAATCAGAAAATATTAAATAAAAGAAATGCAAACATGAAAAAGTTAATTTTTTCAGTATTGATAATATTAATTGTGACATTGGATTTAACATTTTCCTTTCAGAGAATTCAAGAAGAATCATTAGTGGTTAATGTAGAAGTACCAATCAGAGTCTTTAAAGGAAATACATTCGTTGATAACTTAACCATAGACGATTTTGAAGTCTACGAGGGTGGTAAGCTCCAAAAGATAGAAGCAGTCTACCTGGTCAAGAAAATGAGTATAGAAAGAAGGGAGGAAAAGAAGAGATTTTCTCCTCAAATTTCAAGGTACTTTTTCCTCTACTTTAACATATCAGAATACATGCCAAGGGTGGGAGCGGCGATAGATTATTTTTTCGATAATGTGTTTTTTCCTGGAGACAATCTTGTAGTTATAACTCCCATGAAAAGCTATAATCTAAAGAGCGAAGCTTTAGAAACAAAATCGAGAGAAGAAATCGCGAATCAATTTAGGGGTATTTTGAGAAGGGATGCTACGATAGGAAACTCGGAATACAGATCTGTGCTTAAAGAGCTTCGAGAGATAGTTAAAATTATAGAAGCTAAGGATGAAGGAAAAAAAATAACTTCTAGAGAGATTGGAGATTCATCCCCTGATTTGTACGATGCAGCTTCTCTTGAAGAAGTAGTCGGGATGTATTCAAGTGTTATGGCCAAGCTAGAAAATTTAAGAAGAATGGACCAGCAGAAGCTTTTAGACTTCGCAAAATTTTTAAAAAATAAGGAAGGGCAGAAGCACATTTTCCTATTCTATCAGAGAGAATTTCTACCCCAAATTCACCCAAATATTTTAAATAAATTTATGAGCGCCTACCAGGACAGACCTGCCTTGCTTTTTTCTCTGTCTGACCTTTTCCAATCGTATAAAATAGAGGTCTCTATTGATGTAGAACGGGTGAAGCAGGCTTTTGCTGATTCCTCCCTTTCCATACATTTTTTATTCATAAAAAAACCGGCAGAGCATAAACCTGGTCTAGAGATGCAAGAAAGATCTGATGATATATTTCTAGCTTTTAAGCAAATGGCTCTTGCAACAGGAGGATTAGCAGAAAGTTCTGCAAACGCTACTTGGGCATTTAAAAGAGCTGTTGATGCTTTTGAAAACTACTATCTTCTTTATTATTCACCTAAAAATTATACGAGTGATGGAAAATTTAAAAAAATAGAGGTTAGAGTCAAGAACAAAAAGTTTAAAATCACTCACCGAGTTGGATATTTTGCAAATTAAATATAATTTTTTTCATTTAGTATTTGAGGAGGTGGCGATGGGAAATAAAAAAGCTCTCAATAATTTTATCTTGTTCTTTATGGTCTTAGCTCTCTGTATTCCAGGTCTCTCTAAAGAAAAAAAAGTTGAAGGAATATGGGCTTCTACCCCAGTAAAAATTGACGGTTCAAATAGTGACTGGAGTAATGATCCCTTAACTTTTGAAAAAAAAGCAAAAGTTGATTATGCCTTCAGAAATGATTCAGAGAATCTTTATGTGCTTTTTATTTTTAAAGACGCAAAATATCTGAGCTCAATCAATCAAACAGGCATGACTCTCTGGCTCAACACTGAAGGAAAGAAGAAAGAAGATTATGGGGTTAAATTCCAGAGAAAGACTCTCTCTGCAGATAACTATATTTCCCTTTTGGAAAAGATGATGGGACCTATGCCGGAAGAGAAGAAGAAAGAAATTCAATCTAGACCCAGATACATGCTGTTTTTGAATGAAATAATCAGTAAAAAAAGTGAAAATTTCATAGCCACCGGACCTTCTGCGCCTGCTTTTAAGTCAATGCGTGGAAAGGATATGATGATTTATGAATTCAGGATTCCTCTTAGAAGAGCAGAAGGACAGCTTGTTGGTATAGGTACAGAACCTGGTAGGATCTTAACAATAGGATTTGAATGGGGTGGTATGACCAAGGAAATGAGATCGGAAATTATGAAAAAACGCGCGGCCTCAAGTAAAGTCTCAGATCGCGAGGCTGGTATCAGTGGTGATGTAACCAGAGAGAGAGATGGAGTTACTGGCTCAAATACGATGTCAATAAGAAGGCCCAAAAAATATTCATTCTGGGTTGAGGTTAAATTAGCCAAGAATCAGTAAAAAGGGGACATAAAAAGGCTGAATCTCCCTTTTTTCGATAAGGCAGAAGAGAAAAATCCAAATAAATGGATTATATTCAATATATTGAACTATAGAGAGATATGTCTATTTCTTAAGTTATTGATATGATTAAAGATAGAGAATAAGAAATTTGGCACAATTCTTGCTTTTCTAAAATGAAGGGAATAGATGGATAAAGATTTTCACTCTAGGGACTATGTCAAACATATTACCCTGAAAATTGGGGGGGGTAATAAAATTTCTCAAAAGGAGGTGAGACAGAGGGGATAAAAAAAAATGAAGGGAATAGTTAGAGTGAAGATTTTCACTCTAGGGACTGAGTCAAACTTATTACCCTGAAAATTGGGGGGTAATAAAAAGGAGGTAAATAATGCGTAAGGCATTAATTGTCCTATGTGTTTTTCTTTTTACCGTTCCACTCCTCGCACAACAGAGAACAGGAAACATTTACGGTCAAATATTTGATGAGGAAGGGAATGCGATTCCTGGTGTTTCTGTAACATTAACTCATGCCACTATTGCTCCAATGAGGGTAATATCTTCTGCTGATGGAGTATTCCGGTTTATCTCGCTTTTCCCTGCAAAAGATTATGTGATTAGAGCAGAACTTACAGGATTCAAGACGCGTATTGAACAGGGAATCATTATAGGGGTAGGCGTGAATGCTGAGCTGAGGCTGATCATGGAAATGGGAGTGATTGAGGAAGAGGTTACTGTTACTGCTGTGTCGCCTGTTGTCGATACAAAAAAGACAGCAGTCGGCATAAATGTTACCCAGGATATATTGCAGGGACTCCCCTCTGCCAGAGACCCGTGGGTTGTCCTTCAGATGGCCCCTTCTGTTGTCTCTGACAGAGAGAATATCGGAGGAGTAGAATCTGGTCAGCAGGCTACCTATACCGGAAGAGGAGCAGGTACTTATAGCGATAATGTCTGGTCAATGGACGGAATTGTTATCACTGATCCCGCAGCTATTGGAGCATCGCCTAGTTACTATAACTTTGATGCTTTTGAAGAAATGACGGTAACCGTCGGAGGAGCCGATGTAACAGTCCAAACAGGCGGTGTTGCTCTCAATATGATTACCCGAAGAGGCGGAAGCAAGGTATCTCTTGACGGAAGATTTTACTATACGGATGAGAAATTCCAGGCGGATAATTTAACACAGGCTCTTCTTGACGAGGGAGTTCTTGGTATAAACGCGGTTAGTAACATCAAAGACTATGGATTCAACCTGGGAGGTCCTTTGTATAAGGACAAAGCCTGGTTGTGGGGATCCTATGGTGTGCAGGATATTCATACCATAACTATGTTCCAAAGGGCAGATGACACACTATTGGTGAATTACGCTGCTAAGCTCAATTTGCAGATTCATCCTGATAACCGGTTTGAGGCTTTCATGCATATCGGAGGAAAGAATAAATGGGGAAGGTCTTCGAGCGCCGCGCTCCCCGGCGGATACTACCAGGGAGGCGCATATCATTTTGGAAGCCCGATTTTTAAACTCCAGGATGAGCATATGTTCGGAGACAACCTTTTTCTCACTGCAAAATGGGCATATTCCAATGCAGGATTCAATTTAACCCCGATGGATGACCGAGATTTTGAGCATACCGCATACTGGGATATAACAAATGAAAAATGGGCAGGTCCTGATGGAGTTGTTGGAGAATGGCGCTATTGGGTGAGCAGACCAGTGTACCAGTACAACTTCCTCGCCCAATATTTTAATGACGGTCTCCTCGGTGCCAGCCATGAAATTAAGGTGGGAATCGAGTACGCTGACAGAGCGGCTTACTCTGAATCTGTGTATACAGGAAATCTCCGCGTCAGGTGGAACTACAATACCCCCGAAATCGATACTACCGGTGACGGTGCGGCTGACGTTGAACAAGCGTTAAAACGCGTTGAAGTGTCAAGAGGGTATTTCAGGGACTATGGTGTGAAAGCCTGGGCTGCCTATTTCAGTGATACAGTTAGTTTCGGCAGATTCAATTTGATCCTGGGATTTAGGTATGACAACCAAGCACCCAGAGTTAAAGCCATTACTATAAAGGCAGTCGACAGGGACAGCGCAGTCTGGGGGACGGATAATTTCAGTGCTGCAGCAACAGATGCTATTGACAACGCTATTCCAGGAGTTGATGTTGCAGAAACCGAAGCTACCTTTGCCGATGGAAGTAAATATGCCTGGCAGACTCTCTCTCCAAGGTTGGGCCTTATCTATGATGTCACTGGCGATGGTAAAACTATTGCCAAACTATCTGCTGCTAGGTATGGTAGTTTTATGGGGATGATCGCAGGAACCTGGATGCCAGGCGGAACAAGCGGTTGGATGGATTTCTGGTGGCTGGACGCTGCTGGCCTCGGCGGGAATGGTAACGGGATTGTTGATCTTAATGAGCTCTACTTTCACCATCCAAGCGATTACTCATACTACAGAGTCTTCAGTGATGCTGGTGCATACCAGGGAGAGACGGATGTGTCCGGTATTATGTACAGCGGCTTCACTCCTGGTACTGCGGCTACAGTAGACCCGTATACGCTTGTGGATCCGGATATTAAGCCTTTTAGGACCTCGGAAGTCATGTTCACCCTGGAAAGAGAGATTTTCGCAGACTTTGCTGTGACACTTAATGCGACCTTCAGAAGATATGACCAGTATGATTGGGACCTCTGGGACTATAGAGATGCTTACCTGGCTGAGGACGGGAGCACCGCTCGCGAATCTCAGGACTGGTATGACTCGGCAGGAACCATACCCGATAATATTGATGTAGGCACCAATCCAGACTGGGATGGCAACACAGGAGAAGGTGGAGGTCAGGAATATTATTATAGAAATGAGAACTACGGCTACACCCCTTACGAATGGCGAGCAAATCGACCCGATTACCACCGCGATTATTATGGTCTTGATTTAATATTCAACAAGAGATTGTCCAACAAGTGGATGATGAATGCCAGTTTCACCATACAATCGCAGAAAACTACCTACGGAGACGGGGGCTATATGAACCCAAACAACGTCTGGGCTAATGACGGAAAACCCTATTCGCCTTATATCGGTTCTGCAAGCGGAAAGATCAACATGTGGGCTTTCTCCAGATGGCTAGTGAAGATCGCAGGTCTTTACCAGCTTCCCTATGGCATCAACTTCGGCTTCACCTTCCTGGCACGAGAAGGCTGGATCATCAGAGAGAGAGTTAGAATCATTGACTACACCATCCCGAATACCAGAGACAGAAGCCCCTGGCTGGAGTTGAGTGAATTTGGTTCAGAGAGGTTACCCACTTATGGCAATCTGACTATACGTCTTGAGAAGATGTTAAGGTTGGGAGATACTGGTAAAATCTACTTGATGGCAGACCTTTTCAATGTCTTCAACACCGCTACCATAATTCAAAGGTATGACAGGGATCACGGCACCTACTACATTTATTCAGACCCCGCCAATAACTATTTCAGAGCACAGAGGGACTTCGATCCCTATTCAATCCTGAACCCGAGATTGTTGAGATTTGGAGTGAGGTTCACTTTCTAACGAATTTCCCAAGCACGAGTTCAAAGCCCCTCCCTTATTGAAGAAGGGAGGGGCTTTTTTTTCACAGTTTAAAGTGATAGAATGGAAGCCCTTGATAAAAATATCATAGAACGCAGAGGAGCATCTCGATGAAAAAAACAGGACTCCTGCTTTTCCTGATATTTTTAGCAAGTATCCTTGTTTTCTCTCAAGATTACAAAGGGAAAGGCAGGGTAGTCGGACATGTTTTCGATGAGGAGGGCAACCCTCTAGAGGGAGTCACCGTTAAACTTTTTTCCATGAGAGCTCAAAGTGGCTTTGAAGTCATGTCAGATGCGAGCGGGAAGTGGATAGCTTCCTGGATAAGAGGTGGAGCATGGAATATAGACTTTGAGAAGGCGGGATATATGCCGAGGAAAATAAGCATTCAGGTTAGCGAATACGCCCAAAATCCAGCCATTGAGATGAAGCTCGAGAAGGCTGAGGGTTTGGTCGTTTCTGAAGAGCTGAAGGCAGCCCTCAACGAGGGAAATAGGCTTTTTCAAGAGGAAAAATACGAAGAAGCTATCGAAGCCTTTGGGAAGATTCTTGAGGGACATCCCGAAGTCTACCTCATTAACAAGAATATCGGAAATTCCTATTTTCAGATGGAAAGATACGAGGAAGCAGAGGAACATTACCGTAAAGTTCTAGAAAAAGTGCCGGACAATAGCGATGTCATGCTTCTTGTCGGAAACTGCTATGCTAACAGGAATGAGAACGAGAAAGCTCTGGAATGGTACAAAAAAATCAATTTTGATGAGATCAAGGACCCGATAGTTTTATACAACATAGGGACGAATTTTTATAATCTTTCCAGCTATGAGGAAGCCTTGAGGTATTACGAAAGAGCTGTGGAAATCCAGGAAGATTTCCTTGACGGTCTTTATCAATTGGGACTGGCTCATTTGACTCTTGAACATTATGAAGATTCTTTGAGAGTCTTTGAAAAATATCTAAAGCATGACACGGACCCGGATTCCGGAAGAGCCTCCCAGGTTAAAAACTTCATTGAATTTCTGAAAAAGAATATCGAGGATACAAAAGAAAGTTGAAATGCAAAAAAACCGAAGCATTCTTTTCCTCCTCTGTATCTTTCTTTGTGTATTCTTAACAGGCTCTCCTCTGTTTTCTGAAAAAAATAGAAAACAAGCCGGATTTAATTTTCTTCTCATCACGATAGATACTTTAAGACCGGACAGGCTAAGCTGCTACAGCAGCGCGCATCTTAAAACACCGATTATCGACAGCTTGTCTGAAAAAGGGATTTTATTCACAAAAGCCTTTGCCAATACTTCTACAACTTTGCCTTCGCATGCAAATATACTCTTAGGAACAACTCCTCTCTATCACGGTGTTCATGATAACGCCACCTTCATTGTCAAAGAAAAATTTTTAACCATAGCAGAGCATTTAAAGAACCATGGGTACTCCACAGGAGCTTTCGTCGGGGCCTATCTCCTTGATTCAAGATTTGGACTCAATCAGGGTTTCAATATCTATGACGATGATTGTAAAGGCCAGCGTTCTCAAAAACTTTCATCCATCGAAAGAAAGGCCGAAGCGGTTGTGGATAATGCTCTAAACTGGCTAAAGGGCCAGATAACTCCCTGGTTCCTCTGGATTCATTGCTTTGATCCTCACGATCCCTATGAGCCTCCAGAGCCTTTCAAGACTCAGTATGAAAAGGATCCCTATAGCGGAGAAGTTGCTTATGTTGATTTTGTTCTGGGAAGGCTTTTCAGCTACATGAGAGAAAACGATTTTTTTGATGAGACTTTAATTGTCTTTACCGCGGATCACGGCGAGTCATTGGAGCAGCATGGAGAGAGGACTCATGGCTATTTTGCCTACAACAGTTCAATCTGGGTTCCTCTTGTGATTTCTATCCCCGGCATGAAATCCGGGAAGGTTAACCAGCAGGTCAGTCATATTGATATTTTTCCAACTGTCTGTGATGTCCTGCATATCGAAAGACCACCTTTTCTTCAGGGGATCTCCCTTATCCCTGCTGCAAGGGGAAAGAAAATGATGAGAAGGTCCATCTATTTTGAATCGATGTATCCTTATTACAGCAGAGGATGGGCACCTTTGAAAGGTTTTCTATACGGCAGAGAAAAGTTTATTGATTCACCCATTCCTGAGCTATATGATTTAGATGCAGACTTTGACGAACTCAAGAATTTAGCTGGGTCAAGTAAAATAGAAAAACACCGAAAGGAACTCTCTAAAATTATCAAAGATCAATCCCTGGCTGGAGAAGTTGAAGAAAAGAGCAGAAAAATTGACAGAGAATCCCTTCGAAAATTAAAAAGCCTGGGCTATGTCTCAAGTCCTCAGATTTCTGAGAAGAAAAGTTTTGGCCCTGAGGATGATGTAAAAGTTCTTCTCCCCTATCATTATAAAGCGATGGAGGCGATGGATCGTTATAAAAAAGGGGAAGTGAATGAGGGAATGAAGCTTTTAAAGGAGGTCATTACAGAGAGGAAAGATATTGATGTAGCCTATTCTAATCTTGCAGTTATGTACAAAGAACAGGGGAAGTTAAAGGAAGCATTAGAAGTTCTAAAGCTCGGGCTGGAATACCTCCCTTCAAATTATGAGATTTTCCTAACCTATGTCAATTATCTTCTCAACGCTGGCCAATATGACGAGGTTATCGAAATCCTCAATAAAAAGACTTTGCGTCAAATGGAGTCTGACCCTGAAATTTGGAATTACTTAGGAGTTGCTTACATGAGTAAAGGGGATTTCGGGAAGGCTTTAGAAGCCTACGAAGTGGCTCTCTCCATAGACAGCAATTACCCCGTTGTATTGAGCAATCTCGGCAGTGTTTACCTTTCCACCTTTCTTAAAACAAAGGATCCAAAAGACTACCAGAGATCACTCCAGAGCTTTAAAAAGGTAATTGAGCTCAATCCTGATCATGCTCCAGCTTACAATGGTTTGGGCGGTGCTTATCTCGAAGCTGGCAATTTGGACGGGGCAATTTACTGCCTGGAGAAGGCATTGGAATTAAAGCCTGATTATGGCCTTGCCCTGTATAATTTGGGATTAGCCTATCTGGATAAGGGGGATAAAGTTAGTGCCTATGATTATTTCAATAGATATAGAGAAAATTATTACAGTCTTCTTTCTCCTTCTGAGAAAAAGAAATTAGAGGCATTGATACAAAAATGCAAGAAAAAACCGTGATTTATCTGGCTGAGACTCTTTTTGCTTTTCTTGTCTTGGGTATTCTGAGCTGCGGGGGTGCAAGAAAAATAGCTCTTGACCCTGAGAGTCGCGATTTTTATGAAACAACCCAGCTCATCATGACCAAACACGAAAAAGCTATCTTTAATCATCTTCCTGACAAAGAATCCAGAGAGGAATTTATCCATGATTTCTGGGCAAAACGGGATCCGGATCCAGATACTGAAGAGAACGAATTTAAAGAAGAGTTTTTGAGAAGAATAGAATACGCAAACTCACATTTTAAGGAAGGTCCTCCAGGATGGAAGACAGACAGAGGAAGGATATATATCTATCTGGGTCCGCCGGATAAAGTCGATGAGATTTTCACTCATCCTGAGTATGATTATAAAGATGAGAAGATAAGAGGTTCAATTCTATTCTGGATTTATTATAGATACAATTTAGGCATAAAGTTCGTGGATAAAAGCGGAATCCACCATTTTACCCTTGATCCCTATTCCGGGATAATCGGGGATCTTTTGAATGCGATTGAAATGGCCAAATTAGGAGTTTCTATCGAAGATATCTTTACAAAGAAATTCATGAATTTCAATGTCGAATTCAACAGGGAAAAGAAGGAGATTGTGATCACGATTCCTGTTAAATCTTTAACGTTTATCGAGAAAGAGGGACTGCTCAAGGCTGACTTTGAGTTTGAATTCCACATCTATGAGAAAGAAAGTTTGTGGAAGGATAAATTCAAGGAAATCAAATCCTTTGAAAAGACAGAGGATGAAGTTCTTGAGTTGGAATACATAATCTTTACTTTTCCCTATGATTTAAATCCAGGGAAATATTATTTTGATGTCATTGTTATCGGCAAAGAAGGCATAGGAAAAGCAAGAAAAATTTTCGAAATTAAAATCTGAATAAAACGAAGGCTAAAAAAATGAATATAAAGAAGATAAAAATCTTTCTTTTCTGTCTTTTTTTAACTTTTTCTCTTTTTTCTGCTGAAAAAATTAAAGAAAAAGACCTGCCCGAAAAATACAGAGACTTCCTGAAGCTGACCCGTTATACCATGCTTTCACAGGAGAAGGATGTCTTTCTACAGTTAACCACGAATAGAGATAGGGATATTTTTATTGAGACTTTCTGGAGGCAGAGAGATCCTACACCGGGCACACCGGATAATGAATACAAAGATGAGCACATCGAGCGATTTCTTTATGCAAATAAGCATTTCGGACGAGCCTCTGTGCGTAAAGGATGGATGACAGATATGGGGAGGTTTCATATCATTCTTGGCCCCCCTCGCAGTATTGAGAGGTTTTATGGCACTCTAGGCCTTTACCCGTGTGAAGTCTGGTATTATTATGGGGAGAAAGAAAAAGGACTTCCTACTTACTTTGCGCTTGTCTTTTTTAAAAGAGGTGGCATGGGAGAGTTCAAGTTATACGATCCTGTTTCCGATGGTCCAGCCAGTTTAATGATTCATTCCAAAGGTTTTGATATTGCCGATTATGAATCCATGTATAATAGAATCAGGGATCTTGCTCCAACTTTAGCAGATGTCTCCTTATCCCTAATTCCAAATGAAACTCCCTATAATTTTCAACCGTCTCCCAGAAATTCTATTCTCTTAGCTGATATAATCGAGTCGCCAAAAAAGGATGTCAATCCCTCGTATGCTACCCATTTTCTGCATTATAAAGGGATAGTCAGTACAGAATACATGTTGAATTTCATAGAGAGTGAGGCAAGTATTGCCTTGATTCCAGACCCCTACATGAGGATAAATTTTTTAAATTTTTCCATTTTCCCTAAAACCCTCTCCATTGATTACTTTGAGCCAAGAGATCAGTATTTTTGTAATTTCACGCTCAATGTGAGTTTAAGGAAAAAGGACGATGTTATTTTTCAGTATACGAAAAATTTCCCTTTTTATTTTTCTCCTGATGAACTCGATAGAATAAGAGCTAACGGAGTTTCTATCGAAGATTCCTTTCCTGTGATAGAAGGGGAGCATAAATTGACCCTTTTGCTTCAGAATTCCGTAGGCAAAGAGTTTTGCATATTCGAGAAAGAGGTCTCTGTTGCAGAAGATTCAGAGAGACCACAAATTGTCGGTCTTTTTTTGGGATATGGATTCCAGGATTACCAGAGTGGTTTGCATATTCCTTTTAAAATAATGGATAAAAAATTGGTTGTTGATCCGAAGAATACTTATTCCTTGACGGATAATGTTTCATTCTTCTTTAATCTCACAAATATCACAAAAAGCTTGTGGAACGATGGGAAAGTGAGCGTTTTGATAAAGGGTCTAAAAAAAGAAAATCCTGTACAAAAATCTTTATCTTTGAGGTTAAATAATTATCCATACAATAGAATTTTATACATTACTCCCTCCATTCCAGCTAAAGAATTTTCTCCAGACTATTATGAAATGAAGTTGAATTTAATCGATGAAAAGGGAGAGACAATTGATGAAAAAAGTACGAATTTCATTATTTCGGTAGAAAGAGCTATCCCTCATCCCATAGCACGTGCGAAGGCTATTCCATACTCCAATAATTTTTTGTTTTTTTATATGCTTGCACACCAATATGATAAAGTGAAGGCCTATGAAAAGGCTGAGGCAAGTTTCGAGAAAGCCTATGGCCTAAAACCTGACTACAAAAGAGGAGTGGTGGAGTACGCCAATTTTCTGTTTAAAGTTAAGAAGTTCGCGAAAAGCTCAGAATTAATCGAGAATATCAAAGAAGATGAAAAGCTGAGATTTGAGTATTATCTGATAAAGGGAAAATCATACATGGGAATGGGACAATATGATGAAGCCATAGAGAATCTCTTAGAAGGGAACAAGATCTATAACAGTGATATAGGGCTTCTCAACTCCCTCGGCTTCTGTTATTACAAAGCCCTTCAGGATGGAAAAGCCTTGGATGTTCTGAAGGCGTCTCTCCGTTTGAATCCAGAGCAGAAGGAGGTAAAGAAGCTGATGTTGGAGATTGAAAAAAACCTCGACTAATCTATTTCACCTCAAAATCAACTTTTTTGTCGATAGAATTTCTTGAAACTTTGTATGTGGTTTTTATAAAAAGGGGAACCTCCTCCTGGGAAGCGGAACACCGGATAAATTAAACATCTTGTAAATCTCTACATATTCCGGCTCAAGCCTCGAGTTGAGACGGACATATTTCTGTCGGATGGAGGGCACATGATTGTCTTCTTCCTCAATGATCGGAGGATGGGATGGATCAATTCCTGCTTTGTGACGACATCTATTTAAATAATATCGTCGTTGCGAGCGTAGTGTGGCAATCTGGCAATTTCGACTCGTGAATAATCCACGTTAATTAAACTGACAGAATGGTCAATCGGACGTAAAAGATTAAATGGGAGTATTATCTAGCGAAATATCCCTGACGATGAGTGATTTTGTAATCTTTATTTTTCACTTTGACTTCAATGCTCTTGTATTTCCCGTCTTTTATGTATTTCTCGGGAGAGTAATACAGGATATAATAAGATTCAGAAATTTTTGTACCGTTCTTGAAAGAAGTAGCAGGATTTTGTGAACTATCGATGATGCCACCCGTTGCTTCTGCGACCTGTGAAAAGGTCTCAAAAATATCTTCAGATTGTTCTGTCATTCGGATCCCGGACACATTTTCTGGCTCTTTGTGCATGTAAATAAAATTAAAGAAAATGGAAGAATCGGCAAAAGCTTGTTTTATGTTATTGATGTTCCACTTGGGATCCCGGCTGTAAAATTGCATCAGGTCCATTAGGTCGCCCAGGATATTGGGTTGATCCTGATACATAGCCATCAATTGATTCATGATTTTTGGCTCTATCTCAGGTCTGAATTCTCTTTGATAGAAGAAAAAGACGTTTTTTTGTCCTCCTCGCCTTTTCAGTTGTGCTGCAAACCTGAGAAACTTCTTTTCATCCACAATCCTCAGGCCCTCCATTTTCCCTAGAGTATCTCTGTATCGCGGTAATAAGAATTCAAGACCGAATGATTGCGTTGTGGAGTCAGTTTCAAGACTAGTTATGCCGCCAGAGCCGGAGATACCTCTTACGAGCCTTTTGAGATCGCTCATTAAATTCCTGTACTCTGATGCTCCAACTTTTGTGTCTTTTCTCACGAGACCTTGCAGCTCTTTAGCTAGGGTTTCTTTTGGCTTCGATTTTAAGGCTTGAGCGGATAGGGTGTAATTTTTTACGGGAGTCATGATTTCCAGTATATCCCCGGGAAGAAGCACGCTGGTGAAAAGATAGTCTATAGCCTCTCCTAATTTGGGATTATAATCTGAGAGTTGGAAGAGGAGAAAAAAGTTTCTTGACAGCAAGGGCATGAAATCTCTAGTTCCTTCGGATCGTTCTATCTGGTTTTTTTTTGTAAGATAGATTGCTTGTATCTTTTGAGGCTTTCCATCTTCATAAACTTCAAAATCCTGAATCGTCAAATTGTCAATAAACTTATTTCCGTCAAAAACTCGAATTGGAATAGCTACATTTATTACAGTGACTTCGTATTGTTCTTGTTGAGATGAAAGATTTAAAGTCATTAATAGCAAAATTAACAGAAAAATTATTTTTTTCATCTTTACTCCCTATTTTAATTATCGATATATCCGACACGATGGATGACTCTATAGTTTTTATCTTTTACTCTGACCTTAATCTCCCTAAATTTTCCTTCTCCCCTATAGTTTTTGGGAGAATAATAGAGGAGGTAATAGTTTTCAGATGTGTTGACCGCTTTCTGGAAGAGGAAACGCGGATTTGCAGAACTATCCATAAATCCACCGCTGGCTTTGGCCATCTCTGCAAATGAGGCAAAGACATCGTTTGAACGCTCTGCAAAATGGATCCCGGCAAGATGCTCACGCGTTCTGGTTAAAAACAGAAAATGGATGGATGTTGCGGCATCTGCATAGGCCTGTTTGATCCTCTCCATGTCGGTGTCTGACTCCCGGGTGTTGAAATCAATAATATCTGCAATGAGATTAGTCACACCTCCTACATCCTGGTAAAGGCCTGAAGCTTCCGTCAGTATTCTCTGGTCTACCTGGGGGATGAATTCTCTCTGGTAGAAAATAAAAACGTATTTCTGTCCCTCCCTGTTTTTTAAATGCCTGGCGAAGTCAAGGAGCCGCAGTTCATCGACTTTCCTCAGAATTTCTATTTTTTGAAGATATACCGCATACTGGGTAATAATTGGCTCGATCTCCATTTCATCAAGGTCACCAGTTGTAGTCATGGTGCTGAGGTTGCTAAGCACTGACATTGCTCTATCTGAATCTCCAGTAGTATCTTGAATTATTTTTGAGGTCAGGATTTTTGACAGGTCCTCCAGCTCTCTCAGCGCACTGCGGTATTCAGAATTTCCGGCTATGGTATCTTTTCTTATCAGGCCTTTCAACTCTTTGGCAATCTCCTCTCTCTGCTTCCTTGGCAAACTCTCATTTTTCAGTCTGTATGTCTTGATAGGAGTTACGATGATAAGATTATCGCCGAGAAGCAGGACATTCTGGATAAAGTAGTCAACCGCCTCCCCCATCTTGGCTGAATATTCTGATATCTCGAAAAACAGATAAAAGGTTCTTGAGGTTTCCGGATTATATCTTTTCTTTTCATCGCTTCTTTCTATGGTTCTTTTCTTCACCAGATAAACCGCTTCAATTTTCTGTGGAATTCCATCCTCGAATAGTTCAAAATCTTTTAAAGCCAGGTTGTCGATAAATTTGTTATCTTTAAAAACTCTGACTGGGACCTCCACATTGACCACAAGGGATTGTTCAATAAATAATTGTTGGGAAAACACGGATATACTCAAGACAGCCACAGCAACGGAAAGAAGTAATTTTTTGATATTTCCCCCAAAAAATTTCATTATATGTCTGACCAATAAGACAGATAAAATCTTTTTAAGCTTATGATTGCCGCATTCTGCATAAAAATCTCAAATCTCTAGCTACCGAGAGACATATTAATTATAATTGGATTAAGGGGAAATTTCTAGTTGCTTTTTGGCAAAAAAACGACATTTCTCAAAGTCCAAAGTTGAACGAATTTTCAAGGTTTGATCCAGCAGGTAATGCCAATTGATCAGTGCCTCTCCTTCCATTTCCATATTGGTGACCAAGCCAAATAGCTTATAATTTTTATCTTTCATTGATAGAGTGGGAAAAGCGAAGCTTCCGTGAAACAAGGCATTTTAAAAAAATGGAAGAGGGAATCCTTGATTTGAAACAGGAAGACATGAAGAAGCTCATCGAGGAAATCGAAAAGAGCAGAAAATAATTTTCTGTGTGCTTTGGTCCCAGAGGCAACGAATCTTATTTGATTTCAAATTCAATACTTTTCTTTAGAGTTTTGCCTGAGAGATTATCCTTAATATCTAGGGTAAGGGTGTATTTTCCCGGACCTAAATCTCTTTGTTCCTTCTTTTCTGTTGCCTTACCGTCTTTATCAGTCGTTGTGACCAATACTGTCCTTTTCATTGGTAAAGGCTGGCTGACAAGGGGCGAGTCGCATTTTGATGGAGCGAAACGGATGGCTGTTTCTTCCCCTTTTAAGACAGCATAGTTGACATCGATATCGTTTCTTCCAACCTCATTAGGCTCGGCTCCCAAAATAAAGAAGAAAATATCCAGATTTTCTACGGGAGAAAAGATGTTATTCATATTTGGTTCGATCTGAAGGACGGAATAGGTGAAGAAGTCTTTGTGAACCTCGGTCCTTATTTCGGGAGCGGCCATTCGGTTTATGTTTCTGGCAAAAAAGATAGGTGTTGTCTCGAGTTCTTCAGTGAAGGATGCTGCATTGGGGAGGGAAAACTGGAAATATTGCGTTCCGATTTTTTCAAGATTTAAAGATGTTATGGCCATAGATAAAAGATACTTTCCAGGCGGGATTGGGTAGCCTACTGTATAAATGTCTTCTCTATCGGATACATAGGACATCCCATCGACTTGAAGATTTAGCGGTACATAAACTTCCTTTTCATTAGGTCCATCGATCTGTTTGAAATAGAGAAAGATGTTGGCGTGGGCTTGAAGCTGGGTGGGGGTGGCTTCAAAAGAAGACACTTCTTCTTCCTCTTCTTTTTTCTTTTTCTTCTCTGGGGCTTCTGCTTCAGGCGTTGCAGAAACAAAGCCCAGGTCAGCGTTTTTGACTTTAAAAAGAAAGATAGTGTGCATTCTTTGTTGGGCTGGGAGATAGAAGTTCTTGATGATGGTGAAGGGAATGTCGAGCCGCGCTTGCTGCGTATCCATTCCCTCCTGGATAACAGTTTTGACTTTCTTTGGTATGATTTCGACTGCGGCTTTTTCTTGTTCTTGAAAGGCTAGATTCGATGATGATACCATACTCAAAATGAGTCCAAAAATTATAGAAGCAATAATATGGTTTTTATTTTTCATGATCGCTCCTTGAGAACACCTTCAGGTTTTATCTTCGCTTGAATTTTTGCCTGTTGAAACAGGTTTTCTTCCTCAATGATGAAGAAGTAATATAGCAGAATTACGGTTTTTTTTCTACTAACAAAATCGGATGAAATACTTTCAATTGGGGTCAGATCTGAGAAGAAAGGACCGCTTTTTCATCCCCTCTTCGAAATGAACAGGAGAGGATGAGCGAATATGGACTCCAATAATAGGCACTCAGTATTTCTTTTTCTTGAAGGCCTGAACGTTGCGCTTTAGATTGGATCGTGGTTTAATCTATTATGAATGAAAAATTGGCTGCGGACTTGCCTGATCTCAATACAAAAAAACCACTCCCTTGAGCTATTCTTTAATAACGTACGCTCCTTCCCATTTAATCGCTATCTCGGTCTCTGATATCACCTTGGCCTTAGCTTTATATCCTCCCTGGATGTTTGCATACTTTCCTGCACCTTTTATATATTTAGCCTCCACCTCATATGTCGTAATCGGGTTTCCCTCAGAAACTGTAGTTGTGACCTTGCCTTTATATTTGGCAAACACTTCATCATCTCCCAGAGTCATTTTGGCATAACCCCACGCAGAACCATTACCTTGGGTCGTATCTGACATTCCAATAATGAGAACTTTAGCGCCATCCATGAACGTTTGTTCCCCGGTAGATTTGCTAATGCCCTCTAATGTGCTCAAAGCAACAGCATGTCCTGCCGCATCCCCAATTTCTTGAGTCTCTTGAGTTAAATATTTTGCTGTAAACTCCCCGCCAATCTTCATCTTTTCTTGAGCCGAAGAGTATACAAGACATAATGCAAGAATTAAAACCAGACAAAAGAAAAGCCTCGCACCTCTTCTTTTTTTAAGGTCTTTCTTCATATCACCTCCTTTTCTTACATAGGCTCATCCGTAGCCTTTCTTCATTCCTTGAAGATTAAAGTTATGAATCCTCAATCAAACGGAAGCACTCGCTATTTATTTGTGAGCTAAATTGCACAAAAATGAATCTGAAAAATTTGTTATTCAGGAAGTTACTTAAGCCTAACTAATCTGCAATATTTTTATAAAAAGAGAATTAATAAGTCAAGTCTTAGTTTGTCAATTTGGTATCTTTCTAAATATCACAACACCCGTTGTACTAAGCTTCTTTACGGAAATCCTCAACGAAAGACTGGAGAATTTCTTCTGCGGGTCTTTCCGTGCAAATTTTTCTTTTCGTTTTATTTTTAGTATGTACCCCTGCTGCTTTTTCCGATGAGCAAACG
>Ga0209986_10001207_pt1 | contig 25058 bp, 27 predicted proteins | sample BlataG_FD_183168 | JGI IMG/M metagenome (GOLD analysis project Ga0209986, IMG submission 183168) | Deep subsurface microbial communities from Black Sea to uncover new lineages of life (NeLLi) - Black_00105 metaG (SPAdes) (version 2) | ecosystem: Environmental > Aquatic > Marine > Oceanic >... | reverse complement strand
TAAATTTAATTTTTGAATTGAAATTGATTTTTTTTTTTTTTTTAGGACCCAATAATTTCGAAAAATAAAAAAAGAGAAAAAAGAGAAAAAAGAGAAAAAAAAGAGAAAAAAAGGAGAAAAAAAAAGAGAAAAAAGAGAAAAAAAAGAGAAAAAAAAGAGAAAAAAAGGAGAAAAAAAAGAGACAAATTTTTTTAATAATATATATATTTATTTTATAAAGTACTTAAAGAAATTTTATCTATGTTATATACAGTAAATAAAATATATGGTTAAATATACATGTCATATATGTAGTTTTATAACAGATAAAACAACAAATTATGAACGTCATCTTAAAACAAAAAAGCACTTAAGAAAACTTAATGAAAAAAATGGCATATTGGATAGTTATCCGGATATACAGCCGGCTGTACAGCCGGTTGTACAGCCGGCTGTACAGCCGGATGTACATCCGGTTCATGAATTTAAACCTTTATCCTTTATAAAAAAAAAAAGAAAAAAAGAGAAAATATTATTATGTAAGATGTGTAAACAGAAATTCTGTCATTCTCAAAGTTATTACAGACATATAAAATATCGTTGTAAAATGAATCCTAATGTTATCAAAAAATGTGATCAACAAAATTCTGAAATAGAAGATCTTAAAAAAGAAATTGAATTATTAAAACAAAATTCTTATATTAATAATATCACTAATAATCAAAACATTGAAAATCAAAACATTCAACAAAATGTCCAAAATATAAATATTCATATGATATCCAAAAATCCATTAGAAACATTGAATCTCCTATATCCAAATAATCCATCTATTGGCGATCTTCTAAAATTTGTAGAGGAAGAAGGCATTACCAAATCCGAAGCATACGAAATCGATAAAGTTTGTAAATCTCAAATGGATAATGAAAAAACCAAATTTCAATTCCTTGCGTCTGCACTAAATAAAGTTCTAAATCAAGCACATAAACGAATGATTCAAAATAAAGATAATTGTTGTGAAGAATATATCTTTAATAATGATGGAAGTAATCGAAGAATCATTGTAAAAGGCGAAGATAAATGGAAATATAGCGGAAATAAAAATATCTTAGAAGATTTAATTGATAAAGTTAGTAGTAGTGCAGTAAGGAAACACAAACTCGGAGAAGTATTTAGGATACCAAGTAAACAAGAACGTAAATCCATTCTCAAAGTCATTTGTAATGAAAATGGCTGGGATCAAAAAAAAGATAATTTAATCAAAGAATTTAATATTGAATCTTTAAAAGGGAATATCCTAGATCAATAATCTTTAAAAATAATCATTCTACAATTTCAGGAGTTTCTAAATATGGCATTTCATGGAGCGTATGATAATGAAAACATGATATGTATAAATTTTCATCTTTTTCATCACAATCCAACCATCCTCTTCGTCTATGATAATTGATTATTTGAATAACATTCAAATTCATTTTTTTTTTATTTTTAGGTGTTGGTGTATACTTAATTAGCTTATTAATTTTTAAATTTTTCATTTCCATTGCCATCAATATTATTTTATTTGCAATTATTTCTGGTATTTCCTCACAAATCCCATTCATTTTGAATTATTATATTTTATATCAAAATGAATGGTGTTTTCTATAATTTACCTAATATTGGTAATTATTAAATTCAAATTTTTTTAATTGCGAAATTTTAGCTATAATTGATCCTCAATAGGACCCTTAATCAAAAATACTTTAGCGATAAAATTTGCCCAATCACCATGTGGAGATCTACCATTGGCACTTTCATCCTTAACTTGTCCATTATATCCAGGACCTCCTATTCTATAAGGATAAGCTAAAGCGATAATACCCCATGTTCCCTCTTCTGATGCTACTAATGCAGTTAATTTATCTTGTATTAAAACAGCTTCATTTAATGGAATGGGTCTATAACCAGGAGGTACTTGTTCAGAACCATCAGCTTTTATTATTAAAAATGCTGATTCAGCTGGTTCTTCAGGTTCGACATATTCTTCTGCACCATCATTCAGAGATAATATTGTGATAAGCCCAGATTCTACGGAAAAATTTATTGTTCCAGAATTTCCAGATAAAGTATGTGAAAATGTTGTATTATCTGATGATGTCATATTCCAAGATGCACCTTCCCATCCGATATCATTATTTGGGATTGTTCCACTATCATACATGACTAATCTATATTTACCATCAGGAATACGAACATTATATATATTACTTTCATCATTTTCAATCATATTTTGTATTTGTGATACTGTAAAATCTGCGTGAGATAAATATGATCTATTATATTCACTATATAAATATGCTGTTATTTGTGCTGGATTATTTCCAACTGGTTTTAATTGAAATGAAATTTCATTAATATTTGGTAGCGGTTTATCTACAATCCAATTATCCCATTCATATGCTAATACTCCTTGAGTATCATTTTTTGCTTGATTTCTTAATGACTCAAAATCAGGATTAGTATCAAATTTAAATGTAGATCCTTCCCAAACACCATATCTGTATTCGCTAGTAATTAATCCATTCAAATTTAATTGAATTTTTATTGCAAATCGCCATTGATTACATGATGAGAAATAATTTTTTGCAATAATATCTTGAATTTCAATTATAGATTTAATAGGTAAATTATTTTTAGTTTGTTCAACATAATAAGTTTCAGTAATAACAGATTTTAAAATATTCAATGATGGTAAATTTTCTAATGGCATGGTAGTTTCATGTATATAGACTTGTGTTCCTGATGTATCAATTACACCACCTGCAGCCAAAAAATCAGTAGGTAAATTCGTTCCATCTCCAGATAATCTAAAATTAAATTCTACTTCATCATTTTCTTTGAATATAACATCTGCATATCTAGAATCGTTATATGAATAATAAATATTATTATCGTCAGGTATACATGATCTATATCTATAAGAAATATAAAAAGGATATTTATTATTATTTGGAATTTCAGATAACAGAAAAATACCAATTATATCATGAATAAAATATCTATTTAGAGTACTGATTTTAAAATTATCATTTATTGCTTTTTTAAAATTTTGAAATGGGACTAATGAAAATTCATCTTTTCCTTCTAAAACTCTAATTTTTTTTTGGATGTTATTAAATTGTTCTGTAAGTATTTGTACTAAACTTCGAATTTCACAATCATTTCTTCGAGTACTATCCAAAATTATTTCTTGATTTCTAGAAATTGTTTCATCTAATACATTAATTAATGTTCTATTTTTATTAGATTTTTCTGCACATCTATTATTAGCTTGAATAATAGAATTACTAAGATCAAGTGTATTTCTATTAATTAATGATAATGTTTGATTAGTCAAATCATCAATATTCTGATTAATGTTATTCTGATTTTCTTCGGTTTGTTTTTGTAATGTCTCGATGGATTCGGTTCTCATATCCCTCTCTAAACCGATTGCTTCGCCTAATGCTTGAGATGCAATTTGGAGATTTTCTTCGGTTTGTTTTTGTAATGTCTCGATGGATTCGGTTCTCATGTCCCTCTCTAAACCGATTGCTTCGCCTAATGCTTGAGATGCAATTTGGAGATTTTCTTCGGTTTGTTTTTGTAATGTCTCGATGGATTCGGTTCTCATGTCCCTCTCTAAACCGATTGCTTCACCTAATGCTTGAGATGCAATTTGGAGATTTTCTTCGGTTTGTTTTTGTAATGTCTCGATGGATTCGGTTCTCATGTCCCTCTCTAAACCGATTGCTTCGCCTAATGCTTGAGATGCAATTTGGAGATTTTCTTCGGTTTGTTTTTGCAAAGTCTCGATGGATTCGATTCTCATAGTTCTCTCTAAACCGATTGCTTCACCTAATGCTTGAGATGCAATTTGGAGATTTTCTTCGGTTTGTTTTTGTAATGTCTCGATGGATTCGGTTCTCATGTCCCTCTCTAAACCGATTGCTTCACCTAATGCTTGAGATGCAATTTGGAGATTTTCTTCGGTTTGTTTTTGTAATGTCTCGATGGATTCGGTTCTCATGTCCCTCTCTAAACCGATTGCTTCACCTAGTGCTTTTCCAGATTTTTCAATTTCATCAGCAAAAATCACTTTTGCTTCATTAATAGCATTTTGACGTGATTCACTTTCTTCATTTAATGCTAATGTTCTATTTTGAATTTCATTTTGCAAAAGTGATTTAATTTGTGATTCACTAGATTTGGCTCTTTCAATTTCATCAGATAAATTATTTTTAGTGTTAGTTAATTCATTAAGAATACTAGAATCTTGGTTATTTACATAATCAACTGCTTCTTTGATTGAATCTAGAGCACTGGGGTCATTATTATTTATTAAAGATGAAATTCTTGAATTTATGGTGGTAATTTGTCCGTTTCTAATTTCTTGTTCATTCATTATTGAATCATTTAATTCTTTTTCTGAATTTATTGCTCTTTGAGATTCTGAATTAATTGCTTGTTTTCGATTTTCAATTTCGGATGATAACTTTTCATTTAATTGTGCAATTTCATTTTCTTGTGATATTTTTAGCTCAAAAATTGAATCTATTTTTGATGGTTCTACATTTTTTTGTATATATTCTATATTTTCTTGAAGTTGATTAATTTCTGAAGTAAATTTATTATTAAGAGATGATAAGGCAATTGAAAAAATGATTAATAAGATGATATTCTGATATCCCATTTGTATGAATACATAAATATTTTAATCTATTTTATAGATTTTAATTTTGGGTTTTTTAATAAAAAATAATTTAAATATTAAAATAATAAAAAAAATTTTATATATTTTATAAAAATTAAATCTATTTATAAATTAATGTATTCGATCTTTGATCATCCAAATAAAGTATGTATGACTTATTTTCAACATGCGATTTTTTCTTCAAGTCTAGGTATTTCGCTTTTAGCTGCATCATTTAAAGCATTTATTCATGCAATAATTCCTTCATTATTCATAACTAGCTCTAGTGACTTAGTAAAATCATTAGATGATAAATTAAAAAATGCAGGATGTCGCATTTAAATGTTTAGAAATATATTTGTTTAATTTTATTTTTCAGAAGTATTTAAAACTATAAATATATCTGTAAAATAATGTATAAATTTAATAGGTTGAGACATCTTGATTCCCCATTAAAAATAGTATCTAAAAATAAATTAGTGAGTGAATGTTTTAAATTTATTTCTAAAGAAGGTTTAGATATCATAAAAAATATATTAAACGATAATGAAGTTAGAACTAAATGTGAATTTTCTTCAAAAATTGCTCCAAAGGTATATAGAGGATTATATCAAAATAATCAATTTATAAGAGATTTATGGAATTGTAGTGAAGTTGATAATATTCTATCAAATACAATGGACACAGAATTGATATTACATCCGATGTTATATGAACGTGCACATGTGAATTTCAATGTAAAAAATAATCTAATGAATGAAAATGTATTTGATTGGCATTATGATTCACAGCCATATGTATTTATTACATTATTGGATTCAGAAGAAAAAGATAATGTAAATACACAATATATTTATGATGGTAAATTATATAATTTGAGTTTTCCAGAACCGGGATATTCTTATATAATGAAGGGAAGTCAATTAAAACATTGTGTAATAGGGAGCAATTCTAAAAGGATATCTATGGTTACATCGTTGGTTCCGAAATCAATTGAATTTGAAGATAATACTAATCTAAACATATCAAGAACATATACACCTTATAATGATTTAGTATTAGATTTTATTAATTATAAAGTAAATAGAATGGAACGATTGTTAAGTTCAAATTTAAATAATGTATCTAAAGACTTGGTTTTGAAAGAAATTGATGATATTAAAAAGGAAATTTAGTTAGTTTTTTATGAATTGTAAAAAGGAATTTTTAAAAATAAATGCAATATCTCTTTTTATTTCATCTTTAGTTAAAATCCAACCGACTTTTTGCAAATCTTTATATTTTTCTACTAAAATTTTAGCAATAATTTGTTTTGAATGATCCCATTTATAAAGTAATTGTTCTAAAATTCGCGCGTCACTATGTTGTGCAGTGAAACCCAACCCTAGCATTTCAAATCTCATTTTTGTAATTTTTTCTATCAAACTGGGGTTATTTAGATACCACCAACAACCATAAATATGTAAATTCGGAAAATTTCTAGATAATACACATAATTCGTGTTGATTTGTTTCTGATAGAAAAGTTACTAGAAATTTACAATCGGAATAAGTTTTACATAAATTTATTAATGATTTCATATCACATGTACCAACACCATCACCAGAATCTTTTAAATTAGGATTGCTACTTCTATTAGTTCCAAATTTCAGAGCTATAGGTAGATTTAATTCGATTGCAAGTGGTATAATAATTCGATCAATGACTTGTGATGGACTTCCATTCCATTCTTGAGTAATTTCACTTGGATCAAAGCAAAAATCATATTTAATAGAAGCCATAAAATATATTGGTTTCAAAAAATGATTCCAATATCTTATATATTCCATAATTCCTTCAAAATTTTTATTAAAACCATATTTTTCTAATATTGGATTTTTAATACAGGATCTATAATCATTAATTAAATCATCAATTCTCATAGAAGTTTTAAAACGTTTTGTTATTTTTTGATATTCCAATTCTGGAATAAAAACATTTGACCATTTGCATATTTCTTGTCGTAAACTATTAATATTTGTTGTTTTTTTTTTATTAAACTTATTCGTGTATTCAACTTGAAATTCTTTAGGAAGTAAAGATTGATTAGTGTCAATTACTTTCGCGGAAATTGAATCATTATTGTTTTTAATAAAAATAGTTGTATTTTGTTTTGGTATAAAATTTTTAGATAGAAAATAGATTTCTTTATGATTGAAAATTTGATTTGTCATAATTGTATATTCAACATTAGATTTTTCAAATATTAATTCAATATATTTATTAATATTAATACTATTTGATTTCATTACTTTTCTGATTTCATTCAAATCTCGTTTTTTTATTAGATTTGATAAACCTAATTTATTTAATGTTGTTATTACACCTTTACAAGCTTCACTAATTGGTGTCCTTTTTAAAAATAATTCTTCCCAGATAATATCTGCTTGTTTATTTTTACTTAATGAAAAAAAATATTTTAATTTAATATCATGACATACCACGAATAATTCAGAAATTAAATAATGATATGTTAGTAAATGATCTATACCATATAAACAGAGTTCATTATGATCATAAGAAAATAAATGACTATGTACATCTATTACCTTAAATTTATTAACTTCATCATGAATAAAAGATTCCATTTAATATAAATATATTAAATTTTTTTTTATAATTTCTTTTAAAAAAAATAAATTCTGCATTTCATTTTTTAATAAAAACTTTCCACGAAATAATTGATAAAGAATAAAAATACATAAGATAATAGTATATTTGTTTTATCCGAATGGATTAATTTTTTTTGTTGATGTTACGTAAGCACTTGTTATACCACCGTCGGAGCGTTCCGAGTTGCCTTGGCAACGTAGGAACACGCCGATCTTTGATCGGCATTGGCGCAAAAGCGCCCAACTCAGATAGGGCAAAAGCCCTATCGACATTAAATTCTGTGCCTGTAATATAACTTGATTGATCACTTGCTAAAAATGAAACAGAATCAGCCATTTCATTAGCACGACCGAACCTGCCCATTGGGATAGTCCTGTGGACATAGTGTCGATTCTCTACGCCGATCTTTGATCGGCATTGGGGCATAAAGCCCCCTACGCCAACGAAGTTGGCTCGAGAAGCGATGACATGAACAAGTCTCCTTTCAATTTTTTCATCAGTATCGAGAAATTTTTGTAGTAAAGCGGTGTTCAATGGATACGGCTTTTGCCGTAGTGTCGATTCTCTACGCCAACGAAGTTGGCTCGAGAAGCGATGACCTGGACATAGTGCGTTTACTCTAATATTGTCTCTGGCATAAATTGTCGATAATTCTTTTGTCATAGATAAAACCTTTATTATCAGGAATACAATCATTATGAAATACGCCTTTAAATTTAAATGGAAATTGGCAATCATTTATTGATATTTTTTTGGTTTTCTTTGGCATTGAATAAATGTATTATATATATTAAAAAAATAAAAAAAATCGGTTATCAATGAATATTAATTTTTTTTTTTTATTTTTACTATTCATGAATCTTTAATATAATAAAATATATTAAATAAAAAAAAAATGAAATCCCTAAATTAGAATTATTTATTTTAAGAATTATTAAGATCTAAATTAAATGGATTTTCAAATTTCAATGATTGTAAAATGAGATCTATAAATGAATCATATATTCTATTAGCGTATTGAGTAGGTGTAATTAATTTATTTTGGATATTATAAGAAATGTTTAAATTTCCTTCTCCTACCTGAACCAGCATTTTTGTAATTTTTAGTTGATCACCGGATGGATATGAATTTTGATCTTTATTTAGGATTTGAAATATAGGTATTCTGTGATCCTTATCATTAAATTTTAAAGGATATACTGGACAACCACATTGTTCTATTAAAAATTTAATATTGTATACACTATATTTATCATTAGAATCAATTGTATCACAGAGAGCATGATATTTTAGGTTTTCCAAATTAGTATGTTTTTCCGAATCATAGATTTCACCATTTTTATAAATATTTAATATTTTTTGGTATGGCAAATCAGGATTTTTTAATAATTGGTTTTTTATTTTTGGCAATCCGGATGAATCATAAAATTCATTATAATACATAATTTTTAAAAGTATGGGGTTTATAATTAATATTCAATTTTTTTTTTTTTGGATAATTTATTCGTGAAAAATTTTTTTTTTTTTTCTTTATGATTGTGTATGTCTAATACAAGTACTGAACAAATCGCTACACAAGGATCGAATTTAAGAATAATATTAAAATTACAAAATGAAAAAAATGTTACTTGGGCTGATAATGTTGTAGATAATGAGAATATGAATAAGAAAAAAAGTAAAAATTGTTGTACATTTCATAAAAAAAAAGAAGTTTTCAAGGATCGAATTAATCCTGATTTAGATTTAAAGCAATTTATGAATTTATGCGAACCGAATAAAAATATTTAAGAATTTATAACTTTTAATTTATAAATGAATGAATTTTATATGTTTATACTTACAATATTATCTATATTTTCGATGATATTGATAATTTTATTAATAAAAATATCAATTGAATTAATGTTTCATGGGAGAGATGATGATTATATGCTCAATACATTAATGAATAAAAAAAATAAGAAAAATATAAAATTAATATATAGTGGGGAAAATAAAGAATTGGAAATAATGAATTATAGAAGTATAATCTAATTAAATATAACCTAACATAAGCCAATTATCAAATTCGGAGCGTTCCGAGTTGCCTTGGCAACGTAGGAACACTCAGATAGGGCAAAAGCCCTATCATCATGTGCATTATTGCTTTAGCAAATAATAAGATAGAAAATAATATTATTGCTTTAGCAAAACTATTTATTTACGATTTTAGTGATTGAATATTTTCTATTTAATTTTTTTTGTGAGGTGACATTATCAAAATTTTTGTTTAATACATACAATCCTAATCCTGCTGATAAAAATATTGATGAAAACAAAAAATTTTTACGAAAATGCTTTTTAAAAAATTCTTGTTTTGTTAATTCTCGGGATATGCTTTGTATTTGTCTAGGTTTGATTTCTAAAATTTTTTTTTGTTGTGCAATTGGGGTAGTACCACAAACCCCACAATGATCTACATTTGCTTGGTTTGTTATGGTATCAATATTATGATTATCTTTGAAAGTTGTCCATCTATGTAAATTGATACTCATCTTATGTTATTTAATATGTATATATTTTTATTTTAAAATTATTTTCAAATTTTTTTTAAAAAATTGAAATTTTGATAACTAATACAAAAATGGATTTAATATTAGATATGAATGAAAATGATAATTTAAGTTGGGGATTTTTGGTAAGAAAGCAACATTCAAAAAGTTTTGAGGTAAATATTGAAAGACAATATTCTGTTCATCATGATTACAATGATAATAGATCATTTTCATGTCCTACAGAAATAAATTTTCCAAATAGTCAGTATGTAGATTATAAAAAAAATAATTTATTTTATTATCAATATTTAACATTTGATATATTTTCATCTATTATTAGAAAATATGCCATAGCTTTGACAAGTGGTATAATCGTAGCCTTAATTATTGCAAATATAGATTATTTAAAATATGATTTTTGGTTTGGAAATGAAAAAAATCATAGTGAGAAAAATATAATTAAATCCTATAAAAATCATCCATTATTTTTTGATCTTATTATTAATGATCATGAACTTACAATAAATTTTATAGTAAATGAAATACTTATGTGTTTTTTCTTTGGTTTAGCTGTTAAGGAAATTGTAGAGGCATTACGATTTGGTGGTAGTTTATATCCTATAAATTATAATATATTAAATCCGATTTTTGCAACATTAGGAGGTATTATAGTTCCTATCGCCATCTATTTCTTTCTGATTATTTGTTTTGAAGATAATATAGGATTTCCTAGAAATGAGACTTATGTGGGATGGGGAATTCCAGTAGCGACTGATATATCCATTGCCTGGATAACATCAATATTTGTTTTTGGCAGAAATCATCCAGCAATAAATTATTTGTTAATCTTAGCGATTTTTGATGATGGTATTGGGATGTTAATTATAGCGATATTTTATAATGAGGGTTGTCCTGATTGGAAATATCTAGGTTTGGTGATTATAGCAATGATGATTAATTATTTATTATCTAAAATCAAGGTTAGATCATGGGTTTTATATATTTTCATAGCAGGTCCGATTTCATGGTTAGGTTTCCAATTTTCGAATTTGCATCCAGCATTAGCATTGGTTCCTATAATAGTTTTTATACCATCAAAAATAGAATATTATCCAAAAAAAAATTTTATAAATCAACAAATAGGAAATGAAAATGAAACATTAATAGATGAATCAATTAAAATTGGACCGGAAACAATTTATGTTTTAGAAAATTTTGAAAAAAGTATAGCACCATTTGTAGATATATTTGTACTTTTCTCATTTGGTTTAACTAATGCTGGGGTTAAAGTTAATGAGATGAGTATTTATAGTATTATAATTTTATTATCATTAGTAATTGGTAAAACTATTGGAATTACATTGTTTTCTATATTTTCATCATTTATATTAAGATCTAAACTCCCAAATGGTATAGATCATAAAAAGTTAATAATGATAAGTTTTATAGCTTCAATAGGTCTAACTGTATCTCTATTTATTAGTGGTGAAGCATTTCCAGATAATGAGAAACTTGAATCGCAAGCAAAATTCGGTTCATTATTATCTATATTTATTAGTCCGATAGCTATTTTAATTGGGAGGTTACTTTTGTAATTCTAAAATCCAGATATCGTTTAATTTTTTAGGAAATTCATCATTACCGGTTAATCCACCAAAAATAATAATCTCATCTTTTGTGAAATTGCATCCTGATGACCATCCTCTAGGAAGTGGTCTTTCGGGAAAAACATAATTTATTTTATTTTTTTTTATTGTGGCATCATTTCCATCAAAAATATATAAATCATTAGAAAATTTTCCTGCTCCATTATGTCCAATAATACTTGGAGATATTTCACCACCAAAACATACAATTTTATTATTTATTTTTCCACAAATAAAAACTGAAAAAGGCATAATTTGATCATTATCTTCTTTATAAACTGTATACCAATTATTTTCTGAGATAGAGTACTTATAAATTGCATTTGATTCTTTCCCTTTGAATCCTCCTATTATGAATAAATTACATTCATCATTTGATGGGATAATACAGGATCCACCTCTGCCACTAATAAAGTGATTATTATTAATATTTGGAATCCAACGATTATGTATAATATCAAAACAATGTAGATCGGATAGTCGTCCATTTTGACCACATCCTCCATAAATATATATAAAATTTTTAATTGCAGTCATTGTATGAAATGATCTTTTTGATGGAGCTATATTATCATATTGATTTATTTCAATCCATTTTGAATTTAATACATCGAATTTCCAAAGGTCGTTTAAAGGCAATTCATTCATTGAAATTCCTTGACGTCCGCCAAAAATATAAATAAAATTATTAATAGCTATTTGCGAGTGTCCCAATCTTTTAGGGGGTTTTTTCCCAAATGTTTTTATTTCCTGCCAATGATAGATTGGTTGTTTGACACTAAAATCGATCATATATAAATTTGAATTTGATGGTATTCTTGGTATATTTTCGCCTCCAAAAAGATAAAGTTTTTTATTTATAACAGATATTTGACTAGATGATCTGGAACCTATAATTTTGTTTAAATCGTCATTCGCTATTTTCATTTTTTTCCAAAAAGGAAAATCGGTGGTTGTGTTTGTACTTGTTTTAAATTGCATATATAAAATTAAGATATATTTATATATTTTTAAACTTAATAATTTTTTTTTTTTTTTTTTATAAGATTAAATTAATGAAACGAAAGAATTATAAAAAAAAAACATTAAAAAAAAAAAGGAAATGTAGTGAAAATAATTTTAGAAATCAATTAAAAAATAAGTTTATAATTGATTCTCATATCCATTATTTATTCAAAAATGATCATAAAAATATAATATTAAAAAAAAATGATAATGAAGATTATGAAAAATTACCTAAAATATATCCTCATAATGAATTTGATAAATTATTAATGAATACGCAATGGAAACCTGCAGCAATTATTCCATGTACAATTCAACCTACAGATTTTTTTTTTAAAGTTAAAGAGACTGCATTAATATTGAATCTTGCCAAGAAAAATAAATTAATAATAGCATATCAAGCAAATATACCAATTAATTTAGGAAAATTAGGAGTGGAAATATTTTTCAATTCATTAAAAAAGATGAAAGTTAATAATATTAAATTAATTAAAGTTGCCAGAATATTATTGACTCCAGAATCTATATTTAGTTTTGATTATAAATATGTAGATGAAAATTTATTTCAGGAAGGTTTAGAGGAATTAGGTAAACGAAATATAATATGGAAATGGAATTCTACAAAAGTTCATTGGAAATCTATTAAGAAATTAACAATGAGATGTAAAAAAACGAAATTCATAATCGATCATTTACTATTGACAAGTGACACAACAAAACTAGATTATAAATTATGGAAAAATACTATGATTGAATTATCTAAATTAAAAAATATTGTTGGAGTGGATATTAGTGGTATAAATCAGTGGAAATATCGTGGTTTAAATGATGATGATATAGAGCAATTAATTAAAGATAGTATTGAAATATTTGGTGTATCGAAGATAATTGTTGGTTCTAATAATCCTGTGGATGATTTTTTTTTTAGAAAAATAAATTCGAGAAAAATTTCAAAAAAAAAAATTTATGATAATTTGTTTGATAATTTGTTAAATATATTTTTTGATTTGAATGTTAGTAGCTATGACATTTGTAATATTTTTAGGAACAATTCTATAAAAATATTTAAGCTATCTATGGAAATTAAATATATAATTTAAATCAAATTATTAGAATTAAAATAATTTGTAATAAAAATGGAAATAGATTTAAAATTTAAATAAATATAATTAAATAATGAATTTCTTAAAATCAATTTATTTTTTATTTAATTTTTTTTATATAAATATAACATTTATAAAAACTGGTGGATATTATCGAGTGAAACATGATACAATTTATTGCAATAATCTAGATAAAAGTTCAAAATATATTGATATTTGGTATCCAGAGAATAATAATCATAATATTAGTATACCACTAATTGTTTATGGACATGGATATTCTGGTGGTTCATTTTCGTTACCATTTGGTTATAGTCCAATTTTATCAGAAATATCTAGTTGGGGTTTTTTTATAGCAGCTCCAAGATCATGTAGCTATGGGTGTTATGAATCAATGAATGAAAGATTACCTAAAGATCCACCTGGTTTTAAATATTTTTATAATGAATTATTGAAGACAATAGATTGTGTTGATGGTAATGAAGACGAGTCGTTTAAAATAATTGATAAAAAAAAAGGAGTTGGTATAGCGGGTCATTCGATGGGTGGTCAAGCAGCACTATATGGGAGTTTAAAAGAAAATAATAAATTTTATAATGTTAAGACATCGGTTATTCATAATGTTTATACTCATTCATTTCCTATAATAGATATTCCTTTTTTAATAATTACTGGTTCTGATGATAAGCTTGCAATTCCTTCATGGTCAAAGAAAATATTTATGGATTCGATGGTAAATGATAAAATTTTCATAAATAAATTACAGAAATCCCATACGGATTTATTATATCAGGATTATAAAAATTACTCATTAGTTACAGCATTTTGGTTTAAATTATATTTAACAGAAATAGAATCCGAAATGGGTAATAATTATTATGAATATATTTATGGAAATAATGAAGAATCACTATGTAGCAATGGATTTGGATTATTAAAAGAATGTATGATTAAAAACAAAAGAAATATTTTAAATTAATATTTTTTTTTTTTAAATATTATATATAACATTTTAGTATAGATTAATATTATGGATAATGATGAAAAAATAACTATTAATTTAATAAAGAAGGCATTAAATTTTATAAAAAGAAGAGGTAGAGGATTTAGTGATTTATATAAAAACGAAAAGACTGAATTAATTAGAGATACAATAAGATATTTACAATTTAATAATATAGATTCATTTTATATAAATGATATTGTATCTATTAAAGATGGTGATAAAAAAAAAAGATATAAAATAATTGCTATTGATGATGACGATGTAATATTGAAAAGTATTAATAAAAGAGGTGTTCTTACAAATGAATTAAAGATTATGGAGTTAAAAGACTTGATCCATGAAGATGATATCATTAATAAGGATTTAAAACGTATTTATTATCCAGGAATAAGAAAGATATTTTTACCGCCTATGCTTGTTTACAATAAACAAGATAAAAAATTATATAGAATATATGAACAGGAGCAAGAATATGGTAAAAACATTAAAATAATTCAAATGACTGATGATGGGAAAAAGACAATAGGAGAACCGAAGGTGATTAAGAGAGTAACTGATTTGGTTAGAGTTAAATTTATAAAACTGAATACTATATTAATGAAAGAGGCGAAATCAAAAAAATATTACATTAAAAATTGTGAAAATAGAAATATTAATGGGGAATATAATTTATGTATGAAACATACAAAAGAAAATGGAGGGAAACAAAATATATTAGTTTCATATTATTTAGAATATTTAATTTATCCAGAAAATTTAACTATTTCTTATAAGCATAAATTTAGAGATTATTATTTAACAACAAACAATAAGTATTTTGATTATGAATTAGAAGGAGGAGATAAAAAAAAGGGTAAAAAAATAGTTTGTAATTGTTGGATAATTAAAGATAAAATAGATTCAAGTTCAGATAATACTTATTATTTTAATTATTATCCAATTAATGAAATTTCAATAATGGTTCCTCCTGAATCTAAAAATTATAATAAAGGTGATGATAAAATTGGAATCTGGATTGGACAAAATGGAAACGCGTTTGATTTTGAAATAGAAGAAATAAACAAAAATTTAAATAAAAAAAATAATGACTATAATTTTTCTAAATTAGAAATATTAAAATTTATTCCTAGAGATCACAGAAGATATAAGACTATGAAAAAATATGATACATATTTAAAACCATCAAAATTTAAGATTACAAAAAAAAAGAAATTATAATTTAATGAATATCTCTGATTTATCAATTTCTAATCGTTTATTTTCATTTGCGTCCTGGATACTTTTTTTAATTATATTTTTAATAGTATATTTTAATAATTTTATTTTTTTGATATCTTCATTAACTATATAAGCTGGATTCCAAGCATTTAACTCAATTAAATATAGATTCATATTTTTATCGAACATTATATCAATGCCACATACTTGATATTCAATTATATATTTGCTTTTAAAATCATTTTCAAATAATGGTTTTATTTGCTTTGCAATATCTTTAAACATTGATATTATTTTTACAAACATTTTTTTATAATTATGAAATTCAGATAAGGTCAAATTTAAGCATGACATTTTATTTCCATTATTGATACAATTATGTGTATTTGTTTTATGTTTTTTTATTGAGAGATTAGTTTTATTAAATTCATCTTGACTAAATTTAACTAAACCATCTTTACATAAATAAAAATCTAATCTGTTTTTATATAAGATTGGTATAAAAAATACTCTAATATCACTTTTATATGAGTTTATAAGTAATGGTTCAATACCTCTTTGAATAAGATAATCATTAAAAGGAAATGCTTTAATAGATTTCATAGCTCTGATGCCATAAAAACCACATCTATGTTTATAATTATTTTTCAAAATATCATTGAATTGTTTTTTTATATTTTTATAATAAACAGGAAAAACTAATTTTCCATTACAAGAAGTACGATGTTTGATAAACCATATATCATCTTTTTTTGATTTCCATAATGGATTTTGATTTTCATTTAAAACGTAAGATTCTGGAAAATAAGGTTTATCTTTAAAAATATCATAAAAATTAATTTTATCATCAAGACGAGTAATGATGTCATTTTTAATTTTGTAATGAAAATTAATTGGTTTTTTAAATTTAAGAATCCAGAACGTTTCTTTATTTTTAGAATTATGCAAAAATAAAATAAAGATAATTATAAAAAATAAAAACAAATAAAATAATATTTTGTATTTACACATATAATTTTGTAAGAAATAATATTAAACAATAAAATATAAATTAATTATTAATTAAAACAAACATGTGTATCTAAATTATCTTTAAATGTATAATTCTGACAATTAATACATTTATAATATGGAAGTTCATAAATAGGTCTTTGCGTAATTGAAATTCCAAATTTTTTATAAAACTCATCGCTTAATGAATTTCGATCTGATTCACAATTCATTAAAAATGTAAATTCGGATTGCATAACTATAGGATATTTACTTGAAATATTTGAATTTCCAATATTATTTGTAATTAAAATAGGCCAATATAGTTTTTTAATTTTTTTTGGGTCTATAAGTATATTTAAATTAAAATCATTTTCAATATTTTGTATCTTTATTTTAGATTTTGTGAATGATTGTGATTGAATTGATTTCGCAATCAAAATATTATTATCATATATTTTTTTTGTATGTATTAAATTTTTAGTTAATTGTTTATTTTGATCTTTCAATTGTAAAATATCAAATTCTAATGAAGATATTTTTTTTTTAAGTTTTTTATTAATCAAGATAAATTCCTGATGTTCTAAAAATATTCGAGTATTCTTTTCAAATTCATCTTCATAATTATGATATTTTTGTTCAAGTTGATTTATTTTCTCTAAGAGGTTTTGATTTTTTTTTTTCCAATGTGATCGTTCTCTAAGATATTTTTTTTCAAAAGACTCAATCTCCAATTCCAATTCATTTTTTGAATAATTTAAAGAGTTGACTTCAAAAATTTTTTCATTTAATTTTGTACAAATATCACTACCAAATGTACCAGCAATTTTAAGACTATCATATTGATTATACCAATTATTAATTTCATATTTTAAAAATTGACAATCAATATTTTTTAATGGTTTTTTTTTAAACCAAATATCATGTGGCATATCATCAAATTCAATTTTATTCAAAGATGATATTATCATAATTGGTATATCATGATGAATTTTTTTTAATTCTTTAAAAATGATTATACCATTTTGTTCGGATAATTGATAATCAAGAATGATAAAATTTATATTATTGTTTTTTATATAAGTTAAACCATCTGTATAATTGGTTGAGGTAAAAATATTAAAATGAAATAGATTTAATTTTGATTCTATTATTTTTAGGAATTTGGGATCATCATCAATTATTAAAATATTAATTTGATTATTTTTTTTAAACGATCGAATCATAAATTTTATTAATTAAATGATGTTTAACAAAATCAATTTTTAAAACAACTAAAATTAAATTTAACTTTTTTTTTTTTTGTATAAAGGATTTAATAACAATGACTACTAAAATAAAAGTAGGAATAATTGGTCTTGGTTTCGTAGGAAGTGCAATTGAAAAAAGTTTTAAATTAAAGAAAATTAATACAAAGGGTTACGACAAATTTAAAGAAAGCGATTCGTTTATTGATTGTTTAGATAGTAATTTTTTATATTTGTGTTTACCAACGAAATTTGATTATAATAAAAATGAATATGATAAAAGTATTATTTTTGATGTTTGTAAAGATCTATCAGAATCAAAATATAATGGTTTAATTATAATAAAATCTACTGTCGAACCCAAAACAACAAACAATTTAGCAAATATATTTAAAAATTTATATTTTTTACATAATCCAGAATTCTTGACTGCATCAACAGCTTTTAAGGATTTCCATAATCAGACACATATTGTTCTAGGAAATAATAATGGTACCGAAGAGCAATTAGAAGATTTGGTTAAATTTTATCAACATTATTATCCAGATTCTCAGATCTCCCAATGTAATTCTAATGAATCTGAATCAATGAAGATATTTTGTAATAATTTTTATTCAATAAAAATACAATTTTTCAATGAACTTTATTTATTATGTAAAAAAAATGAGTTTGATTATGAAAATATTGTTGCTTTAATGTTAAAAAATAAATGGATCAATCCAATGCATACTAAAGTTCCAGGACCTGATGGTAAATTAAGTTATGGGGGATTATGTTTTCCTAAGGATACTAATGCATTATTAGAATTTATGAAAAAATCGATGACACCACATAAACTACTTGAAAATTGTATTGCTGAAAGAAATGAAATGAGAAATGATAATACAAATACAATTGAAAAAAAAAATGAAGATTGATTATATATATTTTTATTTTATTTAAAAATATTATTTTGCATAATAAACAAATGTTTCATGATGGCAACTTTGCATACCAGGTCTCTGATATTCACAATCGCATGTAAACCAATGACAATCTTTTTCTTCAACATACATAGTAGTATTCCATTGTCTATTGCAATATGCACATGAATTTACCAGAGCAAATTTCATTGTTTCTGTATGCATATGAGCTTGTCTATCAGCTTTATTTCTACATTTTTGTTTTCTTGCATTTTTTCTATCACTTGTTTTGTGCCAGCAACAACATTCCCCTTCAACTATATTATTTTTCTTAGTATGATTACATGAGGATGTATTATTTGTATGTTTCATACGAAGCTTAGTTGACATCTTTGAGAGTATATGTATTGTAATATAGTTGGTTCAGTATACATTTCAATTTTATTTTTATTCAAAATTATGAATTTTAAATAATGATATAAAGCAAATATACTATATTTTAATAAATGGTTTTATTTATTATTTTTTTTCTGATTTAATTTATATTTATTTATGTATACATATATAAAATAAAAGCAATATTAATATGTATAGAAATGATCATGATAAATCTTTAAAACATAATATGGATTATGGAGTTTCAATATTATCTTTTTATGCGACTGTGATGGCAAGATTATCTTATGAACCACCACTGAGATATCAATATACGTTATGTAAATTTTTAAACATTTTGAAAGAAGAGAATAATTCAAATTATAAGAATCTAATAAAAGTAATACAATTAACCAATGGAAAAATCACACAAAAAAGATTTATTGAAATATTAATGGGAAAAACAAGATAATTTTAATATAATTGAGACTGCTGGAAAGATAAATCTTATGTTAAAAAATTCAGAAAATTTAATAAGAACTGATAATGATCATAAGGGAGGATCGAAACCTTATTTTAAAAGTATTAATATTGATCATTTTAGCGAAAACTCTAAAGAAATAATAAGTAATGAAAATATTAAAACAATTTTTATCAGCACTAGTTTGCATGAATGTGTATATATAACAGCATTTAAAGATATGAATATAATTACTGTATCATTTCGTGGGACATCCAACTTAGGTCAGAAATTTAAGGATGCACAATTTAATCCAATAAAATGTAATGTAAGATTTGGAGATACCAAGAAGATAGATATTAAAGTTCATAATACTATTAAAAAAATGGTGGATTCAACTATCAATACATTAATCTACTCTATTATATTTTTAGCTAAAGAATTCTTAGAAAAAGGAAATACAACTATCTATACATTTGGTCATTCATTAGGTGGTGGATTGAGTACATATTTTGCATTTCTATATCCAGGTATATATACTTTAATTGAAAATAGATATAAAATGTATTTAAACAAAGATATCATTTGTATATCAAACAGTGCACCACGAATATTAAATAAAAGTGCGTCTGAGGCTTATTAATCGATTGATTGAAGATGGCAGAACTCACTATATTAGACAATGGACTAGAAACGATTGGGTACCTAGCCTTTGGCCTAAGAGATTAGGTGCATATCATCCAGGTGGATCCAATAGAAGTGACGGAAATTTTACAAATTTTTGTTGGAATTGTTTATTTAATGTAGCACATGCAAGGGGATGTCCACATATTTCAGGAATGTTAGATAAAACAAAATTGGATGCTAAATATAATGAGCCTACGGTAATGATTAAGAATTTTTCAGATAATTTTAGAACAACTACAGGTATAACTGAGCATGGTTTTCAATTATTTATAGATTTCAGTAGTATGACATTGCTTGGTCATGAAGTAGCAAAATCAGTGGATATATTTCAATATAGAAAAATAAATGTTTATTTCTATCTAATTGGGTACAATGTTTTTAATTTTATAAAAAAAAAAGTTTGCCATCGTCAACCTAAAATTCACGATTATAATTCAGATATTAATAATAATTCAAATATATATTCATTAAGAGCGAATCTAACAATAAATGTAGATAATATCGAAAAGATTGGTACTGGCGATGGCAGACCGTTTTGTTCTAAATATGATTATCCTGTAGAAAATTATGATATTTTTATAGATGAAATTTTATGTACATTAGAACCTGATAATAGTCAAATTCTTTTTAGCGAAATAGATAATAAGCATTCGAAATTGAAATCAATTAATTTTGCTACAGCGACACCATTTATAGAAGCGTTTATGAGAAATAATAGTAATAATAATAGTTATCCAGAATCATTAGATGATAATATTTTTGAGCTTTATAAAAATGGTTGGAAACCAAAGAGATCGTATTCAACGAGTTATTTCAAAAATAGTTTATTGCAATGTGCAGGTATGAAAGTAAAAATAAAAAAAACTAAAAAAATGATAGTAAAAAAAAAATGTCAAAACGAAAGATTATAAATAATAATAAAAGAAAAAAGCCATCAAAAAAAAAAAAATTTAAAAATTGATAAGAAAGAGTTAATATATTTTTATATTTTTTTATTTTGATATAATTTTTTTTTTTTTTTTTTCCGAACATTAATTAGAATAATCTTTTTAATTTTGGTCTTAGGAACTTGACAATTTAGACAGAAACTTCTAGTATGATTGAGATCATAATTCTTGATTGAACACAAGTTACAAAATAATTCGTTACATGTTTCACAAGCTTCAATACAAAAATCACAAAGAGGTTTTTGACAATGATGACATTCATTGTAAACATTTCTTGCACTACATTCGGAACATTGTGGCAAGGTCATATTTTTGATTTAGAATTTAATTTGTTAATCAAATTTTTTTTTTGTAATAATAACAATATTGATAATCCTAATAATTATTTGTTATCTATATTGTATTTATAAAATTAAAAGAAATAGGGATTCAGAAGTTGAATTGTCGTTTGATTCGAATACAATATCAATTAATAATATTTAAAAAATTGAAACAATTAAGATTTATTAGGTAAATTAAATGAATATATTTAATATATTTTGTTGTTTTGATAAAAATGATAATTATAAAGAGAGTGAAGAAATTTATGATGATAAATTTGATAGTATTAAAAAAGAATTAATTAAGAAATATTTAGATGATTTGTATGAAAGGCAACCACCTAAGATTGTTGATTTTTATAGAAATCCAAAATTAAAACCTTCAATTAAAGATGAATTGAAAAAATAAAAAAATATGTAAATATAAATGGAAAAAATTTATGAATTATATTTTCAAGAAATCTTAGAATTGAATCCATCATTTGCTACATCTATAGGTGAATTTAGATACAATAATAAATTAGAAAATACATTGAGTGATGAATATAAATTAAAACATTTCAAAATTATTTCTAAATATAATAAAATACTGGACGAGATTGATAATAAAAAAATGAATAAAAAATTTAAATTATTTAATTTAGCTTTGAGAGATAATTTAAATTTGGATTTAGAATATTATATTTACCCTTTTGATTTGTTGCCATTAAATTCACAGGATAATTTAATATTTGATATTGTGAGTGATACTAAAGAAGGTTTGTATCCACTAAAGAAGACTAAAGATTTTGAAAATTTAATAGATCGTTATTCATTAATTCCTAAGATAATAAATACGATTTTATTAAAATTAAGAGAAGGTAAACTAAGGAGGATTATGGTACCTAAAATAATAATTTCAGTGATTATTGATCAATTAGAATTTTTTATAAATGCATTTGAAATTTATAAAATAAATAATAATATTTTATTAGAAGTTGAAAAGGAAAAGAAAAATCAATTAATGAGAATATATAAAAATGTTATTCAAAAAATAAAATATAGTTATAAGAAATTATTAATTTTTTTAAAAGATGATTATAAGAATATGGCGCCGACAAAAATTGGATTAAGTAGTTACGGCGAAATTGGTAAAAATATGTATCTCTATTGTATTAAAAGACATACAACATTTGAAAATATTACGCCTGAGAAGATACACAGAATAGGAATAATAGAAGTTAATAGAATTAATAAACGAATGAATTATGTTATTAAAGAAATAAAGAAGAAGAAAAAAAAAGAATTGGAGAAAAAATCGTTTAAAAAAATGCTGAAAGACAAAAGTTTTTTTTTTGAAAATGGAAAAGATTTAATAAATCATTATAAAAATAGAAAAAATATAATAAAAAATAGTATAATAGATCAAAATTTTGATTTTAATATTAGTACCGATTATGATATCCGAGAAATGCCGAAATTTGTAGCAAAAAATGGTCCTGGTGCATATTATATGCAACCATCAATGGATAAAAAGAGAAAAGGAATTTTTTTTTTGAATACATATGATTTAGAAAATAATCCAAAATATAGTTCTGAGTCATTATGTTTACATGAGGGAAATCCAGGACATCATTGGCAAATAACAAGATCTATAGATTTAAATTTACCAAAATTTATAATATTCAGTGATAATACAGCTTATTTTGAAGGTTGGGCATTATATTGTGAAGGTTTGGGAGAATATAAAGACCTTTTTTCTTTATATGGTAGATTAGTAGATGAAATGATGAGAGCGGTGAGATTAGTTGTTGATACAGGAATTCATTATTATGATTGGTCGTATGAAAAGGCTTTGAATTATTTCATAAAATATACAAGAATGAATAAATCAGAATCAGAAAATGAGATAAAGAGATATATTAGTCTACCTGGACAGGCATTAGCTTATAAAATTGGTGAGAAATATATTTTAAAATTAAGAGATGAATTTTTTTATAATAATTTAGGAGATATAAAGAAATTTCATAATTTTATTTTAAATAAAGGTCCTATACCATTAAAACTAATAAAATTAGATGAATTAAAAAAAAAGAAGTTTTAAAAAATATGAATTGAAATAATATGAATAAAAATATAAAATTTGGAAGAATTCTGTTATTAATAATTTTAGTAATTTTACAAATAGTGAATATAGTTATGGGAAATAAAAGTAAAAAAGTTAAAAATTTGATTGCCTTGACACCAGAACAGATGCAAAAGAAAATGAATATAGGAATAAATTTGGGTAATTTATTAGAATTACCAAAAATTAATGAGATTGATATTAATAAAATCGAATCTTATTTGATAGAATTTAAGGAAAAAGGATTTAGGAATGTCCGTATACCAATAAGATGGGGTAATTATTTACAAAATGAATTTCCTTATAAAGTAGATAAAGAATTTCTGAAAAAAATAACTAAAATCATAGATATATCTATTAATTTAAATCTTGTGACAGTAATAAATTCTCAACATGATGATTGGTTTAAATTAGGTTTTGAAAAGGAGATACCTCGATTTATGTCATTATGGGAGCAAATAAGTAAAAATTTTTCAAATAAGTCGAGAGAATATTTATTATTTGAAATTTACAATGAACCAAATAGTGAAATTTTTACATTAGGTGAATTAAATAGTTTAAATTTAGAAATATTAAAAATAATAAGGGAAACGGGGGGGTTAAATGATAAGAGGATAGTATTTTTTGGAGGATTAGATAATATGAATCCTTACTGGATATTAGAAAATCCAAATAGTTTAATATTTCCAAAAGATGAATATATTATGTTAGAGATACATAGTTATGATCCATTCAATTATGCAAAAATCGATCCAACATCATTTTTTTGGGGATCTAATGATGATATAGCACGTATGGAAGAATGGATGAATAATATTGAAAAGTGGTCAGATGAAAAAGATATTAAGATTTATCTTGGAGAGTTTGGGGTAACAAAACAGCAAACATTGATGACAGGTAGATATGAATGGTATAAGGAGTATATTAGATATATTAAAAAATTGGGTTGGTGTGCTTCATTATGGAATGATGATGGAAGATATGAAATATTTGATAGGGATAATGTAAAATGGGATAATAAAATATTAAAAATATTAGATTTTGAATAATCTAAATAATATAAATATGTGAGAATGTTTTTTGATTAAAGTAATTTTATTATGTAAAAACAAAGGATAGATTTTGAATTGTGAGGACTTTTTTTTTTTTCTATTTAATAATAAGAATAA
>Ga0209986_10001205_pt1 | contig 25073 bp, 21 predicted proteins | sample BlataG_FD_183168 | JGI IMG/M metagenome (GOLD analysis project Ga0209986, IMG submission 183168) | Deep subsurface microbial communities from Black Sea to uncover new lineages of life (NeLLi) - Black_00105 metaG (SPAdes) (version 2) | ecosystem: Environmental > Aquatic > Marine > Oceanic >... | reverse complement strand
GAGGCAAGTCGTTCCGCATCAGCGTGATCAAGGCGAATGACTTTGACCACTATTGGCTCTCTAAGTGGCCGTGCGTGCTGACCATGAACAACGAGTGGAGCAAGGCATAGCCAAGCCATGAAAAGAACCACGGCAAAGCATCTGACTACAATTGTCATTTCACCCATATCTCACAGAAAACTGGGATTTTCGCTGTCGTTCGCGAGCGTTCTCCTCATTCTCCAACGATTGAGATCTCTTCTCGAACCCTTGGCACGTCCATAGCCTCAATAATTTTTCGTAACCGTTGAATGTTGGGAAGAAAATCTGTGATAATCAGCGTCCCTGATCCAGGGTGAGAGACGATAACACTGTCTTCGGATACTAAGGGCTCGCGCAAAAATAACTTCACATTTTGGCATCTCAGCTTCAGCCCATCTTTGACCGATGCCTCATTCGCAAACTCCTCGAAATAGCTCGCTATTCCTGCGGTTTTGCTCAATCGGATCGGCCAAATCTGAACCAAATCTGAGCGTCAACTCTGCGAATTTATTCTTGCGCGAGCCCTAATGGAGTCAACATGCTTTTTGCATCGTCCGGGCTAAAATAGTTGAGGTGAATCACTTGCGTTACAAACTTGTCTTCTGCGGTTCTTGATTCCTCTCTGAACCCTGTTTTAACACTTTTGCCCCGAGCCGTTGCTGACGGAACGATCTTCACCACGCTCCCGGCCTCCACAGTTGTGTATCCGTGAACTTCAAGGACGGACAGAAAAACACTGAAAACCTCATCTATGGGGACCTTGTTAGGAGACACCAGCGTAATGCGGCCCTTGACGTTTGGACCGACGATAAAATTCTGGCCTGTTACCTTGCTGACGAAGCGCACGAAATCACGGATGTCGACATCCTGAAAGTCCATTTCAACGGATGGTTGCTCGACTTCTTTCGACTCAGAAAACTTGGGAGGGATATCGACAGATTTGGCTGGCTCCAGTTGTTGGGACGAACCTGCCGCTGTTGGACTGCTCCACAGAAGAAACCACAAAAGAAAGACCGTAACCTTCAACAAATCAGATCTCCCAAATAGCTGTTCACGTATGGCAAGATCAATTGGACGAATGACCTAAGACCGCCTTGAAGAATGGAAACAGATAATTCAGATTCTATTTGAATATCACAAAGATTTTGGGATTTCAAAAACATAAAGAAGAGAAGGTTAATGCTATTCGCACAGAGCTTTGACAGAATTCATGCCATCGACTATAAACCTGGGATAAATTCATTCGCTTTACCGGCGTTATTCGTATGTCTGCTCGACACAAGTTGTTCGCCATAGGCCTATTAGTCGTCTGTGTAACGGCCTGCAATGCCAAAAGGGTTTGGTATCGCCTACATCCCCGGGAGATGGTTTGGTTCCAGAAGGGCGCCCCGGATGCGGTAATGAGGTCGGATCTCGAGGCGTGTGAATCTGTCCCTTCCAACGGCAAGCACGTCGCTGCTTGCATGCAAGCCAAGGGTTACCTGCTGATTCCTCAATCGGAAGCAGAACTCTTGCGGGTGAGGTCTCTTCAAGAAGAAGGCCTTAGTGAACGAGATATGGCAGCACGCCTTCAATGGAACAGGGGGAAGGTTTCGCGTTATGTGGATGAAGAATACGAGTTACGGCATATCGATTCTCTGGGCAGGCAGCCTGTTGATGTATTGGCAAGCCTCGGCAAACCAGCCGTAGAGCCGCTAATTGCTGAACTGAAAGATTATGATCCTCTTGTCCGGCGACAGGCAGCAGAGGCGCTGGGTGAGATAAGGGATCCGCGAGCTGTAGAGCCGCTAATTGCTTTGTTGAAGGATACAGACCCGCTCATTCGAAGACATGCGGTGAAAGCGCTGGGCAAGATAAGCAATGCCCGGGCAGTATCCCCCCTTATCGGAGTGCTGAATGACGAAAATGAACAATCTCATGTAAGGATGACTGCGGCAGAGGCTCTGGGGAGGATTGGGGAGCGCAGCGCTTTACGAGCGCTTGTATCTGCGCTACAGGACCGGCATTGGACTGTCCGAAGTCGTGCGGCAATAGCATTAGGTAGAATAACGGATCCACGTGCAGTGGAGCCTTTGATTTCCGCGCTAAAGGATGAAGATGCATTAGTCCGAGGCCATGTGGCTGATGCATTGGGTGAGATTAAACATGAAAGTGCAATAGAACCGTTGCGTGCCGCACTGGAAGATCCGGATAGTGATGTCAGAAGAAGGGCAAAACAGGCGTTGACGAAGATACTCAGTGGTCAAGATTCTTAGATTTCGGTCAGAAACCTAAAAAAAGCCTGCGCAGTTGAAGAGTGTCAAGGGACTTAATGAACGTGTTTATACCGTGGAACAACGGCTTTTCATTTTATATAGACGGATAACGAGGTTGTCGAATTGATAGGCGTTGGTTCGGATGAGAGACATCCGATTTTCCCGAGTAAATTTCCCGGGTTGAGGTGCATGTCCTGGCACAGACTTATAATGGTCATTTTAGCGCTTTTCCTGATCGGCTGCAACCCGAAGATTGCCATCCGGGTTGATTCCATTGTTGACCAAGGAAAACCGCTTCCAGAAAAGAAATATATTCTCTATAGCAGAATGAAGGGCACTTCGGTGAATGATCTGTATTTTCGAGAATATAGTAAGTACTTTCGAGAAATCTTGAAAAAACATGGATACCGCCAAGAGAACCAACCAGAGAGCGCTGATTTGGCCATTTACTTCAGTTATGGGATAACTGGAGGGGAGGAGGTTCATCACACATACACTAGACCTGTTTATGCAATAGTCGGTGGAGAAACAGTCGACATCAGAGAGACGGAAATGGATGCAGAGGGTAGAAAGATTGAGACAACAAAAACCGTAACTATCCCCACAAGAAGGCGGGTTGTGGGCGTGGAAACCAGAAGAGAAAGCTACACAGTCTTCACCGCACATGCGGTACTCGAAGCTAAAGAAATAAATGAAGCAAAGGGACATACGGACAACAGTATGCAAACGTTATGGAAAACCACCATAACGACTACCAGCAAGTTAAATGATTTAAGACGAATTATGTCCATGATGGCGGCTGCTTCTATGCCCTATTTGGGAAAGAATACTGGTGAAATGGTTACGGTCAAGCTACGAGACAATGATGACCGGGTGTTAGAAATGAAACGTTTGAGATCCATAGCACGATGATTCAGGCCTCTCCGGTCACAGAATGATGTTATGTCAAAAACATTCTGTTTGCTTGATTTCTCAAGCGCAACGAGGTTTTTTACTTTTTTTGCCGGAGCTCGAAAGATTTTGGATCATACAATTTGGCATTAAATGAAATTGATCTGCTGTTTATGACCCGTTTTCACATAGTCTGGCGTTTGGTCGGGTTCTTTACACTGCCACGGTCTCTGGTTCATACTTTATAAGGGGCACGGATATAGTAGGTGCTTTACTTATACGGTTAGTGTCCTTAAGTAGGTCAGCGATATGTTCTCCTACCTCTGCATTGACCACTTTTTCGCCACATTGAGGACATACCCCGGCTGGAACTTTCTCAATCACTACCAATTTGTCCTTAATCCAGAAGTCCTGCTGGATATTCTTCTCCTCTAGTGGGGTGTCACAGATTTCGCATTTTCCATAATCATACATAGACTGTTGTCACCTCCTAAAAGTATTATAAAGCATATACCGTTATGAAAAGCAATTTGCCAGTACCCTTGATTCTGCAGATGACACCAATCTCCCTTTCATCAGTGGACCGGCCTACAATTTCATAGCGTGTACCCCTGGGATCTCGTGTAAACCTCCGTCTAATCCTGCCTGTTTCTATGGCTCTTTTGACATCTGCAAATTCAAGGTCATCTGCGGCCATAGATAACCACCCTTTTTTATCATGGGAAACAGCTCCTTACAACTCGAAATCCCTCGTGCTTCACTTTAGATTCCCCAATCCCTGCCCTGCCTGTACCGCCTGCCCCGTTAAACCGGAAATTGTTTAACCGGGGTAGGTCCGAATGATCATACTGGGGTGTGGAACGCCTGCCCTGTTGAACGCGAAGCATATTCAACTGGGGCGAAGGACATTCCAGCGTGGCGAAGTTTACCACGTGCAATGTTTTATCTATTTCACTGTGGCCCACTTCACCGGGGCGCATTCCGCAATCCAAAATCGGTATGACCGTATCTGTCACAACGATATGCTATAATACAGGTTAAACCGTGGTTTTGGCCGTTACTTTGCTGTTGGTTCCTGGTAGGAAATCGGGTTAAATCAATAAGAAACAGGGCAATTTAATTCTCACGCAAAACCGGTGAAAGGGAGGCAGCATGCGGGGTGACCAGTTAGCCAGGAAGTGGCGTATTTTTCGGGCCATCGAGTCGGCCAAGGAAGCCCTGGTAGCTCTATGAAACCACGTGGCTGGTTTAACATGGGTGAACGTCTGATAATGAATATAAACTTTGATTTTTGTCGTTACCGTGATAAAAAATCATGAAATATAAAAGTTAAGCGGAGGGACTGATTATGAGAGAAGAGGCCTTGAAACAAGCACCTACCAATCATCCTTTTGTTGTAAGAAACAAGAATGTGTGCAATGGCAGCCCTGTCATCGAAGGTACCAGGACACGGGTTGTCGATATTGCAATCGAATATGAAATACTAGGTCACTCTCCAGATGAAATCATAAATCGTCATCCCCATCTCACTCTATCTCAAGTCCATGACGCCCTTTCCTATTATTATGAAAATAGAGATGAACTGGATAAGACAATTGAGCAGGATCAAGAGTTCATAGGGCAACTAATGAAGAAATTCCCATCCAAAATGGCACGGTCCTATGGGCAAAATTAGAATCTACACTGACGAAAGCGTTGATATTGCCATAGCAGAGGGTTTGAAAAGGAGAGGAGTCGATGCATTTTCTGCAAGAGATGCGGGGAACCTTGGATTGACTGACCAAGAACAGTTGATTTTTGCCCATGATAAGAAGGTTGCTATATTTACCCATGATACTGACTTCCTCCGACTCGCCAGCAAATGGATTGAGGGAAAAAAGACGCATTATGGGGTTATCTATTCCCATCAGAAAGATTACTCTATTGGGGAATGTATCCGAAGGCTGAAATTATTGACCACTATCCTAACATCTGAAGATATGATTAATCATATTGAATTCTTATAGGAAGGCTTCTCATTAAAATACCCTTTGATCGGCACTGCCCCGCTTTATAGAATCGAGTACCTCTTTACGACCTGCTTGAAGTAATCCTGATGCAAAACAGGGCTATTTTCAGAGACCTTAATCCGCAATCCAAAATCCAAAATCGAATGACCGTATCTGTCACAGTTGTCGTGGCATAATACAGGCCAAGTCGGGGCTTTGGGCTTTACTTTGGTGCTCGTTGCTGATAAAAAATTGTCCTAACTCGTTAAGATACAGAGGAAGTTAGTCTTTCATGCAGCACCGGTGAAAGGGGGCCAACGTGCGGGGTGACCAGTTAGCCGGGCAATGGCGCATTTTGCGGGCCATCGAGTCCCGAAAGCAGGGTGCCCTGTCACGGAACTTGTGGCGAAGGAAGGCTTTCATCCACGCAACATCCGGCAGAATCTCACGGCCATCCAAACGGCTCAATCCCCTCCGCTGCTCCAATCTAATCATAAGCAAAAGGCGCGCCCCAACTCGAAGCAGAACTCGCAACGCGGAACGGGTCTAATGACCATCGAATTCCATGGCCTTTTCGAGGTCATGAGCTCGGTCTTGGAATTTGGAAGGCAAGCCAAGGCCTTAGAGCCTGCCCATCTCCGACAGGCTGTTGTGGAAAAGCTTGCAGCCACGGCGGGAAATATGGTGAAAGGCGTGTACCTATGTATCACCAAGACTCAAAATAACGTTGAAGATTTATATCGTCTCTCACTAGGAAGACATGTGTACTTTGGGTACGTCGTCCAAGAACAGATGAGCTAAGTTCGTCGATAACAATATCCGGGTCGGTCCATTGATAGGGACAAGAACAAAGAAGATGGGAGGGGTAAGATGTTTGGGTTCATGAGCTTTATTGAGGAAGGCGGGAATGTCATTGGAGGATATCTCGCAACAGATGAACAATTGATGCCAATAGAATTTGTAGTAACAGATTCCATCAAACCTGCAAACAAGTTGCAGAAGATCTTGCACGGGGCACAGTTTGATATGAAATGGTTTGGAGACCTAATTGCTGGGACATTGTTTGAAGGTGCCAAAAAGACTGAAAGCTCTAATGAAAAGAAGATAGAGGCATTTTTTGTTTCGGATGAAAGGATGCTCCATTTGCGCAGAAAGACAGGCGACACGCCAGTTGCTTTCATTGGCGACAATGACAGAGTTATTGTTCACACGCAATACCCAGAGGATGAGGGACTGGTCATTCCGATCCTGGAAAGGGTAAAAAAGTACTCTGAAGTCAGTGAAGTACTCAAACGAATTAATGAGGGGATAAGAGAAAAGATCTCATCTGGCTTCGAGGACGGTAAATAGAACAGGCAAACTTTCATTTGGCGAGAATTCATGTTTCGTATCTTGAGGGATTTAATAATTAGATTATTCAGAGTTCTTTCTCTGGCGGGCAATAAGGATCTGTCTACTACTTACTTTGATCCAAAGCCAAGCCCAGTGGTTCGAAGATATCGATGGGAAAACCCAAAATATGCCACCATTTATCAACAACGCGAGTGTGTACAACTGACACATGGCGTTGTACCCACATTGATTCATTGTGAGGCCGAATTAGGTTTGAGTGTCAAAATACACCACGGGGAAATGTTAAGGCCCGTGGCTTCGTTTCATAAGTTATCATTGGTTCGTGACCACCCCACAACAGGCAGTCTCATTGTTAGTGCCATAGATTTCGCGGTTGTCACATGTCGAACGCAAACAATGAAACACGAACACCCCAAATGGTATGTGTCAAAATCTCTCGTTCCCAACGATTCTAATTGCCACGTTGCTGGTTTGGAAAAACAATCTGCCGTGGGGTGTTCCCGAGTTGACCAAGCGCTAATCGAGAGCCAGATAGGGCTAGCATTCTTGCACCTGAGTGTTTCTGATTCTGCAAAGGCAAGTTTTCAACTCCTGAAGATCTTACCCGCCTCGACTCAACGAATAGCTCTCTCTGATAATCCCAAGATTTTCCAGGTACTTTCAGGTGTCAGAAAAGTCGAACCGATTAAGAGAGGTGGCAAACCCAGGGCGGCCAAGGACCGTATCGAGACTGAAACAGAGGTCACATCAAAGCCGGAGATCATTTGTTGGAAGAGAGGAATGCAATGGATGGTCGGGATAGAGGTGCCGGAGTATTCTCTTAACGGTACTCCTCTTGGGCTGCTTCAGAATGAATCACCTCTCGCGCAAGATAGTTCTCACGAAGATCGGTGGTTACTTGAGCAGCCTTTCGGCACAGTCATGGTACAGCGGGAAGAGGACATGGGTAAGTCGAAGACTATCGTGGCATTTGGAGAAAAGGGTTACCTTCTTTTTAAACTAAGTGGCCGAGACCTTAGCTTCGGAAGACGCATCAAGACGCCTTCATCTGGCTGGTATCTTGTAGTTGCTCCCGAGAACTGGCATCGTAATGAAGCGTTATCAGGGCCTGCACCAGTGGCGCCAGAATCTGTGTCTTTAAACGGGTATCGGGTACATTTCTTTGCTTTTGAAACACATGATGATTGCAAGATTGGCTTTAGTACCTCCACAAGTAAACCGGTTGTAATCAAGTCTAAGGGACCCCGTTTTGAATTAGTGGGGATACAGATAACGGATGCACGTGAAGATATTGGGCCTCTTTTTGGAGAAAGGCCTCCCAATATCCGGGCCTTGGATGATAGGGCTTGGAAAAACGTTAGAACAGTCGTTGTCGGAGAAGAAGGTTTGGGAAGAGGAAGATGGCGTGCCCAATTCACTCCTATTCAAAGCCAGATTGATCAAGAATTGCCTAATGAGTTAGCTGACAGGAAAGGTGGTTGGTTCTTTCTCCGATTCTACGACATGAATAACGATCTTGTCGAAAGCATCGACTTTAGATTTCTCAAAGCTTTGAAAATGGTCAAGTTCGTTCCTCCACCTCCTCTTCCTACCGAGGTTGGACATCAGGCAGTGAATGTTGAGATATGCCATGAGCCCGACTGCTCAATTCAGCCATGCGACGATTCTTTGACCGACGTCCAGATCGAAACAACGGAAGAAAAGACAGTCCTGATAATTCCTTCACGACAGAATTACGACGAAACCCGCTGGCGGATTAAATCCGAAGCCAAGTTTCAGGTGGAACTTACGATCTTGGTTGACAGGGTATGGTGGGGTATTGGGGAAGAGTATGGAGGGGCAGTTGAATGGTCGGACAAAACCGTTAGTCTATCGATTCATGACTTCAGAGCCACTTCAGACAAGGCAGTTTGGGTGTTGTTTCAGAGGCCACGATTGGCGGATACAGTCTATGTCGGTTTTTCACATCTAAATGCAAGACCCTATAGAGTACAAGCCGCTAAGAAAACAGTCTGTATTCCCTTGCGTGACTATTGTGATGCTAATGAACTCAGAATTCCCGGCGTAAACGCGCTTAGGTTGTGGGTTCGCTACCACGGAACAGATTATGCGGCGACCCTTTGCGAATTGAAAGTCAAAGCCAACTGTAAATGGTGCGATTTCTCTACAGAGAGAGTAGACGAGTTGTTTTGCCACATCGAATCCGCACACTTGGATACGCTTTTGAATGAGTTCTTTTACCTTTTGGCTTATGAGAAAATTCGCGATATTATGCCTGAACTTCCAGCTCAAATATATAAATGCTGCTATTGTGACTTCTATGTCAAATCGGATGATCAGCAAAATCCAACTAGCGCAATTACCAAACACACAGCGGAATATTGCGAAAAAGTTCGGCATGACCTGGGGCCGGTTTCCCCGTACTTTAGAGTGATTTCTGATATTAATGAAATACGAAAGAATGTCATCAATAACCTGCCGCGTATCTTCAGTTGTGTCGAATGTGGCGATCGCTTAAGAAATCCTGGCAAGACTGTTTTGATGAACCATCTGATACAAAAACATAAAGATGTGCTTTTTGATCCAAGTTAAGACATTGGAGACACGATGAATCTATCTCGTTTGTCAAGGGAGATCGAGGAAAGATACCTCCAATATTTGAAGACAACTTTTTATTTTGCAGACCCTACCTTGCGAACATCCTTTGCCAAGGCCCTCAACTCCGGCCGTCTTAGCAAAGGCCCCTACCTTGAAGCAACTCCAGTATTCAGGCGGCGGCAAACACCAAGAACTTTGTTCAAGAGCCTTCTGAATTCTACACCTGACGAAGGTCTTCTTAGCGCCGCACACGGTAACAGGCCTCTTTATCAACACCAAGAAGAAGCAATCCAGAAGTCGTTTGGCGGCCGAAACGTCATTGTCGCCACAGGAACAGGGAGCGGTAAGACAGAAGCCTTTGTTTTTCCCATCCTCCTTCATCTATATCGAGAATTTGAGGCAGGTGAGTTGTGTTCCGGCGTGCGTGCCCTGATTCTCTATCCGATGAATGCTCTGGCAAATGACCAACGGGAAAGGCTTGGGGAAATCTGTCAATCACTTGAATCTAGTAATTCACCCTTTCGATTCACTTTTGGACAGTATATAGGCGAAACTCCAGAAAACGAAAACGATTCTAAACGTTATGCCCGTGATCACATCTCCAGCCGACTTGCTGGAGAGTTGGTTTTAAGGTCAGAGATTAGGGAGACTCCCCCGCACATACTACTCACCAATTATTCAATGCTTGAATACCTGCTTCTTCGACCCGATGATAGCCCCCTATTTGACAACGGGCGCGCACAGTGGTGGACCTTTCTCGTGTTGGACGAAGCTCACCAATACCGAGGGTCACGCGGTATTGAAATGGCAATGCTTTTAAGACGATTGAAGTGTAGACTCAATGAGGGCGGACGCACGGGACCTTTTCGTTGTATTGCAACAAGCGCTACTTTGGCTGGCGAACATAAGGACAAAGCCGCAGTCGCAACGTTCGCGTCTAACTTGTTCGGTGAAGAGTTTTCTGAAGCAGATGTGATCTTGGGGGAAAGCGAGCCGATTCCGGAACCGGGGGCAAATAAGCTTTCCCTCGAAGACTATAGGCTCCTAAAACATACTTTAGAGAAAAAAAGCCCAGAAGGGTGGAATCGTATTGCCGAATTAGGGGCCAGGTCTAACCTGCCACTTTCCGAGATAGACGAAGTGCCGAAAGCTGTCGGCCGACTTCTCCAGGATGACTATCGGGCCACTAGCCTACGCCGTCTCATCACAAGTAATCCTACCGAAGTGCAAGAACTTGCTGATTATCTTTTTGATGACCTGACAAAAGATAAAAGAGTGACTGCGCTGGCAGAGTTGGTGGAGCTGCTTTTGCAGGCGAAGGATCCTCTATCCGATGTGCCTCTGTTGTCTGCTCGATATCATCTTTTCCTTAGATCACTTGAGGGTGCCTTTATATCTTACCGGCCTCAAAAGAGAATTTTCCTCAGCCATGGGGAAGAAGACCAAGAAGGCATGATGTTTGAAGTGGCCTTGTGTCGGGAGTGCGGTCAACACTATCTTGTAGGCAGAATGAGAGGCGGAAAGCTGACGGAAGCCATCCGGGATCCTGGCCATCCTGACTTCGGAGCCACCTTCTTCCGTCCCATTGACGACAACGAAGAAGGTGAAGAGGAGCAGAATGCCGAAGATACCACAAAGGAAGTATTCAGACTTTGTGTACATTGCGGAACGATGTGGCGAACCGATTCTGACCGAAGTTGTCCAGCGTGTGGTGAAGAAAACTCAATTTTTGTGAAGAAACAAAAGGAGGCGGCAGAGAGAGAGGCCCAAATTCCCAGATGCAGCGCTTGTGGGTACAGAGCTCGTGATCCGGTCCGTGAAGTAGTCCATGGCACTGATGGGCCGCATGCAGTTGTCGCCACAAGTCTGTATCATATATTGCCCGAGACCCGCAAAAAGATACTTGCCTTTGCCGATGGGCGACAGGAAGCGGCATTCTTTGCTTGGTATCTTGAAAACTCATATAGAGATATTTTAAGCCGGAATTCCGTCCTGAAAGTTGCTGAAAGCCTGGGGCTTCACGCTTCAGACGGCTTGTCACTTCGAGAACTGGCCATAGGCCTTCGTAGTCTTTTCCAGGAGAAGAAAGTTTTCCCACCGTCAATTGGCGCCATAGAATTAAGTCGGGAGGCATGGCTTAATGTCTATCGGGAATTCCTCACAGATGAACGGAGAATATCCTTAGAAGGGGTTGGTCTGGCACAATGGTTGATGAAGTGGCCCGACTGGATCAATATCCCCGAGATTCTAAAGAATGAGCCTTGGTCACTGGTAGAACGGGAGGCCTGGGACCTTTTGTATATACTCCTGGACTCCATGAGAGCTGATAGAGCTGTCGGACTAAGAACGGCAGATGGGATTCCTTTGACCTGGAACGACCTTGGGCTTCAGGCAGCGCAAATGAGAGTCCGAATTGGAGAGCCGAAAGGAAGAAAAACGATTCGCAGCTGGGACGGCAGGAGAGGGAAACGCGCTCAGTTTTTGGCAAAACTTTTGGTCAAGAGTGGGCTTTCAGAAACAGAAGCTATTGGAGCAGCCGTACATGCCTTAAGAGAAATTTGGCAGACGTTCATAGACTCTGAGCGGTCAATATCATCGAGAGATCGTTTACTAACGCCGGTAGATGATGCTCGTATGTTGAATCCTGACTGGTGGAGACTTAGGATTGTACCACAGGATAGCACAATCTTTCAGTGTGATGTGTGTAGCCGCCTTCAGTGTGTCTCTATTCGTGGCATTTGCGTGCGGCATGGTTGTCCTGGTAAAATGAACGAAGTGTGCCCAAAGGAGTTAGAACCGAATCATTACCGTATTCTCTATGAAGAGAATTTGCCAGGCTCTCTGCGTGTTGAAGAACACACAGCACAACTTGACAAAGAGAGAGCCCGAGAATTTCAAAGAGAATTCAGACGTGGCAATATCCACGTTCTCAGTTGCTCCACTACGTTTGAGTTAGGAGTCGACCTGGGAGACCTTGATACCATTTTCCTTCGTAATGTTCCCCCTGAAGCATTCAACTATGTTCAGCGCGTGGGGCGGGCTGGTCGCCGAAGCGGTTACCCAGGCTTTGCTATAACATATTGTAGGCGTGCCCCCCACGATCTTTACCACTTCTCCGAACCCCTGCGTATGATCGGCGGCAAAACACGTCCCCCTACGCTCGCTCTGCATAATGAAAAGATCCTTGCCAGACATATTGCCGCTACTGCTCTATCTGCATTCTTTCGAGCCTTCCCCGAAAGGTTCAAGACCGCCCAAAGCTTTTTTAAGGATCTAACAAAGCCGTGCGGTGTTTCCGATTTTAGGGCCTTTTTGCAAGACCGGCGGGATAAGATACAGGCATGGTCGTATCTCAATACGTTGAGCCAAAATTTGGTTTTATAACGAGTCGAGATAAGCCTGAGGCGCCCAAAGGTAGACCAACCAGAGTGTTTACTACGCGACCATACTTCACAGGTTTTAAAGATAAGGAGGGCGATAAAATTTCGTTGAACCTTGTCACACTGACCACGGTTTCGCCTGGCTACATGGTCGTGCTATGCGAAGGCCGACGAGGACAGGGATTTTATGTTTGTGGAAGATGTGGAACGGGATTTAGGAAACTTGAGAAGAATCATAAGACGCCGTATGGTCAAGATTGCAACGGGACACCTCAACAGGTCTCACTTGGTCATGAGTTCGTAACAGATGTCCTACAGCTTCAGTTCCATCTCAAATCAGAAGCGGGAATTGAGCCTCTATGGTTTGCGTACTCTCTGGCCTATGCCTTGGTCGAAGGTGCAGCGGAGGTTTTGGAAGTCCCTTCCACTGACTTGAACGCCTCGGTGGCACATGGTGACAAGCATCACGTGCCACCAATCATCCTATATGACAACGTGCCGGGGGGAGCAGGGATGGTGGCTCGGCTTGAGGAAAAACAAATGCTTCACGAATGTTTTGATTCTGCGTTGCAGAGGGTCGCAAGGTGTACCGGCTGCGCTGAGGACTCAAGTTGTTATTCATGCCTTAGAAGCTACAGAAACCAATTTGCGCATCAACAGCTTCAGCGGGGACCCGTTATGCGTTATTTGGAAGAAATTCTGAGAGAGTGGGACTGAGTTTCTATTCAATGACTTTCGGCCTTTATTAAAATATTTGATATTAATTGGGACAGCTTTAAATAGAATACAATAATGGGGATATATTTCAGATTGTAGCTCCTCAATAAGTTAAGTTACTCAGAAGCTGGTTACCGCATGAAAGCTAATAAAAAATGCTGTTGTTCATCATTTCGGCGTTTAGGCGTAAGCCTTTTATAAAATCCTTATGGATAAAATCCACCCGACTTTATTGAGAAGTTAATTAAGATTGTCCAAACTAATTTCAAATAAAATGTAAAAGGCCGAAAGTCATGTATACAATAAATTGGTGGTGGTCAAGCCTTTCCTTATTTATGAACCGCCGACCGTTATCAGGTGGAAGAGTGGGCACGCAAGCAGGGAGCCCCCGCACAATCTCAGGCCGCATTCTTTGTCATAAGCTCATTTCAATGAGCCAGTTCTTTAGAATAGGATCAACGACAACCCAAACCCCTGTCTTGTAGTTCTTTTCAATCAAGTCTTGCCTGGACAAGGTGTCGAGGCTCTGTTGGATTCCCCCGGTTGAAGCAAGGTTATGTTGTGCCATATAACTTGCTGAATAGACCTTGGCTGTTGGCTCCTTGGCTAATGCCGAAAGCATGACAATCTGCTTCGTTGTGAGCCCTTGCAGAATTGATTCAAAAACCACCCTCTCGCTTTCAATAACAACCGCATTTGTTTCTACAATATCCTTCTGAGTTACTTCCTTATCAATTTCTTCATACAGAAAGAAACAAAATTTTTGCATATAATACGGGTGGTTCGATACCAATTGACAAATTTTGGAGGCATTTTCTTCGCTAATAGCTTTTCCTGCCCTCTTAAATTGTGATGTTATGAAAAGATTCAAATCCTTGTGAGGCAGTGGTTTTAACTCATAATTGAGAGCACTTTGAAAAAAGGGTCTTTTTCGATCATTGAAAATGTCAAGTAAGATACGCCTTCTGCTTCCTATGAAGAAAAAAGAACATTGGATTTTCTGGATATACTGTCTTAAAACACCTTCTATTCCAATTGAATTATCAACTTCAGCAATCTCCTGAAATTCATCAAAGGCCACATGGACGGGCACGGCAACATCATCAATAAACCTCTCCAAAGACTCCATTGTATCCTCAAGAATCTTTAGCCCATCTGTTTTGAATGCTGTCTGAACGGAAACTGACACCCCCCCTTCAGGACTTGGTGACAAAACAGGCCTGAAGGATGTGATGAAGTTTATGGCTTTTTGAAACAGCCCTTCGTTTTTTTGAGTTATGGCATAAATTGATTTAGCAATTCTTCCCGCAATTTCTTCAACTGAGGTAACGCCGAAAAGGTCACAATAAGCCGTCAAAGTGCCATTGGATTTCAGGGTATTCTGAACTCTTTTTGTAAGGGATGTTTTGCCATATCGCCTGGGCGAAAATAGAACGACATTTGAATTGGATCTGGCGTAGGAAATAAGGCCGGCAAGCTCTTTTTCCCGGTCACAAAAAGGAGCATCAACGGGTATTTCCTTGAGATAAAATGGATTCTTTTTCATAGCATTGTCCTCTTGCTTTATTTCAGCAACTTAATTAGAGCATGGTTTGTTGATCCTTGCAAGCAATAAATAGAGTGAAACAGAAACAGACAGGTGGACCTGAACGGGGTGACTATAGAAATTGAAGCGGACTGATTGGAGGGAGAGGGATGTCAGGCAGACGGCAAAAGCCCGTAGTTTGGTCTGTTACTGGCGCCACCGGGAGTTGGGAATGACAACCGTGGAGCTGGCGAAAAACTCAAGTTATCCCAGCCCACCGTAAGCGAATCGACTATACGAGGTCAAAAAATAGTCGCAGAGGAAAGGTTAAGTCTATTGGAGAAAATAAAGCTATAATCCAATGACGTCCCCCAACTCCAATACCTTGACAAATCACGCCCTTAAAGCTATCTTCCGCCCAATAATGGAAAAGGATCCCAACCATGACCCTCACCAAATCCGACATCATTGACAGCACGCATCACAGGCTCGGCCCCCCTAAGGCCAAATCCATCCAAGTGACCGAAACTCTCTTGGAAATCATCAAGAGATCCCTGGCAAAGGGCGAGGATGTTCTAATCAGCGGATTCGGGAAATTCTGTGTATTGGAGTGAACCGTGATTGATTTGGCTGAAATCTGGAAGCTGGTTGAGGCAGGTGAATCCGAAAAGATCGAGGCTATTGGGGACGTTCTCAACATTTAAACTTTGGGTTGCTATTAGGGAACTATTAGGGGACCTTGCTTTATGTTGCTGATGATTGATAACTTTAAATGTTGAGAACGTCCCTTATGTTCTTCCTTATGTTCTTCAAAGTGGTGGACGCTATTGAGAGCCTGCCAACCACCGTCAAGGCCGGGCGTCGCGACGTGCCGATTTCTCCGGTAGTGATTGAACGGGCGGTGTTGGAGAAATAACCTGGTTCTCAAGGGTCGTTTTGTCTTTTAGAGAATCCGTGCCGGGAGGAAGTGCTCTTCAGGGACAGAGTAGAATGAGTGAAAAGAATCAAAGAATCAGGTGTTCTGAGGAACAAATAGAGAACCTCAAAAAGATTGCATCCAGCGCTACGGCGGGCATCTGGAGAATAAAACGTGCAAAAATCATCTTGGGCGCTTTGGAAGGTAGAAGTGTCAGTAGACTGGTGCTCGATGTCCGTGTTCCCCCTGATACCATTAAGAAGTTTTTGGAGCGTTTTGCGAAAGAAAAGATGAAGGTTTTTGAGAAGCCCAACAGGCGACCCACTTCCCGCGAAGCATCTGTTGAGCGCATGCTGGCCCTCCTTGAAGAACCACCACCTGCACGATCCAGAAAATGGAAGGATGTGACTGTACGCTACATTGGACAGGATTTTTCCGCGCGTGCAATCAAAGAAATCCGGGATCTCATTGCAGCAAACCCGGAATGCCCCCGGGCTGAGATTGCCCGCCAGCTCTGCCTCATGTTCGGGTTATACCAATCCAACGGCAAACTGAAAATAACCGCAGCGTCCATTATTCTGAAACGCATGGACATGGATAACGTTATTTTTTTGCCGCTAGCTACCCGTATCTGGTCAACAAAACCTGTCCGCACCAGTCTTGCTGTCCCTGAACCACGAGAGACCATGGTGTTTGACAGTGGCGACCTGGAACAACTTCAGTTTATTCCCGCCAGGACAAAAAGGGACTCCTCTCTTTGGAACAGTCTCGTTGAACGCTATCATTACATTCCTAGTTATAGATTATGGGGCGCCCAGATGAAATATCTGGTTTATGGCGGCAAACACCCTGCGATACCAGACAAGACGACTGTCGAAAACGGAAATAAGACTTTTGAACGGAAGTCCCGGCGAAACCAGGCAATTACTTGGAATACGGAGGATCTGGACGGACATCGGGGGGAACATCTGCTTGCTGTCCTTGGCTTCGGAGCCGCCTCTTGGCGTCTCGGGAGCAGGGATGAGTATATCGGCTGGAGTGATGAGCTGCGTTCCAAAAACCTTAAACTGGTCGTGAACAATGTACGATTTCTTGTTCTTCCGTGGGTCAGATCGCCTAACCTCGCTTCACGAATTCTTGGGGGAATAACTAGACAGTTATCCACGGATTGGCAAGAGCGTTACAATTATAGACCCGTTTTGCTGGAAACCTTTGTTCAACTGGATAACTTCAGGGGGACCTGCTATCGGGCTGCCAACTGGATTCAGGTGGGTACAACTCAAGGCTACGGACTTGACAAGAAACATAAAGAAAATAGCCCGGTCAAAGCAATTTTTCTCTATCCCTTGCACAGAAACTTTCGCCGAATACTCTGCAAAGCCCAACCTCTTTTGCAGGAAACAAAATGAAAGCATTGTCATTGCGCCAACCTTGGGCTACACTGATTGTTACCGGAAGAAAAAGCATTGAAATTCGAACATGGAGACCCAGGAAACTGAAGCTGCCACAATGGATATTAATCCATGCAAGCATGAAGGCAGACACGGACATGCTTGAGGCGTTTGGGATGCCGGAAGATTTGCCGAAAGGCGCATTGGTAGGTGAGGCATTCATGACCGACGTTGTGCAATACAACACCAAAAACAGATGGCTGGAAGAAATGGACAAGCACCTGAACATGCCTGAATGGTATGAGAAAGGTCTTTACGGGTTCGTCTTTGCAGATCAAACCGAATATGCCCGGCCGATTCCCTCCAAAGGCCGGTTAAACTTCTTTGATGTTGATATGGCTGCATTATGAGCTGATGACTCCATGTATCTTCTGAGTATACACTTTGAGAACGCCAGGAAAAATGGCGAAGGCAGATTCTGTGTCGAAAAAACTTATGGGAAGATTCGCAAATGGACCCTGCTCCCCTCTGGTCCTGCCCAGCGAGAATTGCTGCAATTGATGGCTCTGGCCTGCGGCGGCGCTGATTTCCTTGCCCGCCTCCCCTGTGCATTACAACGTTTCTGCCGCATCCCTGACGGCCCGCTTCATCTTGAATTCATGATTGCGCGCCACGCGCCACGCGACGCCAGGATAAGCACGCCGCCTGTTTTCGGCAGCGGCCTGGATATAAAAGGGCAGGCTAAAGCCATAAAAAGAGAGCATTGTCGCCTCCTGCCCCTCAACCTTCCGATTCGCAGGCCTTGCCTTGGGAATGGGAATTCGAAATATATTCTCCTGGGTTATGGTCCGGTCCTGCGTCCAGGTCAGAATACCGATCATTTCGATTTCAGGGACCCCTTTCATCGCATCACCCGGTTTCATTCGCTCTTCAGTCCCCTTGCTTGGATCACCGATCCGGTCGCCTTTCTTACACGGCTGCATTATAAGGGTGTTATGGTTTCCAGGTTCCCCGCGCAACAGGCCATAAGGCGGCTGAGTGCGTTGTTCAAAGAATACCTCGACATTGATACCGACCGGTGGCTCGAAAAGAGGTGCAATTTTGAACGGGAGTGGTCTCAACTGCGCCCCTGGAAGCAGCGCGCCGCGCTGCTGGTGCTCGATGCCGTCCGCCACATGATCGATGCCTCTCCCAAGTATGGAACCCCTCTGGAACAACCCGGGGTAATGTTGTTGGACCGTCCGGATCTCATGTGTACCAAAAAGATCTTCCCGCGCTGGATCATGCTCATGGATCGTTTGCTTCCATCGATGCAGTTTGTACTGACGCTTTCTCGGAAGGCCCGTGAACATTTTGCCTCTTCGATGCAAAGAAAACGACTACCGCTGCCGGCTGCTGCGGCTCAACCGGCAGCAAAAAAGAAACAAACCCGCTTGCGGCCCGGGACTATTCCCCTCATTGATGTGGATGGCCGCCTTCCGAATCTTGCACTTATGAAACTCAGCCGGTACTTCAAACAAGAAGGACGTAAGGTCACTCTGGCCCGCAAGAACTGCCAAATCAACGGCACGGACGTCGTTTACGCCAGTTGCGTGTTCTCGTCTTCAGCATCCAGCCGACGCGTCGCAGAGTTGCGGAAGTATTATGGCGAATCGTTAATCGTTGGCGGTTCCGGCGTGGATATCCGCGGCCGTCTTCCGCGTGAGATTGAAAGCCTGCCTCCTGACTACAGCCTTTATCCCGAACTCGGAGACCGTGCCATCGGTTTTATCACCCGGGGCTGTCCTTTCAGATGTCCTTTCTGCATCGTGCCAATCAAAGAAGGCAAAACACGTCAGGTAGCCGATTTGCGAGAACTGTTACAGAATGGCCGAAAAAAACTGATTCTTCTGGATGACAATATCCTCTCCCATCCCAATGCCGCCGAATTCTTGGAAGATATGGCGCGGCGCGACCTGAGAGTCAACTTCACCCAGACCCTTGATATACGTCTGCTGAAACAAGAAACATCGCGGCTTCTACGGCGTATCCGGTGTTCGAACACTAATTTCACCCGTACTGCCTACTATTTCAGTCTTAATGACACCCGTCATCTGGGTCGGGTACGCAGAAAGTATGAGCTGATGGGTTTTACCCCAAAAGATAACGTCGAATTTGTCTGCATGTACGGCTACAACACGACCCTTGCCGAAGACGTTGAGCGCTTCCGTTTTCTGCGGTCTTTACCAGGCGCCTATGTATTTGTTCAGCGCTATCAACCGATTCCGGGCGGACCGGCCCCCGGTCTGGCAAAATTTTTTGATGATAAGGCAGACAAACTCATTGATGAGCTGATCAAAATTGTGTTTCCACAAAACATGAAGAGTATGGAGAAATACTACCGTTGGGCAAGCCAACTTTACGCCATTGCCTTCGAGAAATTGCACATGGGTCTGGTCGATACCATATTCAGGTACAACAATCGCCATCATAAAGGCCGCTATATTGCAACCCTGGCCGGAACCAGGAAGGAATGACAATCGCGATGGTCATTACGGGAAAACAGTCGCGGCTTTAGACTGCCTGCTTGGTTCGGGCTTGCCCGGATTACGAAGGAACAGAAAGCATTTCAATAAATTCGTCTCTGGAGAAGGTTTTCAGTAGACCGGGATCGTCTTCTTGGACAACGCTTTCCATCAAGTTTCGCTTTTTATCAATTATGGCTGATATCTTCTCCTCCAGGGTTCCTTTGGTCACCAGTTTGAAGACGTGGACACCACGCTTTTGCCCGATCCTGTGAACCCTGTCCGTGGCCTGGTCCTCCTTGGCGGCATTCCACCAGCGATCATAATGAATCACCACGGACCCAGCCACCAGGTCTATGCCCTGGCCTCCTGCCTTGAGACTTCCCACATATAGTCGGCAATCCGGGTCATTGTTGAATCGGGAGATAATTTGACCTCTGTTCCGGCTTGCGCCGGTAAGGGTAACGAAGTCCATATCGAGGGTCTTCAAGAAATCCTCCATTATTTTGATCATTCCCATGTACTGGCTGTAAATAACTACCTTCTGACCACTGTCAAGGCTTTCAGAGACTAATTCCTTAAAGAGTTCCCATTTGCCTGACTGGTACTGATTATAATCATCCACTTTGCCTTCAACTAGGGCCGGATGGTTGCAGATCTGTTTGAGCAGGTTGAGCAAGGCAAAGATGTGGATGTAGGGAACAGGCTTCTCATCTCTTTTCAGGATCTCCAGCAGCCCTTTACCCCTCGATGAAATGCAATCACGATATAGCTTGATTTGATCGTCGCTGAGGCTGCAAGTCCGGATGTCTTCAATTTTGTCTGGCAATTCATCCAGGACCGTCTTTTTCATACGGCGTAGAGTAAAGGGAGATATCAGGCTGGCCAGCTCCTTTTGCATCATCCTGTCAGGATCGCCTCCGATGGGTTTCACGTATCTGGAGTTAAAGCCTTCATCGGTCCCCAGGTAGCCAGGAACGGTCAAGTCCAAAAGGGCCTTCAACTCTCCCAAGTTGTTTTCTATGGGTGTTCCTGTGAGGCCGAGCATCATCTCTGCCTTGAGATTCCCGGCCGCCTGGTAGGCCAGGGTCTGAGGATTCTTCATGTGTTGGATTTCATCAAATACAACAAGATGAAAGGCAACACGTTGCAACCGTTCAATGTCATTTCGCATAATTCCATATGAGGTCAACAGCACGTCGTGATTTTCCAGGGTGTGATCGAGGTCCCGCTGGCCCCCATGAAAGACCGCAGCCTTCAACCCCGGGGCATGATCGCAAATTTTGTCGATCCAGTGGCTAAGCACCGTGGTGGGGCAAACAACGAGAAAGGGTTCAGTGACCTTTTCATGCTCCTTCAGTGAGAGCATAAAGCCTATTGCTTGATGGGTTTTGCCCAGGCCCATGTCGTCGCATAGAAGCCCCCCGAGCCCGTTCTCGTACAGGAAGCGAAGCCACTCCACACCCAACTTCTGGTAATGCCTCAGGGTTGAAGCCAACCCCTTCAATGTCTCCAAGGGTCGGGCAGGTTTCAGCTCCAGAATTCTCTTCATCAGCAAAGCCTGTTTGCCATCACTGGCTACATTCACTGACGCCGAACTTGCGGCCTTCAGACGAAACAGATCCATGCGGGAAAGCCTAATCTGGTCTGACTCGTTGGCGAGTTGTTTTTTCGTAAAACGGCTTAGCAGTGGGGCCAGGCTATCAAACTCCCGGGATTCGCAATCTACCCAACCGTCACGGACAGAGACAAAGCGCTGGCCATCCTCTTTGGCGCGAAGAATTCCTGCCAGCGAGATGGCGCTGTTTCCAAATCCGTAGTTCAAAGAAAGCCAGCACCAATCGCGGTCTATGGCCATGGGGGTAATTTCCATGCGGTCATATTCTCTGAAAATCCGAAGGCCCTTTACTGCCGGATCCACAATGTGGGGCCCTTGCCGGAGTTCATTCCCAAACTCTTGCAAGAAAGTGGGGACGTGGGATCTTTTCAGAACCATCTTGACCGGGGCTCTGAACCGGCGCTCCATTTTACCTGGTGGTTCAAGCTCGGCCAGGATGCCCAGTTCCTTGATGTAGATTAAGTCTCCGTATTGGAAACGTTCCAGACCCTCTCTCTCAAAAAACTTGGCTTCACCACCCCCCTGTAGGACCTGAATAAAGGGCCGGACTTCTATATCCAGCTCTGTGTTCGCGGTCACCTTGAAAAGCGATTTAAGGGGAATGGGGTGAATAGTCAGGCCGTGCTGGTTTGGGAGAAAGTCCCTAAAGGCGAGCAGCAGCCTTTTCACCTTTTTGGGAGGTATCACCATGCGAAAGACATCGTCCTGTTCGGGAGACCTGCAGGACACGGTAAATGCCCCGGATGACTCTTCAACGGCAGGGTGAAATGTGTAAGCGTCTCCAAATTCCCGATAGCAGTGGTAGGCTAGCCTGTACCAGGGACTTTGTTCCAAAACCTGCCTGTTAGTCTTAAAACCTTTTTCAAGCATGTACCGCTCGTCATCTGAGAGGGTGAACTTCGCGAGCTTTTCGAGGAGGGCGCCCCTGTGGGGAACAGTATTTTCATCAGAAATCTGACCAAAGCGCTCTGCGAAGCGAAGCGCGTCAGGCCCTTGCGAAAAATATCGAAGCACCTCTTTTCCCTCGGGGCCAAGCAACACGAGGAGCTTCTTGCCACCCTGGTGAACTGGCCGGAGCGTACACGATTGAACCGTGTCGTGGGAGCCATCGGCCAAGATGGCGGCAATGCGATGCCAGATGCTGGCCCTGAAGGCTTCTTGAGGGGGGTGTCCACCTGAATTTTCCAGAAAGGTTTTATACAGACCAGACAGTTTTAGAATGTGGGGACAGGTCCGCTTTCTGGAAGTGGAACACGAGCAGAACCTTGTCTCGGGTTTCCCGGAACCGGTTTTCAGAAAAAAGGCTATGCCAGGTCGATTGTCTCTTGGGTCAGGCGCCAGGACCATTCCATGCCTGTGAAATTCCACCTGGTGGAGATCTTCTGCTGCAAAAGTTTGTGCCTGCTTCTTGTGTGCGGCTTTTCGTGTTGGTTTTCGGTCAGTCTTCTTTTTGAGTCGTGCCATCGTAACGTTTGTGCATGGGATATTATCAGGGTTCCATCTGAATGGAATGGGTTAGCGCGTCAAATTGGATTATGCTAAACATCAACCGTTCTTCAAACAAAGGTGACGATTTCGCTTTTTGCCATGTCCGCTGTCCTCAAGGTTTCTTTGTCTCGCTGTGAACCCCAATCCGTCAGGACTGCGCCGCTACGTAAATCCCCCTGCCAGCTCTCTTGATTTTGCCTTGTTTGGACGCTCTGAAGATGATGTTCCTTATTTTCTTGTCTGGCATACCGGTTTCCTTGACGAGCGTAGGCACGTCAGCACCTTCTTTCGACGCCTTTATTATGTCCATAACCTGGTCTGTGGCGGTCATAGCTGGGGCTTTCTCTGCTGGGGCTTTCCCCGCCGCTGGTTTCTTACCAGGAGTCTTCTTCGCAGTCCCGCTCTTTGTCTTGGCAGGAGCCTTTTTGGCGGGTTTGGCTTTGGGCTTGGCTTTCTTGGCCGCCTTGTCCTTCTCAAACTTTTCAACTGCCTTAATGAGCTTTTCCGTTTGCTTTGTGAGAGCCTTGAGCGCGTCTGCAGTGTGCTGTGCGGGGGATTTCAGCTTGATGGCAGCCTGCGCCCTTTCAAGCTCGGCAACCGCTGTTTTCGCCAACTTGTCGGCCAGTTGCTTTGTCTTCTTCGTCAGAGTCTTAAACTCCTTAGTCACACCCTGCAGGTCCTCTTTAAAGTTTTTCATAACCGCTTTCCTCCTCTGGTTTGTGTTTGCGAGTAATCTACCCTCTCTTTCAGTTCCTTACCGCATTTGAAGAACGGAAGCTTCTTGGCTTCTGTCTGGACTGGTTCCCCGGTCTTCGGGTTTCGGCCGGTGTAGCCCTTATATTCCTTGACATGGATGCTGCAGAGGCCCCTGATTTCGACCCGGTTGCCCATGGCCAGATCATCGGTCATTTCATCAAAGAACAGCTCAATCACGTGCTTGGACTTCGTTGCTGAAAGCCCGGTTTCCTTTCTCAGAGCGTCTATGAGTCCTGCCTTGTTCATGAATTCTCTCCTTGATCCCCTTAGTTGGCCCCAGAGCGTCTTATCCGACAGGATTTACACGATTAGCAGGATTTTTTTCTTTTTCTGCTTTTCTTCCCCGCCCGCCTCGCCTGAGCGCCTCGCGATGGCGGGCAGGTGGAAAGGCAGAAAACACTATCCTGTTCATCCTGTTGATCCTGTCTCAGTGAAAGGAAATAAGCGTTTATCCAGACGGATACTAAATAGCGTCTTTCAGCGCCTTGCCCGGCTTAAATCTTACAGTATTGGATGCCTTGATCTTTATTTCTTCGCCGGTCTGAGGGTTTCTGCCCTTGCGGGCTTTACGATGCACTTTTGAAAAGGTGCCAAAACCAACCAGCGTAATCTTACCGTCCTTCTTCTTGAGCGCTGTCTTGACACTGTCAACAAACGAGTCCAGGGCCTTGTTAGCCGCAGCCTTTGAGATCTTCGCATCCTTTGCCATGTTTTCAATCAGTTCTGCCTTTGTCATAACGTTTTCCCCCTCTTTTAGTGTGGTTCATCGGGCTTTTCATGGAAGCCTGTCGGTTCATAGAACGAAACTTTTCGAAAGGTCAAGGAAAAATGTCCACTTTCATTGCCAAACTTTGTAATCTGACGATGATCGGGCTGGTCAAAGCCTTTCTTTCAAAAAATATGACGGATCAGGGTATTTGGAAAAAGGCGCATTGATCTTATGGCAAACAACCCTTTACAAGTCGAAATTCCCTGTGTTTTGTTTTCCATTTCAATTCCGCAATCCCTGCCCTGCCTGCCCTGTTAAACCAGAAATTGTTTAACCGGGGTAGGTCCGAATGATCATACTGGGGTGGAACGCCTGCCCTGTTGAACGCGAAGCATATTCAACTGGGGCGAAGGACATTCCACCGTGGCGAAGTTTACCACGTGCAATGTTTTATCTATTTCACTGTGGCCTACTTCCCCAGTCCGCAATCCAAAATCCAAAATCGAATGACCGTATCTGTCACAGTTATCGTGTCATAATACAGATCAAGTTCGGGCTTTGGCCTTTACTTTGGTGCTCGTTCCTGATAAAAAATCGAGCTAACTCATTAAGAAACAGAAGACTCAGGGGGACGGGCATAAGTAGATAACTAAGCTTCTATGAGCCGACAGTTGTTTTCTTCAGCATACTGTTCGCCTCTTTTTCCGGCGTACCCCACTCCGGGCTGGGTCATCCCGAGACGCCTGGATAAGTCCGTCAACGCGTATCCCAATTCCCTCACCGCCAACATCATGTCAAACTAATTATATATTTATGCCCGTCCCCCTTGAGTCTTACATCAGCATCTTGCGAATGCTATATTTCATCATGTCGTTTGATTCTGAGGGGCGGATCGATGCGTCTGAACAGCAAAAGGAAAGCAGGCTTGCCATGGAGCTCTTACTTCCTTTAGGTTCGGACGGA
>Ga0209986_10001203_pt1 | contig 25101 bp, 22 predicted proteins | sample BlataG_FD_183168 | JGI IMG/M metagenome (GOLD analysis project Ga0209986, IMG submission 183168) | Deep subsurface microbial communities from Black Sea to uncover new lineages of life (NeLLi) - Black_00105 metaG (SPAdes) (version 2) | ecosystem: Environmental > Aquatic > Marine > Oceanic >... | reverse complement strand
GGTCATTAGCCGTTGAGGGTTTATCTACTAGCTCTTTCTGCCGAAATTCGTTAAGATACTTCATTTTCTTAAGTCTTTATATCTCAAGAGAAGCTAGCCTCTCTTGAGCGAATCCAGAAGACATCTCCAATTCCTCCTTTCCTGATGACCTCCTCTGCCTTCATTACCAACGGACAGAAAACCTCACTTTCCAGATATCCACGTATTACCCCTGCTTTTTAACTGCCTTTAGGATCTCTCTGGCTTGTAGAGTCTTAAAGCAGCCATAAAAAAGCTGGGAGTAATCCACTGCCTAACATACTGCTCCTTACCGTCTCAACACTCCTTTTTAATTTTTATCTGGACTGTCAAATCCAAATATTTAACTAAGAGTAATCTATTTTTACCCATTCCTCTCTACGGTGACTTTCTAATATAGCCTCACAGAGAAGCTGCTCTTCATGGCCTGTTTGAAAAGTTGGAAAATCAGGTGAAATTCCCCTTTTGTACTTCTCCTTACGAATATACTCATAAATAGCCCTGTTACATTGAGTGTGACTATCAGGGAAACCCTCTGTATGTCCTCCTGGATAACGGGCAAATTTCTTGGCCGAGAGATCCATAAGTGCCGGATCTTTAATCAAAACTTCGTTGGGTTTGTCCCTGTGGCCCATCCATAGCTGATTGGCTTTCTCGGAGTCCCAGCTTAAAGCACTGCTGGCTCCAAATATCTCATAGAAGAGTCTACATTTTCTTCCTGCACTAATTTGAGAAACTGTCATCACTCCTTTAGTGCTAGCTCCGACAAACTTTAACAAAACAATCCCACAATCCTCCGTGTCAATAGGAATCTCTTCATAGTCTGTAGGCTTGAGCTCTTTGCCAGCAAATGTTTCTACCGCTGCCTTAGGTTTTTTACGAACCGGTATAAAGATACCTAAATCAGCGAAAACTGCCTCTACTTTCAGTCCTGTCACAAACTGGATGGTATCCAGCCAGTGGGTTCCTATATCCCCTACTACTCTAACAGCTCCTCCTTTCTCTGATTCCACTCTCCAGTTATAATCTGTGTCGTAAAGTAACCAATCTTGATGGAATCCTCCCTGAATAAGATAAAGAGATCCCAGGCTACCCTGTTGCACTATAGCTCTTGATTGTTGTACAAGAGGGTAGAAACGATGGTTAAAGGTAACCGCATTTACCACTCCTTTCTCTCTTGCGAGCTCTACCAAGATCTTCGACTCGCGGGGATTTATAGTAAGTGGTTTATCACAGACAACGTGTTTACCTGCATCCAGAGCAGCTTTAATCTGAGGGAAGTGAAGATAATTGGGGCTGGTAATCTGAACCACCTCTACCTCTTCATCCTTTATTAACTCTTGATAGTTCCCATAAGCTTTAGGAATAGATAAAGCTTTTGCTTTGGATCTGGCTGTCTCTTCTCTTGAAGTAGCTAGAGCTACTACTTCCACGAAGCCCAATCTTCGCAAAGACTCTATGTGTGCCGGTCCAATAAATCCAGCTCCGACTATTCCTACTTTAATTTTTTCCTGCAAATTATTCTCCTTTCAGAGCCGGCGATCTTTTAAATAAGATGGCCAACCCGGTAACCATGATAAATGGCGTTCTTAATATTATACCTAACCTTCGCCGATAGGACGAACAAAAAAGCCGAAATCCATTATACATGGGTATTTGGTGGAATTGAATTTGTGTCACCTAGGTTTCTGGTGCAAATTTGCTAGGCTCTAACATACCGTAGGGCCTCTTTTGAACATTATTTATCTTTGAAAGGTCACCAATATGCTTTGCCTTGTTGGGATAGAACAAAAGTATTTTCCCTCAACTTATCTCTTATTTCCCAATTTTCTATCGGCTTTTTAGTGCGGAAGTTGGGTTGGTTTAGATGAACCAATTAGTCGATTCACTTCTTCCAATGTAGGTGCCCCTTCCGTGGGACCTTTCTTAGTAACTGCAAGTGCCCCAACTGCATTAGCAAACTCTGCCACTTTTCTTAGATCCAATCTTTTAACAATACCGACAATAAATCCAGCGCAGTAACAATCCCCAGCCCCTGTGGCGTCTACCTCTTTGACTTTAAATGCTGGGACATGAAATTCCTCATTGAGGGTAAAGACGCTTGAGCCTTTCTTAGCTCGTTTCACTGCTACAATTTCTGGCCCTTTTTTCAAAATTTCTTTACAGGCATCTTTTAGATTCTTCTTTCCTGTTAATATCATTACCTCATCAACAGTAGGAAAAACAATATCACTATTGGAAACAAGTGGGTTAAAATATTCTCTAATTTCCTCTTTACTGAGAAGTTCTGGACGAAAGTTAGGATCGAAACTTACTTTGCCTCCCTGGCTCTTTACCAATTTTACCGCTTTTTGACAGGCCTCTCTGCAATTTGCATTAATAAACATAGTAGATCCGACAATATGTAAATAGTTCAGTTTGGAAAAATAATCTGGATCTATATCTTCTGGATAAATCTGGCCTGTAGCGGACCTAGATAAGTGATAGATAAATTTTCTACTTCCATCACTAAAATAAGTAACAAAAGCTACTCCTGTTGTATAATTATCCAGCATTTTTATGTGAGATATATCTACTCCGTCTTTTTTTAACCTTTTGATGATCATCTGTCCAAAATCATCCTTTCCAATTGCACCAATAAAACGGGCTTTAATCCCTAATCTGGCTATAGCATCGATAAAAATCCCTGATGCACCACTGGGAAAAGGACCGACAAATCTTCCTGGCACACCAAGAGGTTCGTCTACTTTTTCTCTCATAATTTCTACAAGTAAGTCCCCTACACACCCAACCTTTATACCCATTGTTAGCTCCTCATTTTCAGTTTTTCAATGCATCCCCCGGTTCCCCTGTCACATTCATCACCCGAGTGGTCATATAATCCGCATCTTGAGAAGCCAAAGAAATCACTAGTCCCACCGCACCTTCTGAGGTTTTCATAGTCTCTTAAGTCTTACTCTCCTAATACCTGAACACAAAAGGTCCTATAAAGAGGACCGTCAAATTCCAAAAAGTAAATTGTTTGCCTACTTGATATTACCATTTTCCCATCTTGAATGGGAAAAAAGGCACTCATTCCGGTGAGAATACTCTTTAAGTGAGCATGAGCATTTATTCCTAATCTTCCATAAGAATCAAGATATCTATTATGATGATAATTTCCTTCCTTAGGGACTAATTTATCAAGGATAAAAAATATATCCTCCTCTAAACAGGAAAGTCCTTCAGTAACCGCGATCCCTGCACTTGTATGAAGACATAGGATATTTACGAGACCATTTCTTACGGAACTTTCCTCTACAATTTTCTCTATCTGAGGAGTTATATTAATTGCCTCAATAGGTTTTTTGGTCTGAATACTCACCTTCTCAAGTTTGACTTTCATGGTTACTCCCTTTTATTGTTAAATATTTAGCAACCTCTGAGCATTCTCCTTAAGAATCAAATTTAAACATCCCTCTGTTAAGCCTGTCCCCTTAACCGCATCAACCATTTTTCTAATCTCAATCCTGGGATAGTTTGAGCCAAATAAAATCTTGGTTCTTAAACTCCTTTCTACAGCTGTAATGGAAATCTGTTTAGTCATAACAAATTCCATAAATTCCTTGGGTGCATCTAAATAATGGGCTGCTGTATCGATAAAAACATTAGGATACTTCAAGGCTAATGCAACAGAATCAAGTACCCAAGGCCAGCCAAAATGCGCTATAACTATGTTTAATTTAGGAAAATCATAAGCAACATCCTCGACAAGTAGAGGCATAGAGTATTTTATCATTGTATTGGATTCCCAGCTAAGGCCGGTATGAATTATAACAGGTATTTTAAGTTGGCTGGCTATCTCATAAAGAGGGTATGCTAGTTTTTTGTCATTAGGGTAAAACTCCTGAAGACCAGGGTCTAATTTAAGACCCTTTAATCCTAGTTCCTTTATAGCATAGTCAAGTTCCTGGGGAGCATTCTTCTTGTGAGGATCCACACTGGCAAACCCAATGAATCTGTCATTTTCTTTGCACAGCTTAACTATATCTTCATTAGAAAGTATCCTGCATCCTCTTGTCGTTGAACAATCAATAGGTAGAAGAACGGCTTTCTCTATACCTGCTACATCCATTTGAAGTAAGAATGTCTCTAATGGTTGTAAACTACTTCCCATCTTAAAAACATCCCTAACAGCTTTCAATAAAGCCTCATCACTACCCACAAGCTCTTTAACAAGAATAGGATGTGTATGAAAGTCTATCATCTTTTTTTCTCCTTTCACAAAAAAATTGCCGCCGGATGCCCACCCCGAAGAGACACTTTCCAGCGCTTCCCAACACTCCAAATACGATTCTTAGCCTCCTTGAAGCACTCTGCACCGCATTGGTTTTTAGTGAAACCTGAAGGTCACCTACACATATCACACCGGCATTCAACTTCTTCTCCTTATTTCTGGAGAACATTCCTGTATAGTCTACCCTTTAACCCCCCCTGCGGTTAAGCCGGCGATAAAGTGCTTTTGAAGTAAGGTAAAAGCAACTAGGGGTGGAATGGCTGAGATGATCGAAGCGGCAAATAAAGGTCCCCATCGAGTCTGATACTCCCCAACGAACAAAGTCAGAAAGACTGAAATTGTCTGCATTGAAGGAGAGGTAAGGAAGGAGAGGGCAAACATCAGCTCGGCCCAAACAAATAAGAATACATAAATTCCTGTTGAGGATACGCCTGGACCAATCAAAGGAAAAATAACTCTGACCAAGGCCTGAAGGCGACTACACCCATCTATCATAGCTGCTTCCTCCAACTCAATGGGAACATTTTCAAAGAAATTCTTTAGAATCCACACAACTACTGGGCTGACAAAAGGAATATAAGACAGAATTATTCCACCATAGGAATTCATTAAATTCATCCGTTTTAATAACTGGAATATCGGGATAACGAAGGAAACCATAGGGAACATCTGAGAAATAAGAATCGAAATCAAAAGGATATTCTTGTAGGGGAAACGGAAGCGAGCGAAGGCATAGGCTGGAAAGATGCCGATTAAGATAGCGATCGACATAGTTCCTAGTCCTATCGCGATACTATTGAAAAAAAATCTGGGAAAATTAAGATCGATAATCTTTTGATAGTGTACCGAAGTCAGATCATGAGGATAGTAAGTTATAGGAAAGCGATATATTTCTGGAGTAGTCTTCAGAGAGGTGATAAATAGCCAGAAGAGCGGAAACATAACGATTACGGAGATAACAGTCAGAACACCATAAACAATACCCACTTGATATTTTCTCAGTTTTTTCATGGCCTCTCTTTCATTAATACCCGGGTATAAAAAATAGCTACTATCAACAGTATAATAAAAGCAGTTGTAGAGAGGGCTGTTGCTCTTCCAAAATCAAGCAACCAAAAGGCCTGCCGATATGAATAAGTAACTACTGTGTCAGTGGCATTCGAAGGTCCTCCTCCAGTCATTATATATATGAGAGGAAAATAATTAAAAGTCCACATAACTGTCAAAAGAACTGTAGTTAATATAATCGAACGCATAGAAGGAAGAGTTATGTGGATCAGTTTCTTCCAAACAGAGGCCCCATCAATCTCCGCTGCCTCGTAAAATTCTCGAGGAATTGTCTTTAACCCTGCTAAATATATCATACCGGAAATTGCGAACCCTTTCCATACATTAGCAATAATGACTGCAATTTTTGCCAGGTTAGAGTCACCTAACCAAGGAAGATAAGATTTAATTAAGCCCAATTTCTGAAGAATATCATTAATTACTCCGTACATATCACTATACATCCATTTCCAAGATACTGCAGTGACTACATCCGGAGTGGCCCAGGGAAGAGCCAGAATGAGTATTCGAAAAAAGATATTCCCCTTAAATTCAATGTTCAATAACAAAGCTATGGTGCCTGCGAAAAGAAGCTGCAGACTGACACAACCGACTACCCAGATTAAAGTATTGAAATTAATGGTAAGAAAAAGAGGATCTTTAATGGTGAGCCAATAGTTTCTCAGAGTAGGAGAGTGAAATCCATTCACACTGATAGCGATGTTTCGCAGAAGAAGATACGCCAGAAGTGCCAACACGACAATAAGATATGGAGCAATGTAAAGATAAGCTTCTCGAGTCTCTTTCGACCTATAAATCTTATTCTTTTTCCTGTTACACTTTTTTCTCTGCAAGGGAATTGTTTTTTCTTATTGTCGAACTTTAAAATCAGCTAAGCTATCTTAACTTATTAAGTTTATATGAACCGTCTTAAATATTTGCGCATAATACCTTGAGTGCATTGTTCGGTTGTTCCCATTTTGAAAAATAGGGAATTAGAGCTACTTCGAGATCTTCTACTGATTTGAAATAACGGTTGTGAGTTATCCCTCACCGTACAATTCTCCACACTCTCTCAATTGGATTGAGTTCAGGAGAGTAAAATAAATCCCAGCTGATGAAAGAGCCTCTCGTATTGCCGAACACTGAACTTAACCGCGTAATGTTCTTTAAGATGGTGGGATAGTAAAGGAAGATCCCACAGATTTTGATCGTATCCTAATTCTCTGAGAGAGCGTGGTATCTCATTTCGTAGTTTTTGTTGCTCTGACTCAGAAAGTTTGCTGGGACGCCGTGGGTGTTCTCTATCCCACGACCTCTAAGACCATACGAGATTAGTCAGTGAATCCAGCACTGCATACTGCGCGCCGAATGTCCATAAAGACGTGCAGCTCCATAGGAACCCTCGCCCTTACGTCAATTCATATAATAGTTTAGTTTTCTAAAATTCTCCTTTTTTCTGTCATTGCGAACCTGTCGAAGGCAGGCATGGCGATCTCAGGAGCAGGAGATTGGTTCCTCGCTTCGCGCCTCCCAATGACAAATAGAAAACAATCCGAAGTTATCATAACAACTGTAAAAGTCATTCTACGATAGCACTTTTTTAAAAAACCTTAGCTGTCATCGAATCTTTTTAACTCTATATAGAGGGAGAGGAAAGGAATCTTTGCTCACTTGTAAACGAGACTAAGAAAATCCTTGTTTATTTTGCTCCCAGTGCAGTGTCAACTTCGGATGCGCCCCAAATAAGTGCCTCCGCCGCTGACATTTTCTTTGAAAGCACCTTTTGAACCATTGATTGAATAGCATAGGAAATCTTAGTCCATTCGGCAATAGGAGCTCTTACATGAGCAGTAGGAAAGACATCAATGATCATTTTCCAGCGTGGATCCTGAGTTAGCACCGGTGACTCCAAACAAACGTCTTTCCTAGTTGGCATTGGCCCATGATATTTGTCAATCCACCACATCCAGACGTCCTTGCCGGTAAGGTAACTCATGAACTTCCAGGCAGCATCCTTGCGCCGAGACTCTTTGGCTATCACAGTAGCCCAACCACCGAGAACACTTGCCTCTTGTTTAAGGTAAGGATGGAGAGCAAATCCATAATTACCTTTTATAGCTGGATTTGCCGCCTCAATCAAAGGAATTGACCAAGGGCCACCGATAGCCATAGCTACACGGTTCTGAGCCATCATTGTTCGATAATCATCCTCCGTGTAGCTTATCGTTGCTGGCGGGGAAACTTTGTACTTCAGGAAGAGATCAGTGTAGAATCTTAAAGCCTCAAGTCCCTCAGGAGTATTAAAAGCAGCACTTTTATATCCCGGGGTGAGAACTTCGCCACCGGCTCCGTAGAGAAATATCATATACGCGAGAGTGGTGATTTCGCTCATCGCACCGGAAACACCGTAGCCATAGAGACCTTTGACGGGATCAGTCATCAGCACAGCATCACCTACCAGATCATGCCATTTCACAGGTGGATTGTCAGGGTCAAGCCCGGCATCCCTAAACATATTATGATTGTACAACAACAAACGATCGTCAGTGAACCAGGGGAGCCCATATCTTTTGCCTTTGTAGCTAACTGTTGCCCATAAGTTTTCCCATATCTGGTTAGTATCTGGCCAGGCATCCAGTCGGTCATCGAGCGGTTCCAGCCATCCATGAGAAGCAAAAACGGGTGCCCATCCACCAAGGTCAGCAAAACAAACATCAGGTGGCTCTCCAGCTTCGAAAGCTACGATTAGCTTGCTGTAATATACTTCAAAGCCAATAAGTTGGTATTCCACATCGATGTTATATTTGGCTTCAAAATCCCCAACAATCTTTTTCCATCCAGCTTCTTCTTCAACTACGTGACCACCAATCCACACGGTTAGTTTTTCTTTAGCTATTCCAGGCGATCCCATACTCAAAAAAGCTGCCAGAAGCAACATTACTGTCACTATCGTCCCAGCCTTAATTACCTTATTTTTAAACATTTATAAGTCTCCTTTCTGTACAGACTTTTACTCGCCAAAAAACGTTTCCTCCCCTCCCTCTATTTTCCATAACTTTCCCTTCATTTGGAAGTTATTCTAGACTTAGTTCATTTTTTTTGAAAGCTCCAATAGGGAAATTGAATTACTTAACGTTTTTGTTTTTTGGGAAACTTTCCCTTTTCAAGCTAACGGCCTGCCTGCTTTCTCACCTCCTTCTAGCCCTATTTTTAACTTCGCAACCTTCGCATAGAAAGGTCACATCAATATTATGATCCAATTTAAGAAGATAGGCAAGGCAGAACCTTTATCTACCCGGCCAAGGACCACCTCTGGCTCTTTTCTATCTTCGAGAAATTCCTTTAAAGCTAGCCGAATTGATTTTGCCGCGGGCTTATGAGTTTTCTTAGAAAGGTCCTTTAATTTCTTTGACTGTTTCTCCTGTGTACTAAAGATCTTAAGCTTCAGGTAAACTCCCCTTCTCCTAATTTAACATAATCATTTATGATTACTTGTCAAGTTTACCTCTTGCACAAATCCCTCAAATGGTGGTATAATTTTACATCACGCAGATTCACACCTAAAAAATCTCACCTCTTACTACCTACCTGTAAACCCAACTAAATTTCCTGAAAAAATGAAATTGTTGGGGAATGAAACACGAAAGAGATGTCCGATAGCCCCGTACATTTTCCTAGTTACTCCAAAGAAGTGAAAAAAAGTATGGGTTTTCTCCATTAGAGCACCCTAAGAGAAATCCAGAAGCTAAGCTATTGTTTCCGAAAAAAGCAAAAGAGGTGAAAACATGGAGGAAAGGATAATCACTTGTATTAACCAAGGTAGTTTGGTTTAGATATTGGTTGAGACTGAGGATGGATCAGAGAGTGTCGAGCAGAGGATCCCAAAGGAAAGTTCCTCCCCTCTTGCCTGCGTAAAGCCCTATTGAGTATTCGGGTCGCCACCGTGCATAAGAAATCTTGGTGTCCAAATAGTGCTCATGTGAAGCACAAAATCACATAAATTGATACAAATTGGTAAGGTAAGAAAATGGTTGAAACTAGGATGATAGGCTGGTTTTGACTATTCAAAGGAGTTTTCAAAAATACTCTGCAACGGATTAGGGAACCGAAGACCCACGATTCTGGCACTCCCACTGAATGAGCGCATCCTGGATCCAGACTAACTTCTGGCTTTTTTGTCTTCCCACCAATTTAGCTGAATTTACCCCAATTTGTACCGGTTATAGTCACAAATTGGTCACAAAATCCTCCCAATCCAACTAGCTATTTATCTGAAACTAAATCACTCAAAAAATCTCTCCCAGGCCGAATCTCAGCACTTGCCAATCTGGTTTTTAGTCTCGGGTAGACCACCTTCCTGAGATATCAGGTAGGTCAAACAGAAGCTAAGGTGGAGGCACAGGATATATCAGCGCACTTTCCCCCAAAAAGAATTCTTTCCGCGGACAGGGAAAATCTTTTCTAGAACGTACTTGGCCATTTCGATAAGAGACTTTCTTGAGAAATAAAACCCGGCTCAGAGGACTCGTACACTTCAAATAGCCATTCTCCATTGGCTATTTTGGGATAAATCTGTTGTCTTGCTTGCATACGTTTTCCGCTGTTATTTGCACTCCATAAGGCCCTGAATTCGTCGAAAAGACTTCTAATGGTTTGAGCTACTGAGGCCAATGCTGATTGGGTTATACATCGAACGTTACCTAGTCGGTCTCGAACGCCTGGTTCCAAGTCCCTAGACTGAGTTAGAATAAAAGGAATACACCTATAGCCGTCTTTTAAATAGTTTTCCTGTGCCCATCGACCCTGCCCATGGGTTTGATTAGCATCACCTAAACGTACTTTTCTATCAGGAGCGAGCTCTGCCTTGACTTCCCAAGTAAAGATGTACCTTTGACCTCTCGAAAATCTCCATATGACGTCTGGCATTCCCCGCTGACCTGGACAGAATGCCTCGAAACCGATCAATTGCCCTAAGGATTGGAGACCTCTTTTGACTTCATCATGAAGGGATGATTCTATGTTTTTCTCAACCGCATCGAGCCACTTTCTCATTGACAATTCTTTTAGTCCCCGCTCATAGAGAATTTTCTCCCATTCCTGTACAATTGCTTCTCTGTAATCAGTCGTTCTTTCTGATGAGGTTATCTCTTTCTTCGAACGTCGCAAATCATTCGCACTCGCTCTTAGTATCGTTGTAAACCAAGATGAAGGACCACATGATGCTGATTTTTCAAGTAGTTCAATGGTATCTTCGAGAGCCACTGGATCATTCTGCCGAACGTGACATAAGTAGCGGGCCCAGGCGCAGCAGTACCGCGAAAATGCCAACGGCCCTGAAATATGCTGTTGAATAAATTCCTTCTCGCACTTTCGAAAATGCTCTGCAGCCTTGACTGGATTACCTTCCCAAAAAGCTGACCAACCAGCAACTTCGTGATGCGCCGGTGAAGCTGAAGAGGAAATGTTTGCCCTCTGTTTGGTTTTCTCTCGCAAGCTCTGTACCTGGGAGTCCCATTCTGCAAATTCTCCTGACAAGAAATCTCTAGCCCGAACACAACAAATCTTAAATCCATCTTCGCAGTTCTCGAGCGCTACCTCCATTTCAACTTGGATATCGGGAGGTAGGTATGTGAGATAGTCAGGGTCGTTCCCTCCGAATCGGCGTTCAAATCGTGGATCAAGAAATACATAAACCGCGAAATCTGCAGCTCTTCTGTTGCATCTACCAAGAGCTTGCGCAACACGTTGAGAGAATCGAGATTTCAAGAAGCCCGCGTCTTGTAAATACGCCGAGAAGAATTCCTCTTGCGGATCCGATGTTATTGGAGGACTTGGAATTATGGCTAAACGGCATTGATCGCCTGGAAAATCAATCCCATCATAGCGGGCAGCCGTAAAAAGATGGCCTAAACTTGCTTGACGAAATTCTTCTAGCTGGCTCTCATCAGAACTTCGAAGTTCCCGAATATGAGTTCTTGAACCGTTTTTCAAGGGAGGCACCCAACCTTTCCATTGTTCAACCTCACGCCAGGAGCTACACATCCAGAGTCTTTTTCTAGCAACAGGCCAAAGGGTACGTAATCCCTCATCGATAACTCCAATTTGGTTACCATGCTCCTCTCTCGAAGGAAAAAGGACAACCATTCTCCTTCCCCGCTCTCCTGGCTGGGGATTGGAAGGGCAAAGTAAATGAATGGACCCGCATCCTATGCGCCTCCGAAGATCTTCAGGGTCTCCTAATGTTGCGCTCAAGTAAAAACGTTGGATTGGCTCACTGAAGTGCCGGAAGGTCTCGGTTGGATAGATTGCTGGACGAAGTTGAAATTCATAGGAAGTTACGAAAAGTGCCAATGCATCTGATTTACTCCGGATACTTGGCCACACATATCGCACTTGGTCATCGCCCGCTTGTGAGGCGTCATCGAGAAGTTGAATTATTTGAATAGAGAGTTTGTGCCAATCACTGAATGGAAGAAGGAAAGGGGAATCAACGGGCATATCCATTAGGATGTTTTCAATTGTAGCATATCGACCCGGTCGTAGAGATTTGATTGCGTTAATAATACCCATATACAAATCATCATTGTCGCTTCTTTTCACCCTTACACTGAAGAAGCCCGAAATTGCGTTTTCAGCTAAATGCGCATCATCGAGGATTAAGATATCTGCCGGAACAGGCCTTGGTTTAATATTAAAGTAAGCCCAATAATTCATAATACCTATGACCTCGCTTCGCTGATATTTTCCGAGTTCTCTGGTACTCCAGTTCCGGCCTGGTCCTTCAAAGACGGAGGTGGAAATTCCTAGAAACTGAGCATCTTCCGCGGTTTGATTCGCAAGCTGTCGAGTGCCTGTCAAAATCGCAATCTTCCTTTTCAGACGTCTGTGGTACTCGGCTATCAATAAAGCAATGAGAGTCTTCCCGGTACCAGCGGGCATTTCAATCCCAACATCTCTTTTCGTGATGGTGCCATTCCTCGTTAAGAGTAAAGCGTATTGCTCCAACACGCTTTCTTGCATTGGACGCAAAGTCGGAAACTCAGGCGAACTCAGCTCTGTCAGCAAGTCATTGAAAATCATTTTGTGGATTTCCGTCCTCCCAATAATCGTGCAACACATTTTCAAGCTTCATTGGTATGTGCCTAGCCTGTTAATATCCGAGACGGGCGGATATTCTTCTGGTTTTTCAATATGAACAAGAACGTCCGACTCAGACCCTTATTCAAATCTACCCTTTATTATGATGCATTCCTGGGGGCCCATCCTCTAGCCACACCCTAACCCAAATCTCAGCACTTGTCAATCAGACTGTGTCACAATTAAACTTTTTACCCAGAAAACGAAATAGTCAAGTACTTAAATGAAGTGAAGTTTCACTTAATAAAACCATAGACAAAACCCCTGAAATATGCTATGATACAAGCACTTAGACAAAACAGGAGGCCTGTCATGGCATATCGTTATGGTAATCGGTACCAAATGGAACTTCTTCCACTAAGCATCGAAGAGTATGTAAACTCTGACGATCCGGTGCGAGTCTACGATGCTTTTGTGGAAACGCTTAACTTTAATGAACTGGGACTTGCGCTAGATGCACATAAAGTTGGCTGTCCGGAGTATAATCCCAAGGCAATGCTTAAGCTTTTGCTCTATGGATATTCCTATGGATTTAGGAGCTCGAGAAAATTAGAAAGAGCACTCTATCATAATGTCTCGTTTATCTGGCTTATGGGTGGCTTAAAACCAGACCATAAAACCATCGCTGAATTCAGGCGACGAAACAAAGCTGTCCTTAAAAATGTTCTTAAAACATGTGCTCGTTTATGTATCAGGCTTAATCTTATTGCAGGCAATACCTTGTTTGTTGATGGCAGTAAAGTGAGAGCCAATGCCTCAATTAAGAATACCTGGACTAAAGAGAAATGCCAAAGAGCTCTTGGGAAAATCGATAGCCGCATAGAAGCTATCCTCTCTGAATGTGATGCTGTTGATGAGTATGAGGAAAATCAAGACTCGCTAGTAAAAATGGAAAAAGAGCTTACAGATAAGAAAGTACTCAAAGCTAAAGTCGAAAAAATCTTACAAGAGCTCCAAGAAAAAAACAAAAAATCAATCAATACCACTGACTCAGAATGTACCCGCATCAATAGTATTCAAGGCTCTCATGCAGGATATAGCCTGCAAGGTACCTTTGATGAGAAGCACGGGTTAATTGTCAATAGCGATGTTGTAAGTGAAAATAATGATCTGAATCAGTTTGCACAGCAAATCAAGAAAGCCAATGAAACATTAGAGAAAAAATGTGATGTTGCCTGTGCTGATTCTGGCTATGCCAATACCGATGAGTTACAAAAAATAGATGAACAAGAGATTAAGGTTATTGTTCCTTCTCAAAGACAGGCATCTAGAAAAGAAGCCAAACCATTTGATAAATCAAACTTTCAGTACAATTGTCAAAAAGATTGCTACCTAAGGTGGACCCCATTGTCAAGACACGAATTTGCCATATTTAAGATACAGTTAGGCCTCTTGTTTTGATTATTGCTGTCAAAGTACATCTCAGCTGGTGTTTTATAATTCAGTGACTGGTGCGGTCTCTCCTGATTGTAGAAGATGATATAGTTACCAATACCCTGCCTCGCTTCACTGACCGTACCATAATCATTAAGATAGACTTCCTCGTATTTTACTGAACGCCAGAGTCTTTCAGTGAAGACATTGTCCATAGCTCTTCCTCTTCCATCCATGCTGATCTGGATGCTCCTTTGTTCTAAGCACTCAAGAAAGGCCACGCTGGTGAACTGGGAGCCCTGATCAGAGTTGAAGATCTTGGGAGTAGCAATGGAGAGTGCTTTGTCCAAAGCTCGGATACAGAAGTCGATTTCCAAAGTAGTAGAAAGCTCCCAAGAGAGCACATAGCGGCTGACCCAGTCCATGATTGCTACCAGGTAGAGCCAGCCGTGCTTCATCCTGATGTAGGTGATATCAATACCCCAGACCTGGTTAACCCGGTCAACGGTCTTGTTTCTCAAAAGATAGGGGTAGATCTTGTGGCCCGGATAGGGTTTGCTCAAATTAGGCTTAGGGTAAATAGCCTCAATGCCCATCAGTCTCATCAGTCTTTGGATTCTCTTTCGGTTGATGAGGTAGCCTTTTCTCTTCAGGATCTCCCTTATTCTCCGAGAGCCATAGAAGGGAGTCTTGGTATACTCATCATCAATTAAGTGCATCAGCTCAAGGCTGTAGAGATCAACCCTTGGCTCATAATATACCGTTGAGCGAGCTATTCCTAAAAGCTCTGCTTGCCTCTTTACCGGTATCATTTTATTTTGGTGCTCGATCAGCAAGACTTTCTCCTTAGCTGATAAGTCCAGATTTTTTTTTAAGCCAGTCGAGCTCTACCTTCAATTGTCCAATCTCCTTATAGAGCTCCTCAATGAAGAGATCTTTCTCCTTGTGTCTTTTTTGTCTGTTATCCGCAAAGAGCTCGATCATGCCATTGAGAGCCATGCTTTTCCATTTTCGTATCTGAGAAGGATGAACTTGGTATTGACTGGCTAGTTCAGCCGAGGTCTTCTCCTCTCGAATAGCTTCTAGGGCTACTTTCGCTTTGAAACTTGGTGGATATTTCTTACGTATGCTTGTCATAATGGATCTCCCTTTTTGACCTTACCTGTATCTTAGCATAGTGTCCGAATTATGGGGTCCATTATAACCGGTGTCCGGAAGGTCACTTTCTAACCTACAGCTATACAAATAATTATGAGGGACACAAAGTATACATGATGCGAGAAAAAGCTATTTGCAAACAGTGTCCTCATTTTGGTGTATGCACCAAATCAAAGCAAGGAAGAACAATCGCCAGGCTTATCAATGAAAAAGTAAGGCAAAAGCTTGAGGCGCAATATGAACAGAGCGAATCTCAGGCAATTTACAAACTCAGAAAGGAGAAAGCCGAGCTCCCCTTTGGACATATTAAACGCAACTTAGGAGTTGATGCCTTTCTCTTAAGAGGTCGTGATGGTGTAAAAGCAGAAGCCTCACTTCTGGCAAGTTGTTTTAATATCAGACGGATGATCACCATCATAGGTATTCGAGCATTAATTGAGAAGCTCAAGAACTTAGCCTCCTTGAGAGGGGCCTTTGTACTGGATAGATGGGACTTTGCACTTCCGCTACCTTCAGCAAGATTAGAAAGCCTCGTCTATCCAAAACAAGAAATTAGAGAACAATGCCTCTGCTCTTAACAGCAAATAGTAACAAAGCAGAGAAAACTTGGATGAATAGAGTCTTTGTTTCTCAAAGAAGTGTTGAACCCCGCTTCTTACGTCAAAGAGCATTTCTTTAAATTAGTTATGACACAGTCTGAATCTGGGTTTTGGAGGAGTGTGGTGTGGAGATACCTTTTTTGATGCAAAAGGCGATAACTGCGCCGTGGTCAAAAAAGGAGTAGAGCCTCCATAGGGAACGAATAAACTGTCTTGAAAGGCAAGATGCGCTACAGGCTTTCATTCATTATATAGTTGAGACACTCCCCAAATTTCTAGGTCTTCAACGGGAATAGGAACGACAAGCATGGTTTTCCCCGCCATTTGGTCGTAGTTCAGTTGTCTTACTAGCTGCTTTTTGAGTGAAGCTACTTCGACTATCAAAGGTTTTTTACCTTTGAAAGCCACCAAATCAGGATATCTATCTCTTCCCATGCATATAGCAACGAGGTTACCTTGATTCAACTCCCTTAGTTTCTTAATTGCTTTCTCACGTTCTTCTTTTCTGTCCATATCGAAGACCTTGTATCCTTTCCGCCTGAGTCTTTGGCAAGTCATTTTCTTTAGATAAGAATGCTCCCTGTGAGAACCTGCTTCAGGGTTAAGGCTATTTCTTATGAGTTTTCTATATTCTCGGGAATCCGAGGCTTTTAGCTTTCTTAGAAAGTCAGCCCTACTACACTTAGCTATTGGAATGGAGGTTTCTCGCTGGACTCGATCAGTTGTCTCATAATGCCTCTCATAATGGAGATAACCCTTTTCTTCCATTAATTTTTCAGTATTCTGAGAAAGCATAGACAAAAATAAGATTTGCGTCGCCCGGTCGAGTTTTCGCTTTTTTTTCACTTTGTTTAAAATCTCTAAAGAAAATTCTTTCCAACCATCATATAACGTTGTATACCTCCTGCCCATTTTGTCCCTTTCAACCAGTATATCAATCTTGGACGAAGCTGTTACCGATAGTGGCATTACTAAATCCTGAGGAGTCTACGCGATAGGTATATTCAATAGATACTGTTTGGGCATCAGCTTCAAGCGAATAAAGCGGTACTAAAATATGCCGACAGCGTTAAAAAGAAAATGTGGCCATGAATAGACCCCATGTACTCTTTTGAAATTCATCCAAAAAATAGATTTCTCTCTTTCATCTGCCGCGATATAGTCTCGATAGTATTGACTACTATTTTCTAAATAATCTTTCAATTCTCTGATCTTAAACTCAATATTATTGCCTATCATCCCCTCTAGGCACCCTAGTTCTCTCAGTTTGTTTTTTGAATTGGAAGTTCTTATTAAATCAATGGCAATGTGAGTGATTTGATGCAGGAATTTAGGAAATTCCTTTGCTTCATTTGCCGTGGTAGTATAATTGTTATCACAAGGAATCTTTTCAATAGACTCATATTTCACAGACTGCTCTTCAAAGTATTTGATATCTCTCTTACGAAGAAGCCTCTTTATTTCATTACTAGAATCTTTTTCTTCCACGTAGATAACAAGCCACACTGTTGGCACTCCAAATTGTGAATCCTCATCATAGCATTCAACGAATTCCGAAAATCTACTCTTGAATCTTGTAAGAATTAGATTAGGGATTTGGTCATCGGTGTGTCTGGCGACATAAAAATACTTTGAAATCTTACTGATTTCTGAAAGTTCAATTATTAGACCATCCCACAAAGAATGACGATCGTATCCTGGCGGTGGGTAGCCGTTTTGTCCAGCTATGATTGGAAAACTCTCTTTGTACGTATGAATTGTTTCTTTGATAATCATTGATTTTTTATATGCTCCCTAATACCAATTTACACACAAGCTCTCGGCTCTACCCTGCCGACACTGCACCTTATCAGCGGCTATTTCTCTCTCAAAATACCTGACAGATCATTCGGATCAAAAGATATTGCTTCACGCCAGATACTAAATCCGCCGTGGTTATTTACCGCCCTTATCCACTCCTGCAGATAAGATCGTTTGGTGCGGGTAACATCAGTATCCTGACCTTTTGTCTCTAATATGAGAAAATCTCCGTTTTTTAGTCTTATGATAAAGTCAGGATAATACTTCCGCACAACTCCTCTGTAGTTGTATAAAATAGCAAATCCCAAATGATCGTTCTTTACCCACGCGTCAACATTCTCACTTTTGTCAAGCTGAAAAGCCTCGCTTGCTTCCCAAGTGCTGTCCACCACCACATGATTTATATGCGACTTTTCTGTGTATTCACATGGCTTGCCTGTATACCATGTCCGCATCCGACCGGTGCTTCTAATTGGGTTTTCGCTATCAAATACAGGAACAACCTTCTCGCTATTTTCCGCCCTGAGTCCGTTCCAAATGTGTTGAACGATCTTATTTATATTGAGCAGAATAAGCACTCTATGTCGTAACGGGTCCCGGCTGAACAGATCGTCTTTTATTATCAACCTCTCGCTTTGGATAAAACCATCAACCAGCCGAATTATCTGGGCAAGAAAAAGTCCTTCCGATCCTTTCCAGCCAAGTTTTTCACTGTTGTAAATCCGCTTGGCTGTCTCAAACACAATGGTTTGTATTCTAAATTTTTCTGCAATTCCCTTTAGATCTATTTCAGATAATGCCGCAGGATTGGGTTTACCGGCTACAATGGCCGCCATTTCGGTCTGGGTAACGCTTTCATATGGATCGAGATAAATTGGCTCCACCTCGTCAAGATGCAATTCAGGATTGTAGATATGATCCACCCTGATAACATTAGGCCATGATATTTCAAATTCCTGTTTTTCCGGGACCGGCTCAATGGCAGTTTTGGGTTTAGGTGGAGGTGGCGGTGCGCCTTCTCCGCCCTCATGAGGCAGAAAGGTAAACGGCACACCAAATATATTGACATATTCCGCTTCAAATAGACCGTCTTCCCCAACTTCATAACTTGTCCGACGTAACCCCCTGCCCACAACCTGTTCGCACAAAAGCTGGCTTGAAAACGCCCTGAGTCCCATAATTTGCGTAACGTTTTTGGCGTCCCATCCTTCAGACAGCATTCCCACAGAGATGATATTCTGAATCTGCTCACCCGGTTTACCGGCTTGACCCACAGTATCGACTTTCTGCCTCAGCAATTCCGCCTCCTGCTGTTTGCTCAGCTTGATTTCGCCCGATTCATCAGGCGTGAAATCAAGCGTAATGCTTTCATCAGAGCTTTCGGCTTTTTCAAGCACCTTACTGTCAATTTGCAGGGTCCTTTCGAGACTGCAAAGTTCGGGAATCAGAACTTGATTGTGGTCAAAACTGTATTTGACCCTGGCGGATGTTTCTGTCCGGTTTGCCACGGTAATCATTACCGGCGGCACGCTATGGCCAGCCTGTTCCCAATTGTTTCTTGTTTCAAGCCAGTCCTTTCCCAAAAGATAATAGGCATTTATCACCAGGTCCGGTAGTGGTTCTGTATCTTCTGCTTTACGGTTAATATCATCCTTTACTTCGGAATCCATGTAGATGTGATAAAGACGTGATTTAAGTTCTTGTGTCCTTTTGCTGTCATCCCGGATAACAACTCTGGGAGTTTTCACCAGACCAGATTCAATTGCGTCATTTAATCCGAAATCACTGACAATCCAGCCGAATAAAGCCTCATCACCCGTTTTTTTACCAGATGGCGCAAAAGGCGTAGCGGAAAAGTCAAAACAGCGAAGTATCCCCCTTGCCTTCTGTATTCTATCCAGTCCGCCTACCCAGACCGTTGCCTCCTCAGCGCTGTCTTTCAGGTCTCGCTGGCGCAGATACTTCCCTCTTGCCTCCTCATTAATCCGCCAGGCATGATGCGCTTCATCATTGATAACAATCAGGTTGTGGCTGTTTGCCATATCTGCCAGCACATCGCGCACATAAGCCTCATCGCTTAGAACGCCTCGTTTATCAACGCTTTTCTTTTTGGTTATCTGCTCCTCAGTTTCCCATGCCAGTTTATGCCAGTTGATCACCCGTATATGTCCCAGCCGCAGCCGTTCCATCAAACCCTGCGGAATGATGTTAAACTCTTCGTAATAATTGTCGAAATCATTGAAGTTTAAAACTGACAAACGTCTTTTCACGGTCAGACCCGGCGCCACAACCAGCACGCTTTTAGAAAACCGGGTATCCTGGCGATTAGTGATTTTATTCAACACCTGCCAGGCAATAAGCATAGACATAATAACCGTCTTGCCTGTGCCGGTAGCCATTTTGCTGCACCAGCGGGAAAGCGCCCCGCCGTCAGTCGGAATATCAATACCGGCTCTGTCCGCCTCGGGCGCCTCTGTCAGCCAGATCAAGGTTTGAATGGCCTCTAGCTGACAGAAGAAAAAACGGCGGTCTTTCCGTTCTTCCGGGTCCTGCCAATGATGAAGCAAGCGGCGGGTGATGCCGGTGACGCCAGGATAATCCTTTTCACGCCACGCCTTCACTCTTGACCGTATTTTTTTCACCAGCTCAATGGGCACAAAAATTCCGGGATCATCAAATGATTTACTGCCGGGTGTGGCAACCACATAACCGGCAGGCCTGCGTCCTTCCCGCTTTTCAAAGCGGCGGTATTCACGATCGTAATGCCAGTAATATTTCGGTTCCTTGTAAGGCGTGTTTATTATGAGCTTGTCTATTTGTTTCATTTACTGTTCACTGTTTCTTGGAATTGATTGTAATTGTTTAATTAAGGGCGGCAGGTTTTCTTTAACTGTTTGCCAGACGATATGATAATTAATGTCAAAGTAAGCATGTATCAGACGATTTCTCATCCCAATAATAACGGCCCATTCGATTTTAGAATACTTTGCCTGCGTAGCTTTTGTAACATTCGCGGCTGCTTCACCTATAATTTCCAATGAGCGGACAATGCTGTTCCCAAGTTTTCTGTCATTCTGTAATTCTTCAAGTGTTGTTTCACCTAAGAATTCTATTGCATCTAAAGCCGCATCTAACATGTGCCGCAATCTGGCATGGTCATCAGATTTCTTCATAATGAACCTCAGCAGTTCTTACAACGTCATCCCTAAAGTACCTGCTTAAATCTTCTGGTGTGCGTAAATCAACTTTACGGCCAAAGGTCTCAGTTAATTCTATTTCCATTCTTGCAATATCAAACAAACCCGGCATATGATTTTTGTCAAATTCAACAAGGATGTCGATATCACTGCCTGGCTTTAATTCATCACCCAGAGCTGAGCCGAAAAGAGCCATTTTGGTTATATGGTTATCCCGGCAGAATTTTTCCAAATTCGCTTTAGGAAAATAATCCGTTAGTTTAAACACATTGCTCACCTTTCTATAATGAGATGACTCTTAAACTTTCAATGCCCCGGTCATCTATAATTTTCACGGCTATCTTTGCGTTATCACCCTTTTTAAAAGGAAGGGAGAGCGTTCCTTTGAATGCTTCTATCTTCTCCTGGTCTATTTGCGCTTTCAGGTTTTTAGCCAGTTTTGCCCAGCCGTCTTTGGTGCCGGCCATGGGAAAGAAAACCTGCGAAGGAAACAGGCTACGGTCGTCATAGTTAGTGTCGAGAAGCCACATAGCAATATTGCCCTTGTCGCCGGAATCCACATTGCCGGTTTTCGGGTTGTAATAATCAAAACCAAGAACTTCCACCTGATACTTGCCTTTATCATCATCTCTGGCAATTTTTCTTATTTCCACATCCGGCTGTCCGATCAGCCAGAAACTATCATTGCCGGAGCGTTTCTTTTTCAAATCATCGGTGAACAAGTCAGCGTTCATCTGCACTTTCAAAAGCTGCATCCCGGCAACTCCCGGTTTCAGTTCGTCAATATCCTTTGCCGCTTCATCATCAAATTGAAAGGCGCAAAAAAGCAGAATATCTGGCTTAAATACCCGGACTTCCTGCCAGGCGTTCTCCACCATGCGCTGCTCAAGAGGGGCGTGTTCCGGGCCGAACACCACGAACACCTTTTGTGGCTTATCCTCTTTGGTTTCCGCTTCGCACTGAATCCAGCGGGTGCCGCTCATCGGTTCCACCCGGGTAAATTCCAGCTTGTCGCCACCCTTAGCGCGGACACCTGTTTTCAAAAGCTCATCCCGCCACTGCGCCTGGCGTAATGTTTCACCGGACCGAGTCACGCTCTCACCGCTGCCCTGGTTCTCTTTTTCGATTTCTTCCAAAGATCTGGCATGAAGGGAAGGCACCGCTTCAACTGTAAAAGGACCACTAACGCGGGTTTTCGTGCGGTCAATTCGTGGCTGATCGTAAAGGGTCTCCTCTTTGGGCGGTTCGTTGTTGGCAATCGATTTCAGGGTAATGTGTGGAACGGTTTTATAGACAAAACCGCTTCCCACGCCTTCTTGGGCATGGGCAAGCTGGTAATAGTCGTAGTTAGCGATCATGAGGCGCTGCTTGGCAAGGGTTAATGCCACACGGGAGGTGTCGCAGGTGATCCAGCGACGTCCCCATTGCTCTGCAACATAGGCAGTTGTGCCTGAGCCGCAGGTTGGGTCAAGAACAAGATCGCCTGGGTCGGTGGTCATGAGAAGACAGCGTTGGATGACAAAAGTTGAAGTTTGCACTACATATTCTCTTTTTATTGGCCCCGCAGTATCATCCCAAAAATTTGTTAATTTTTGATATGGGAAATCTTTATTAAAAAGCTTATATGACAAAGTATCCCCTTCAGCTTCTATTCTTTCTGCCTCTAATAGCTTTCTAAATTTCTCTTTTGATACTATCCAAGACTGACCTTTGCTCAATCTATATATTTTCCCCGTATATTCTACTGAATAATCATTTTCTTCCGAATAGCCAGGTGCTCTCATAGAAACAAGCCTAAACCATTCTTTATTTTCTCTATTGAAATTCCACCTTGATTTACCTTCTGGAATGTATTCTCTGAATAGTTTCCTATATTTTAGATTATTCTTCTCTTTAGCATGGAAAATCAAATAATCATTCATAGAATCCAAATATTTCGCTCCTAAAGGCATGTTTTTCTTTCTAAACGGAATTATGGAAACAAAATTCTCCTCACCAAAAACCTCACCCATAATACACCTTACCCGATGCACATTCTCATCCGAAATCTGCACAAAGATACTGCCGCTATCTGTTAGCAATTCCCTTGCCAACAGCAGCCGATCCCTCAAATAAGATAGATATGAATGAATCCCCAGCTCCCAGGTATCACGAAACGCCTTGATCATCTCCGGTTCAGCAGTTAAATCCTCATCTTTTCTGTCTTTCACATCCCGCTTGTTGACAAAGGGCTGAAAATTGGAGCCGTATTTGATACCGTAAGGCGGATCAATATAGATCATTTGTACCTTGCCGGCCATGCCTTCCTTTTCCAAAAGCGAGTTCATCACCAAAAGCGAATCCCCGGCGATCAGCCGGTTGCTCCAGCCTTCCTTGTGTTTGTAAAACTCAATCGCCTCCCGAAGTGGTTTTTCCTCCATCTCAAAAAACGACATTTGCACAGGCCCAGTTTCTTTTTTTTTGACGTTTTCAATAATTGTTTTCGGATCGATCCGCTCGTGAACATGAAGGCTCTGTGTCGGCACTTCAAAGGAAGTATGCTCCGCCTTGCCCGCCCACTGAAGCTGCGGGTCAAGATGCGGGTCATATTCATACGTCTTTTTTTCGGTTGAATAAGGCTCTGTATTTTCAGACACCAAACCCACCGGCGGGTTATTCAACCGTTTCTTATCAGAATGATCGTATTGCTCAATATTTTTCATCGATTTCCCTTTTCTTGCCATTTCCTTACCTCATCTTTCTAGTGCCGCTAATGATTAGTTTCACCTGCCGATGAGCATAGATGCACCTGAGGGTTAAAATTTAATCAAAACGTTCTTAGAAACACTGGACTTCATAAATGCAAAACATTGCCCATTGGTCAGGTGCAAATTTTTTTTAGCGCAATTCTTATAAGTACCTACTGGTAATATATTCAATATAATCTTCATGATTATCACGATATTCACTTGATAATCTTATTATTAATTCCTGATAACTCATCGCATGGAAACAAATATTGTCTGTTTCTGATAATTTTTGAAATCTTTCTATTTCCTTACGATGATTAAAACCTTCATATCCTAATGTATCGTACCAAAGATAAAGAAGTCGAAAACCTCTCTTCCCATATTTCTTCTTCAAACCTAGTATATGTTTTATTAACTGGGCTGGGTGAAGGTGGTCATACACATTATCCTCTGGACTAATTGATTTTGCTAGTTCATATAAATTCGGAATATCCCGCCAAATATCATTAAAATCTATATATTTTTGCTTTATACCACTATGACCTTGTGTGGAATATGCCTCCGAAAATTTACATTCAATTGCATATATTTTATATCTTGTTCCTTTCTTATTTTTAATAATTACATCGATATTGGGATGGAATTGAAACGATTCATTTATCGGGTATTTTTGCTCAAATGAAATATCTTCAGGATATTTACTATTTTTATTACATAGACCACATGCTGAAGCAATAGAAGAGACCTGGTTAATCTTTTGCCAGTATTGAAAGACATTTACACTTAATGCTGACGATGAATGTACGGCTTTCATTTTTGCTAGGCCACTAGAGATATCAAGTATTTCACGACCATCGCCAAATTTAAACTCTCGTCGTGTTTTTAATAAAAGTGGTTGAAACAGATTATCTTCAAGTTCTTCTATATAAGACGGGCGACCTCGATTGCCCTTGCTTCCGATAAGAGCAAGATTTCGATTTAAAGCCCATTGGATTTGTTTTGTTAATATGTATTCGTATGCTTTCATTTTTCCCTCTTTTTTATTATGCGCTAATGATTCATTAGTTGTATGTGAATATAGATATTGGTCCCCCTACCCTCCCTCTAAAATCTTCTCCACAGTTGTCTTTCCTAGTTTTGCAATCGTCAGAAGAATTTGTGCCGGAGGAATAATCTCCCCCTTCTCGTATTTACTTACCATTGGTTGGGTGATCCCTAGCTTTTTCGCGAATTGCTTCTGATTCAAATCTAGATCAATAACTCTAATCTTCTTAATTCTTCTTCCGGCGTTTTTTTTGTTGATATTCATGGGAGCCCTTGACAATATAAATATTTGGTATATAATATAAGTAATTGGAATAAATAATAAGCAACGTTACTCATTCATAATCTAGTTTATACAAATATTCGTCATTGTCAACCCCCAGAAGCTCGCAAAAGGCTCTGACATTGGCTGAAAGGAAAGGGAATGAACAAACTCCTTATAGACGTGAAACAACTCTCAGAGTCAACAGGATTAAGCGTTTTTACGCTCTATTCCTGGATTAACCAGAAGAAGATTCCTTATGTTAAAGTGGGAAGGCTTGTTCGGTTTGACCCGAGAAGAATTGAAAAATGGATTGAGGGTAATAGCGTAGAAGAGAGGAATCGGATGGTCACAATTTGGTCACAAAAGGGTTAGACTAAGAAAGTGACCGAAGGGGTGGAGGCTGAAACCCTTTACCATAAAGGGATTGCTGGCGCGCCTGGCAGGACTCGAACCC
>Ga0209986_10001202_pt1 | contig 25116 bp, 16 predicted proteins | sample BlataG_FD_183168 | JGI IMG/M metagenome (GOLD analysis project Ga0209986, IMG submission 183168) | Deep subsurface microbial communities from Black Sea to uncover new lineages of life (NeLLi) - Black_00105 metaG (SPAdes) (version 2) | ecosystem: Environmental > Aquatic > Marine > Oceanic >... | reverse complement strand
CTGGGGCACCCCCGGCAGTTGGCCCGGCTGCTGGCCCGGCTGCTGGCCCGGCTGATCAGCCGCTTGATACCGCACGCGAATCGGCTCGAGTGCCTGCCGGACCTCGACCGCTGTCTGGAAACGTTCCTTCGGTTTTACATTCAGCATCCTGCCGACGATGTCAGTCAGATCCCGAGGCAGGTGCGGGGCCACCTTGCCCAGCGGATCGATCTGAGTGAACCGGCTCGGATCGGCCCGGGCCGAGCGGTCGCGGGTTTCTGGCATGGCGGACCGCCCGCCCAGCAGCATGTAGATGAGTGAGCCGAGGAAGAAGATGTCGCTGCGGACATCATCGCCGCGAACCCCGCCGGCAGTCTCGAGCGCGGCGTAGTCGACGGTGCGGAGCTTGCCGACCTCGTCCGGCTTCTTTCCCTTGCCCTCCACGAAACTTGCCAGGCCGAAGTCGACGAGTTTTGCCTTGCCCGTCGCCGAGACCAGCACGTTGGAGGCCTTCAGGTCACGATGGGTCACGCCCTCGCCATGGGCGTATTCAATCGCGGCGACCAACTGCAGTGCCATGTCGATCCCCCGTTTCAGGTCGAGACCACCCCGAATTTTCACCAGCTCGCGGAGGGTCTGTCCCTCGACGAACTCCATTGTGATGTAGCTGCTGTCGTTCTCCTTGCCGACATCGTCGATCCGGACGATTCCCGGGTGTCGCAGCATCAGGCCCATGCGGCCCTCACGGAGGAAGAGTTCGCACTTGTCGGCCTCGGAGGCAAACCGCTTCCGCAGCACTTTGACGGCGACAATGTCACCCGAATCGAGGTGCATGGCCCGATAGACCCGGGCGAACGAGCCTGCCCCGGCCTGATAGAGAATTTTTGCCCGACCGAAGAAAAACCCCTGCTTGTACCCCCCCTTGAGACGATCCCACTGAAAGCCCGTCAGCAGTTCCCGCCGGACCATTGCCGCACCGAGTTGCTCAATCGGCACGTCCTGGCTGCCCAACTCTCGCCAGACTTCAGCGAGTTCCGCCGACCCGACCAGGTCGAGGTCGATGGCAGCGGCAGCGGCATCCTCGGTGGTGAGTGTCGGCATGATTCCAGGAATTCCTCTCCCAATCGTAATCTTCTTCGGCTCGGCCGCGAATTCGTCTCGCCCAAAACTCCGTAGCCCTCTCAGCCTTCCCAGGACTCCGACGGGGGCAGCGCCAGTGCCGCTTCCTGCAGCGTCAGGCTTTTTTCCCTGCCTGCGAGTGCGTTTTCCTCCCATCAGCCCCTCTGGAGTGGAGCAGCCCTCACCTGCTACAAGCCTGCTGCAATCTCCTCGTCCCGCACGGTGAGACCCTTGGGCCATTTTCCGCGAACTCCGGCCCAAAACCGCCCGGAGCTGCCTGCTGGTATGAACCGACCCCTCCGATACCGCTGGCCGGCATTCAGGTGGTGGCTGCCGGCAGCAGTCGTCGGTGGCTGCTTGCTGGGGGTGGACCGCCCGGCCGCTGCGGCCGGTTTCGTGGAGGGGTTTGAGGGACCGGCGACACGGGCTGCCGTCGTTCCTGCGGCTGGACTCCGCCTGATCAGCCAGCAGATCGAACGCGGCCAAAGCCATGCCGGCACGGCGGCGGAAACGTTTGTGCTGGAGGCTGCCCGGCCGCTGCTGGCTCAGCTGCTGCTGCCGTTGGCAGAGGCGGCGGTGATCGATGAATTTGCCGCCCGGCTCTGGGTGCGGTGCGATCACCCCGGGGCCCGGCTGGCCTGCCGGGTGCGGCTGCCGCAGGCCCGCACCGCTGCCGGCGTTCCGCTGGAATTGTTCGTGGCCGGTCCGCCGGCCGGTTCGACCGGACGCTGGCAGGAGCTTTCGATCAACGGCCTGCCGGAGCTGCTGGCCCAGCGACTGCCTGCCTTGCGAGCCGAGTACGGGTCTGAGGTTTCGCTGGCCACCGCGGTGATCACCGGCCTGGCGGTGGAGATTCCGCTCGGGGCCGGTCGCTGCACCGCCTCACTCGACGACCTGAGCGTGGAAGGCCTGATTGCGGCCGGTTCCACGGCGGCCAGCCGCCAGCCCGGTTTACCACCGCCGCCCGAAACCGCTCCGGCGGCTGCCGCCGGGCTGGTTCGCGGGGTGCTGGAAGTGGCCGGCCGGCCGTTTTTCCCCCGGGCGGTCGACCACAACGGAGAGCCGCTCACGGCCCTGGTTCGGCTTGGGTTCAACTGCGTGCGACTGCAGGAGCCGGCGTCGGCCGATCTGCTCGCCGAGGCGGCCCGGGCCGGTATCTGGATCATCTGCCCGCCGCCAACGCTGCCGGAGGTTGACCTGCGGGAGCCCGACAAGCTGCCAGCCTTTTCGGAGCGGTGGGACCGCGTGCTGCTTTGGGACATGGGCAGTGGTCTGTCGACTGAAGACATCCCCCGGCTGGCCGAACAGGTGCGCCGGCTGCGGATCTGCGACCGTCGGCAGGGACGCCCGGTGATCGCCTCGGCCAGCTCCGGCCTTCGCGAACTCTCGCGGCACATCGACATGCTCGTCGCCCACCGGGCCGTACTGGGAACCAGCCTGGAGCTGACCAACTACCTCACCTGGCTCGAGCAGCAGCCTCGGCTGGCCCGCCCGGGCACGCCACTGCTGGCGACGTTGGCCACTGAAATCGATTCCCGTACTGCCGCCCAGGCCGCCCTGCTGTCGGGCACGGGCGGCAGCGGCTTGCCGGTCGACGAGGAAAGCCTGCTGGGGGCCGCCTTCACCACGCTGGCGGCCGGCAGCCGGGGCATTCTGTTCCGGTCGGAGCGGCGGCTCGATGCCACCGACGCCGAGACGTCAGCCCGGGCCGCAGCAGTCCAGCGGGTGAACCTCGAGCTTGAGCCGATTACCGCCTGGGGAGCCAGCGGACGATTCACCGCCACGGCCGAAACCAGTGACCGCGATGTGCGGGCCATGGTGGTCGAGGCCTCACGGTCGCGGCTGGTGCTGGTCTGGCGGGCCGTGCAGGGCGGGCAGGTGATGGCCCGGCACTACAGCGGCGACATTCCCCGTCAGGAGCAGCCACTGACACTTCTGGTGCCGGGCGTGCCGGAGGCCCATCGGCCCTGGGAGATCACCCACAGCACCCTGCGGCCGCTGGACCACCGCCGGGTGACCGGCGGGGTCTCGATGACACTCGCTAACTTCCATGCCGCAGCCGTCATCCTCGTCAGCGGCGACCCGGCCGCCACGGCCCACGTCCAGGAAATCGTCCGCCGGACCGCGCCGACGGCAGCCCTGCTGGCCCGCTCCCAGGCCGCCGCAGCCATCGCCCGCAGCAGCCGGTTGGCGGCTGAACTTCCCCGGCAGGCCCTGGGCCAGCTTCCGGTGACTGAGATGCTGGCCGAAGCCCAGCGGGATGCCACCCGGGCCGAGGCGGTGCTGCAGTCCGATCCGGCTGCGGCCGTTCTGCTGCTGGAGCGATCGCGGGCGATAGCCGGGCAGCTTGAGCGGCTGTTCTGGGAGCGGGGGGTGACCGCCACCGGTTCGATCGTGGCCAGTCCCCTGACCGCCTCCGCGGCCAGCCTGCCCGACCATTGGCGGCTGATCGAGGCGTTGGCCACGGCGACCACCGGTCCCGACCTGCTTGTTGGTGGCGGCATGGAACGGATCGATCTGCTGGCCGAGAACGGCTGGCGGCATGTGGTGCAGCCCTCTCCAACAATCGAAACCGGCGTCGAACTGGCAACCCGCCGGCCGGCCGCAGGGGAACGCAGCCTGCGAATGATCGCCGCGGCCGCCGACCCGGAGCAGGCTCCGTTGGTCGTCGAGACGCCGCCGATCTGGATCACCACGCCGCCGATCCGGGCGGCCGCTGGGACCCTGCTGGAAATATCGGCCCAGGTCTGGGTGCCCGGGCGGGTGGAGGGTTCGGTTGACGGCCTGCTGGTCTTTGATTCCTACGGTGGGCCGGCCCTCGCCGAGCGGGTCAACAAGACCGATAGCTGGCGGCGCCTGGTGCTCTACCGGGTTGTGCCGCCGGCCGCGGCGACCGCAACCGACCAGGCCGCAGAGCCACCACCGCTAACGGTGACCTTTGCCCTGACCGGTCTGGGCGAGGCCCGCATCGATGCAGTTGCCATCCGCCCGCTGAGCCGGGGTGGGGCTGGTGGTGCCAGTGTCCGCCCGGCCGCCGCGGTTCCCGGGGGCTTTCCGCGGCCTGATGACCTGCTGCGGCAGTCGCCGGCCCGGTCGACCCCCCCGCCGCCGCCCCCCCCGCCAGCTGCCCCAGAGCCGGAGGCGGCCTGGCCGGGCATGGACCTCAGCTGGCCCAAGCTGCTCCCCTTCGCCCGTCCCGACAACGCCCCACCCCCGGGCCCCTCGGGCAGCACCATCGACCCCTTCAAGCGGGCCCGGCGTGGTGCGTCGGCAGCAGCGGTACCGTAGAGTTGGCAGACAACAGCCACTCTGCAGAGAACCATGCCCACATCGTGCTGCTCATCACGTCCGCCGCAGCCAGCTCGGGCGGCCCAGCCCGCCGCCGCCGGTAGCTTTGTCTGCCCCATGTGTCCGGGGGTGCACTCGTCCGTGCCGGCAGCCTGTCCGCACTGCGGAATGGCCCTTGAGCCGCTTGCTCCCGTCGCCGGACCAGCGGCCGACCCGGAGCTTGTCGACATGACCCGGAGGACGATTGCCGGCGGGGTGCTGGCCATCCCGCTGCTGGCGGTCTCGATGGGCCCAATGATCGGGCTGCCGGTCGACCGCTGGCTGTCGCCCAGGGTGTCGCAGTGGCTGCAACTGGCGTTTGCCGCGCCGATCGTCTTCGGCTGCGGCTGGCCACTGCTGGCCCGGGGCTGGCGGAGCATCGTCACCGGTCGGCTGAACATGTTCACGCTGATTGGCATCGGCGTGGCGGCCGCCTTTGGCTCAAGCCTGGTGGCGGTGGCGGCACCGGGGATTTTTCCCGCGGCTTTCCGGCACGGTGAAACCGGACTGGTCGCTGTTTCGTTCGAAGCGGCGGCGGTGATCGTCGTGCTGGTTCTGCTCGGGCAGGTACTGGAACTGCGGGCCCGGCAGCGGACCGGCGCGGCCATCGGCGAATTGCTCTCCCTGGCGCCGGAGACGGCCCGGCTGCTGACGCCCACCGGGGATCGCGATGTGCCAATTGGCCAGGTGCAGCAGGGCGACCGGCTGCGGGTGCGGCCCGGTGACCGGCTGCCGGTCGATGGCCGGGTGCTGGAGGGGAGCAGCAGCGTCGATGAGTCGCTGCTGACCGGCGAACCGGTTCCGGTTGCCAAGCAGCCCGGCGACCCCGTCACCGGCGGCACCATCAACAGTGGCAGTGGCAGCTTCGTGATGCTTGCCGAGCAGGTCGGCAGCGACACCGTGCTGGCCCGCATCGTCTCCCTGGTTGCGGCCGCCCAGCGGAGCCGTCCGCCGATTCAGCGGCTGGCCGACTCGGTGGCGGCGGTCTTCGTGCCGGTGGTTCTGGGGCTGGCTGCGGTGACCTTCGGGGCCTGGCTGGTCTGGGGACCACCGCCGGCCCTGGCCTTTGCGCTGATCAACAGCATTGCCGTGCTGGTGGTGGCCTGCCCCTGTGCGTTGGGGCTGGCCACCCCTATGTCGATTGTAGTCGGTGTCGGCCGGGGGGCCCGTGAAGGGGTGCTGTTCAAGGACGCCACCGCACTGGAAACGCTGGGGGGCATCGACCTGCTGGCTTTTGACAAGACCGGTACATTGACGGTGGGCCGGCCGGTGCTGACCGACTGCCACCCGCTGGCCGGCGACCCCGCCGAGCTGCTGGCCGCTGCCGCCGCGGTTGAGCTGGCCAGCGAACATCCGCTGGCCCATGCGGTGGTTGCGGCCGCTATCGACCGCGGCTTGCAGCCCGTCGGATGCACTGACTTCGCGGCGGTGGTTGGGGCGGGGGCCAGCGGTACGGTGGCTGGTCGGCGGGTCGGTCTCGGCAGCCTCCGGCTGCTTGAGGATGAGGGCGTGTCGGCGGCGGAACGTGACCAGCTTGAGCAGCTTGCCGAGCCCCTGCGGCAGCAGGCCAAGACGGTGATGATGGTGGTGATCGACGGCCGGGCTGCCGGCCTCCTGGCAGTGGCTGACCCGATCAAGCCAAACGCCGCGGCGATGCTTGGTCAGTTGCGGGAGGCGGGGATCGAGCCGGTGATGCTTTCGGGCGATCATGCCGCCACGGTTACGGCGGTGGCCGGTGAGCTTGGCATCACGCGGGCCGAGGCTGGCCTTTCCCCGCAGCAGAAGCACGACCGAATTGTCGCCTTGCGGGCTGCGGGGCGGCGGGTGGCGATGGCGGGCGACGGGGTCAACGACGCCCCGGCCCTGGCGGCGGCCGATGTCGGGTTGGCGATGGGAACCGGCAGTGACGTCGCGATCGAGACGGCCGATGTCACGCTGATCGGTGGCGATCTGGCCGCGGTGGTGCGGGCGATCCGGCTCAGCCGGCAGGTGCTGCGGAACATCCGGCAGAATCTCTGCTTTGCCTTTGCTTACAACGCCATGGGTATCCCGATCGCCGCCGGGCTAATGGTGCCGCTGCTGGGCACCGGCTGGCAGCTCAGCCCGATGCTGGCTGCCGCAGCGATGAGCCTCAGCAGTGTGTCGGTCATCGCCAACGCCCTGCGGCTCAACCGCCCGCGTGAGGACTCGTCATATTTTTGTCCGTGAAGCGAGCAGAGCGAACAACCCGGCGGCAGGAAGCCGCCAATGAGCATCAGCACAAGCATGCGAACCTTGGCTTCGCATGCTTGTGCCCAAGGAAAGCCGGGCAGGAAGCCCGGTCTTTCCGTGAAGCCAGAAGCCGCCAATGAGCATCAGCAGAACGTCACAAACCTTGGCTTTGTGGCGTTCTGCCCCAAGGAAAGCCGGGCAGGAAGCCCGGGCTTTCCGTAAAGCCAGCCGCAGCCGGTCGGGAATGCCCGTGCCCACTCGCTGGACGTTCACGTCGGCCTTCCTGGCCTCCGCTCACTGCCCGTCCGCTTCGCTTCGCCCTCCTGGCTTCGCTTGCTTCCGGAGCCCGCTCGTGGGCACGGGCATCCCCGCCCTCGTCAACAATGGTTGCTGCAGGAAGCCGGGAACGGAGGCGATCGCCGCGGCCGAACGTTGGTGACCGCCCTCCCCTATCCCCTATCACTGCCAGCCGGCGGCAGGAAGCCGCCAATGAGTACGAGCAGAAGCGTGCGAACCTTGGCTTCGCATGCTTGTGCCCCAGGAAAGCCGGGCACGACGTCCGGGCTTTCCGTAAAGCCAGCTGCCACCCGGCGGCAGGAAGCCGCCAATGAGCATCAGCAGAACGTCACAAACCTTGGCTTTGTGGCGTTCTGCCCCAAGGAAAGCCGGGCACGACGCCCGGTCTTTCCGTGAAGCCAGAAGCCGCCAATGAGTACGAGCAGAAGCGTGCGAACCTTGGCTTCGCATGCTTGTGCCCAAGGAAAGCCGGGCAGGAAGCCCGGTCTTTCCGTGAAGCCAGCCGCAGCCGGTCGGGAATGCCCGTGCCCACTCGCTGGACGTTCACGTCGGCCGTCCTGGCCGCCGTTCACTGCCCGTCCGCTGCGCTTCGCCCTCCTGGCTTCGCTTGCTTCCGGAGCCCGCTCGTGGGCACGGGCATCCCCGCCCTCGTCAACAATGGGTGCTGTTGGAAGCCGGGGACGGAAGTGACCGGACCGGCTGGACGTTTGGTGCCGCGTCCGTGTCCATCACTGCCAGCCGGCGGCCGGAAGCCGCCAATGAGCATCAGCACAAGCGTGCGAACCTTGGCTTCGCATGCTTGTGCCCAAGGAAAGCCGGGCAGGAAGCCCGGTCTTTCCGTGAAGCTGGCTGCCAGCCGGCGGCCGGAAGCCGCCAATGAGCATCAGCACAAGCGTGCGAACCTTGGCTTCGCATGCTTGTGCCCAAGGAAAGCCGGGCAGGAAGCCCGGTCTTTCCGTGAAGTCAGTCCCACCACCAGCGGTCTGCGGGGAGTTCGATCGCGTCGCGGGTTTTTCCCAGCTGCCCGTCCTCGTCAAAGCTCAGATTGGTCGGGTCGAGGGCCCGCCGCGGGGTCATCACGACGCCGCCGCCGATCGGCGTCAGCAATCGGCTCCCCTTGCGGACGGCATTGACGGCGCAGTCGATCTGCTGGGGCGGGGTGAATCGCTCGATCGCAAAGGCCGATTCGTCGCGGAAGACCTCGGCCCCCCACCCGGCTCGGCCGTAGGCGTCGTGTTCCTGCAGATACGCGGCCACGATTGCGAGGTCGATCAGGGTTCGCAGCTGGGCATAGACCGGGTGACGGGCTGCAATCTGGGGGTATTTCAGCGTAAAGGCCTGGGTGAAGAGTTTGCTGGCCCGGCTCGAGCGTTGACTGCTCTTGCGGCTGCCGTCGGGCATCACCATTTCATCGGCCCCGAGGAGCTTGACGCCGGCACCGACCAGTTCGACCCCGAGGTTGTCCTCACTGACCCTGAGGCATTCGTAGTCGGGGGTGAAGTACCAGCGTTGCAGGGCATTGGCCGCCACGCTGCCTGCCGATGTCAGGTCGATCCAGGTGCTCATTTTGACCGGAGGTTTTTCGAGCCCGATGCCGATGAGTTTCATTCGGTAGTCGGCCTCGACGATCACCTGCGCATAGTGGGTTCGCGGTGAAATCCCCTCGATCGTGACCGTCTGCGGCCCGAGTGCCTCCCGCATCCCGTTGACGATTTCGAGCATGGTTCCCTGCGGGTTGACCAGCCCAACCTTGTTCAGAAAGGCCTGCATGTTGGCCAGACCCTGCTGCGTCGGATCGATCGAGCAGCCGACAAGCAGGTCGGCGGGCTGACCCGGAGCAAAGGCCCGCAGCACGGCGGCCAGATCCTCCAGTTGCACGAGGGGCGTCGTCGTTTCGACGCCGATCGGGCGGCCAAAGGCGTCGTTCACCCACGGTTCGGCCGGGCCGGCCAGAACGATTTCACCCGGCAGATCGCCGGTGGCCGGGTAGATAAAGACATACTGAACCCGGGTCAGACCAGCGAGGTTCACCATCGCCTCGGAAAGCGGCTGGCCAGCCTCGATGGCCTCGGTCACGGCAGCCTCGAGCCGTCCGAGGGCGACCTTGCGAAGCTTTGAGGGCTGCTGCAGATCGCCCGGTAGTTGTCGGGCCGCCGCCTTGCGCCGCATCCGGTTGAGTGTCGCGTCGGGCATGGACAGCACCCGAAGGACGCCCTGGGCATTTACGACAACGCCGGAACCACCGGCCTGGCTGCCGGTTCCGGCACCACCGCCAGCACCACCGGCACCACCGGCAGCACCGCCGCCAGCACCAGCACCACCGCCAGCACCGGCACCACCGCCAGCGCCGGCACCACCGCCAGCGCCACCACCGGCCTGCTGGGCCAGCGCTGTGTTTGTTGCAGCGAGGGTCAAGGCGAGCATCGTGATGCAGGCAAGGCGGAACGCTGCCGACACCAGCCGTGTGGTCAGTTTGCGGGTGAACACCATGAGACTTCCCTCGCTGGGATGGGAGTGGCTTTGGGGTGAATCGCTGCCGGGGCCAGCCAGCCGCATCACCGCGGTCAGCCGGGCCGGGCTGTGGCCCTTTTGGGGAGAGTAGTTCGCGGAAAAACGGGGGGCAATGCGAACTTTTTCAGCGTTCGACAGGCCCCTCGGAGGGGTTTGGCCTCACGCCGACTGAAAATTCGCCCTTCGACCGCGGCTCTGCCGGTCCTCCCGGCGGCCGGTTGAGATGGTCACCTGCACCCGGACGGCTCCCTTGCCGAGCAGATTCTCGAGTTCAGCCAGCAGTCCGGCGGTCCAGGTGACCCGGTAGCCGTCGACCTCGAGGAGGGCCCGGCGGCCGTCGGCCAGTTCAATGATCATCCGAATCGGGGTCGGACCGGCGTGGCGAGTGAGGAGTTCTTTCAGCTGATCGAGCGTCGCGGCGTCGTGGCCCGCCTCGAGGATCTTCAGATGCACCGACCGGACCGGCCGGTTCCAGACCTCGGCGATGGGCACGACCTCATTGATGATCAGATTGGTCTCCTCGCTGCCGGCCCGCCGGTCGACCGTGCCGGCCACCACCACCACGGCATCGGGAATAAGCTGCTCACCGAGCCGGGCATACTCTTCCGGCCAGCAGATGCTGCGGACCAGCCCATCCATGTCCTCAAGATCGAACATGCCGTAGCGGGTAAAGGTCGACCCCGGCCGCGGCTGCTTGGTGTTGGAGAGCTTGAGGGCCCCGACCAGGCCACCCATCACCACCTCGCTGCGAGGCTCGGCGTTGCCCACCTCGGCCGAACCATGGGTGCAGACGGCCTGCAGGATCGACCGGTACTCGGCCAGCGGATGGCTGTGGACGTAGTAGCCGAGCACCTCTTTTTCATAGGACCGCATTTCCATGTCGGTCAACGGCGGGACCTCGGGCAGCGTGGCGACCGGCTCCTCGGCTACCGGCTCGGCCTCTTCAAAGGCCGCGAAGAGATTTTTCTGGCCACTCTTCCGGTCGGCCAGCCGGGCCGCCCCAGCAGCGATTGCCCGCTCGATGCCGGCGAACAGCGCCCCGCGATGGCCGTCGGGAGGCAGCAGGCTGTCGAGGGCTCCCGCCTTGGTCAGGTTTTCGAGCGCCGTCTTGTTGACCACCGACCCGTCGACCCGCCCGCAGAGGTCGAACAGATCGCGGAAAGAGCCGTGGGCAGCACGCTCGGCCACGATCGCCTCGGCTGCCTGGCGTCCACAGCCCTTGATGGCCGACAGCCCAAACAGGATCGTGCCCTCGTGGGCGGTGAACTCGACATCCGAACTGTTGACGTCGGGCGGGGCGACATCGATGCCCATCCGCCGGCAGTCCTCGATGTGCTCGACGACGGCGTCCTTCTTCTTGAAGTTCCGGCCGGGGATGTCGCCCGAGAGCAGGGCCGCCATGAATTCGGTCGGGTAGTGGGTCTTCAGGAAGGCGGTCTGCCAGGCCAGCAACGCGTAGGCGGTGGAGTGGCTCTTGTTGAAGCCGTAGCCGGCGAACTTTTCGATCAGCCCGAACAGACCGGCCGCTTCCGACTTGCCCAGCCCCTTGGCCTGGGCCCCCTCGACGAACTGCTCACGGAAGGCGGCGATGGTCTCGTGCTTCTTCTTGCTGATCGCCTTGATGCAGGTGTAGGCCTTGGACAGCTCGATGCCACCGAGTCGCTCCAGGATCCGCATCACCTGTTCCTGGTAGACCATCACGCCGTGGGTCTCTTCCAGCAACTCCTTCATGACCGGGTGGGGATACTCGGCCTGCTGCCGGCCATGCTTGACCGCCACATAGTCATCGACCATGCCGCCCTCGAGCGGACCGGGCCGGTAGAGGGCGTTGACGGCGACAATGTCGAGGAAGTGGTCGGGCTTCATCCGCTGGAGCAGGTCGCGGATGCCGCCGCTTTCCAGCTGAAAGATGCCTTTGGTCTCCCCTCGGCAGAGCAAGGCGAAGGTCGCGGGATCGTCCAGTGGGAAGGCCAGGGGGTCGAGTTGTTCACCGCAGGTCCGCGCGATGATCTCAAGTGTCTTCGAGACGATGGTCAGGTAGCGGAGGCCGAGGAAGTCCATCTTCATCAAGCCGGCCCGCTCGACATCATTCATCGACCACTGAGTGATCACCTCCTCCTTGCCGGTCACCCGCTGCAGCGGCACATACTCCACCAGTGGCCGGTCGGCAATCACGACGGCGGCGGCATGGGTGCCGACGTTTCGGGCCAGGCCTTCGATCCGGCCCGCCAGGTCGACCAGTTCGCGAACCTGCGGGTCGGCCTCGCAGGCCTCGGCCAGCTGCGTGCCGGGGGCGGTTGCCTCCGCCAGCGAGATGCCCAGTTGGTCGGGCACCAGCGACACGATCTTGTCGACCTGGGGAATTGCAACGCCAAGGGCCCGCCCGACATCGCGGATCGCCGCCCGCGCCGCCAGCGTGCCGAAGGTGCCGATCTGGGCGACATTGGCCTCGCCGTACTTCTGCTTGACGTACTCGATGACCTCACCCCGCCGCTCCTTGCAGAAGTCGATGTCGATATCGGGCGCCTCCAGCCGGCTGACATCGAGAAACCGCTCGAAGAGGAGGTCATATTCCAGCGGACAGACGTGCGACAGATGCAGCGCGTAGGCGACCAATGCCCCGACGCCGCTGCCACGGGCCGAGGCCGGAATGCCCCGGTCGCGGGCGTGCCGGACAAAGTCCCAGACGATCAGGAAGTAGCTGGCAAAGCCGAGGGTGTTGATCACGCCAAGTTCTCGGTCGAGTCGCTCCAGCACAGCAGGGTGCAGGTCACCCCCGGGATGGTCCGCCCACCGCTTTGGCAATTCGGCGTAGCGTTCCCGCAGGCCCTCGAGGCAGAGGTGGTGGAGTTCCTCCGAGGCGGTGCGGCCGTTCGGCAGATCGAAACCTGGAAAGTGCCGCTTGCCCAGTTCCAGTTCAATCGCGACCGAGTCGGCGATCTGCTGGCTGCGGCCGACGGCATCGGCCACCCAGTTGCGGTCGTGGCCGGCGAAAGACTCGTACATTTCAGCCGGGCTCTTGAGATAGAACTCGGTCGAATCCATCCGCATCCGGGAGGTGTCGTTGCGGAACCGGCCGGTGTTGACACACAGCAGGATGTCCTGGGCCTCGGCATCCTCGCGGTTGACATAGTGGCAGTCGCAGGTGGCCACCGGCGGAATGCCCAGTTCCCGGGAGATCTCGATGGCCGCGTCGGTCACCTGCTGCTGCAGTTCCAGGCCGTTGTCCTGCACCTCAATGAAGTAGCGATCACCGAAGACCTTCTGAAACCAGCCGGCGATCTGCCGCCCCTGCTCAAGCGACTCCCGCTGTGCCCGGGATGAGCCGATCAGGGCACGGCTGAACTCACTCGAGAGGCAGCCCGACAGGCAGATGATGCCGTCGGCATGGGCGGCGAGAATCTCCTTGTCGATACGGGGTTTGAAGTAAAAGCCCTCCAGCGAGGCCTTGGTCGCCAGCCGCAGCAGGTTGGCGAAGCCCTCGCGATCCCGGGCCAGTAGCGTCAGGTGATAACTCGCCTCTTTCTGGCTGCCACCATCCTTCTGAAATCGGCTCCCTGGGGCGATGTAGGCCTCGTAGCCGATGATCGGATTGAGGCCCGCCTTGGTGGCCTTGCTATAGAACTCGACCGCACCGTGGAGGTTGCCATGGTCGGTGATGGCCAACGCGGTCATGCCCAGTTCGGTCGCCCGGCCGACGAGCCGGTCGATGGAACTGGCCCCGTCCAGCAGGCTGTAGTGGCTGTGGCAGTGGAGGTGGGCGAACGGTTGGGTGGTCTGGGTGGTCGCTTCCATCGGCGGGCTCGTCCCTGGGCAACGCGGGTGGATGAAACAGGCGGCATCCGCTGCCGCGGTGGGTTCAGTCGGCCGGCGGTTCGGCAATCAGCCGCAGCAGTTCGGCGAGCCGAGCCTGCAGGTCGAGCAAACCCTGCCAGGGGGCAAAGTCGATTTCGACCTTCTCGTGGCCGGGTCGCATCACCGCTCCGTCGGCCGTTTCCCGGAGCACCGCCTGCACATAATCGAGGAGTTCACTCAATTCGGCCGACTGGGCCGGGCTGAGGTGCTCCGGCAGTGGCGGCGGACCGCCCGGCAGCAGTGGCAGCCGGACCTCGCCAAGATCCTCAATGACATCGGAGTGATGATCGGCGGCCCGCTCGAGCCGCCGCTGCATGGCCTTGGCTCGCTCGGCTCCGTTCCCGGGGTCTTTTTTGGCGATCTCGGCGATCCGCCGGTCGATGTCGCTGTGCGAGCCGACCAGCAGGACCGACCGGCCCAGGGCGATCATGTCACCGTCGCGAAGGATGCGGACATGGATCTCTTCGCCGTTGACCTTGGTGCCATTGGTGCTGTCGAGGTCGGTCAGCACGATCTTCTGGTTGTCGGCCTGGAGTTTGAGGTGGTAGCGGCTGATCCGCTCGTCGTTGAGTTGGATCGTGTTGCCCTCCTCGCGTCCGATCGTGACCGGCGTGGGCACTTCGTTGTACACCCTTCCCCGATCGGTACCGTGCAGCACGCGGAGAGTGACGCTGGGCATTGCGGCAGACAACGGGAAACGAAAAACAACCGACCCACGCGGCTATCGTTGCTCACCGGCCGGTGTTGGTCAATCCACCGGCCGCCTGCGGCGGGGATGGCCCGATGGATGGTCGGCCGCCACCCCGGTGCTTCCCGCGGGGGGTCGGTCCTGTGGTCCGGGTCTGGTAGGATCGCTAGCAGCGGTTAAAAAGTTTGCTGGCGGCCAACGCGGTGATGACCAACCCCGAGGCCTGTGGGCGTTTTCGGGATGGCTCAACTGGAAAAGAACCGCCCGCAACTTTTATAAAGCCAGAGTATACGCGTCCGTAGCTCAATTGGATAGAGCATCGGTCTTCGGAACCGAGGGTTGGGGGTTCGAGTCCCTCCGGGCGTACTCGTCGTCGGTCGTTGGTGGAACACGCCCGGTTCGGCTGTCTGTCGGCCGCCCCTCGGCATCGAAAAAATCGACCCTTCCCTCGCGGTCGCCCGGGTTGGTACCGATCGAAATTGTGTCGGTCCCGTTGGCGTCCTTGATTTCTATTCGGCCGCCGCCGCCGTTGACCACCCGGCCCATGTGAATCAGGACCGTGCCGTCCTCGGCTTCGACCCGCAACTCCCGGCAGCGAATCTGTGCCGCGGTGAGTGTGTCGGTCACGAGTTCTGGTTCAGGGACACCGGCTGCCCGGACCGCCAGACCGATCGCCAGCAGGAGCAGCGGGTAGACCGTCCAACGCTCACGACTGGTCATGGATATCCTTCCCGGCAGGCTGCCGTTGCTCAATCGCCATGGAGTTTGCGGAGCCGGCCCGAGAGCCGCAGGATCAGCTGGACCCGTTCAAAAATGTCGAGCCAGTCGGCCACGACCGCGGCGACCGCCTCGTTGGCCGGCGGCACCAGGCCGGTGGGGCAGTTGGCCCCCAGCTGATCGGCCACCGCCAGCCGATAGGCCGCCAGCGTCCGGTCGCCATGGAAGACCACCGGGTGGAAGTCTTCACTGAGAAACAGCGCGACAGGCACCCGCTGGCCACCGCAGACGGTGAGATGGGCCGCGATCTCGGGCTGGGCGTCACGGTCAAGGAAGCGGACATCAATCAAGGGTGAGGCCGCGGCGAACCGGGTGAAGATCGGGCACTGGTTGACGCAGTCGCCGCACCAGGCCCCCGCCACCACCAGCACAGGCATCCGGCGAACGAAGCTGCCCAGCAATTCCGTCTGTGCGGGGGACAGGCTGACCTGGCTGTGGAAGGCTTCCCAGCGGCTCCGCTGATCGGGCGTGGCATGGACGGTGAGGAAGTCGGCGTAGGGAAGTGCCAGGTCGAAGGCGGCCTGCCAAGCCGCCGCTGTCGGGGGCTTGCCTGCCTCGGGAATCGGTGGCTGGGGCGGTGCAATGGTCTGGCTGGCGGTCACGGCGATCCTTCCTGCTGATTGGCTTGGCCCACCCGATCCAAACGGGCTGACCTGACCAGCAAGCTTAGCAGCCCGAGGGAGAAAGTGGCTGCTGCAGGAAACGGCAAAAAAAGCTGGAAATTCCCGAAATGCATCGCTGGTATCGGCCTTGACCCGGCCCTGCAGGCGTCCTTAATGTTCGAACCATCTGAGGGCGAGACTCTCAGACCGCTACTCGGAGACGGGCCCGAGCCCCTCCGGACTGCGACAGCCGACCAATCGCTCCCGGAAACGGTTCAGGTTCTCCGCCCCCCTGGGGCCTGGGCCGTTCCGGGGGCCTTTTTGTCCGCGGCCGCCCGGCCGCCCGGCCGGTGGAACGTGCCGCAGCGCCATTTCGGGTCGGCCCGATAGACTTCGGCAGTGGCAGTGGTGAACGACCTGCACCGCAGCCATCAGGTTTCCTACCGAGCCCAGTGCGGAGTCCGATGGCCGAGTCAGCAGATCCACCACCGTCGTCCCCCGAAATTCCCCGGTCGACGCCCCCCGGGGCCGCGCGAATCATCCGGCTGATCATCGGCGGGCTGATTATCTGGGGCATTGCTCAGGCGATCGGTGCCTACACCCTCAACTACAACCCCCTCCGCCCGCTGATCGTGCTCGCCTGCGTGGCAGCTTTTCTGGGCTTCTGGCTGTCGCTCCTGGCCATTTGGCAGAAACGGCATGGCGGGCGGAATTCCCCCCGGCCTCCTGGTTGAAATCTGGCCTGTCGCAACCGATTCAGTCGGGGGCCGGCCCCTGGGTGGCGGCCCTGATGGCGGTGCTTGAGACATCCATCCGGAACTCCCGCTCGGAGACGAAGTAGGTCACTTCTTTGAGTTTCTTGGGCAGCTCGGCCCGGGAGGGGATCTGGAACTCGCCGTCCTGTTCCCGGCCAAAGACGATCAGCCCGCGGGTCTTGCGGCAGATGGTGCGGAGGGCGGCGTCAGCCTGCTTCTGTGAGCCGCCGTAGTAGCGGGGGTCGGCCAGCCGCAGGTAGGTGTCGGCCCCCATGACAAAGGTTGACTCGGGAAAGATTTCGATCTTTTCAACAAAGGTGGCGGCCCGGGACAACCAGAGCGGCCGGCCGTCGAACTGGGCCGTCCGGCGGGAGAGTTCGATGTAGTCGAGCATTGGCTTGTCGACGTTGGTCACCGACAGTTCCCACTCGACTGGCCGTTCAGCAATCTCCTCGGCAATCCGGGCCATGGCCAAATGGCCCTCATGAAGCGGAGCGAATGACCCACTGAACAGCAGCCGGCCGGTCGCCCGCCGTTGGGGTTCACCGGCGGGCAGGATCGTCTCAGCGTCTGCTCCGTCCGATCCGCCGGCCGCCACCGCGGCGGCAGTGGCTGAGAACAGCTGCCGCCAAGCGGCTGGGGGATGGCAGTGTTCGCGGACGACATGTTCCCCCGGCAACAGCAGGGCATCGAGTTCATCCCGCCAATCGGCAGCCGGCTCCCCGGCGGTCCCAGCAAGCAGCAGATCGAGACACAGCACCGCCGCCAGCCGCTCCTCCTCGACCCGGGACCGGGCCGCTTTCTCAAGAATCAGGGTAGCGGTGGTCGTGCCGGCAAGCCGGTGCAGGGCGGCGTGCAGCCGGTGCTGCCCCCGCTTGGGCTGGAGCGAACGAAGGCTGCCCGTGATGGCCAGCCCCACCGCCTGGTCGGCCGTTGCCCCAAACGCCATGCTCCGCTGCCAGGCGGCCACCGCCAGCCGCCGGGCGGTCAGATCGCTGCAGTACGACTCCTGGCCACCACCGAGCAGTTGGTCGATCGCGGGCCGGGCGTAGGGGACGACGGCCTCAAGCACCACATCGCTTGCCCCGGGCTCGGTCAGCAGGAGCGGAATCGCCTCCGAGCCACCGCCGGTTGCCACCAGTACCAGCCGGGTGCCGGCGCGGCGGAGCAGTTCAATCGGCGAAGCGGCGGTTGGGTGGGGCATGGGAGTGGGCCGGCCGGGGCTCGTGGTTGCCGGACGGACATCGTGACAGTCAATTTCGTAAGCCTGCTATTCTGCCTGACTGGGTCGCGAAGGAAAGCTGGCCGGCACGACGAAAACCGGCAGGCTGGGGAAATGCCCGCCAGGTCAATGCTGTTCGGCACACGCCATCGGTCTGTGTTTTGTCTGCTGCAGGTTCCGGGAAGCCCCGGCTGCAACCGCTGGAATTGCTGCCGCCGATCCCCCAGCGGCGGCGTTTTTTACGGTGCTGCCCGGCCACCCAGCCAACCGGCCCCGGTTTTGCCTGAGAAACCGATCGGTTTCTGCCGATCATATCGATGAGGGAGAGGGCTCGAATGCAGGGAGGATGATGATGCTGCGGAACAACGCCGCTTGGATGCCGCTGGCAATGATCGTGTTGATGGGTTCGACGGGAGCTGCTCAACCTCCCGAACCGGTTCGCCCGGCTCATCAGCCGGCCGCGACCGAGGTGGTCGAGCAGGCCGAGCCGGCCGATCCCAACCAGACCGGCTTTGAGGTTTCGCCCGACGCCACCCCCCAGTCGTTGCTCATCGAACTCGTCCCGGACCGCAGCGACTCACCGGCCGACTGGTTCGCTCCGTTGCAGCGGCTCTATCAATGCGGGGAACCGCGGATCCTCTGCCCGCTGGTGCCCCCACCGCCCTGTCATCCGACACAACCACCAGCCCCCGATGATTTTGTCGGCGTTCCCGGATCGCCAAGTAGTGGCCCGCTCTACGAAGGGCCTTGCAAGCCCCGGGCCGGGAGCCGTGACCACTGCCGCTGGCCAACGCTGCGGCGACTGCACGACGGTTTCGTCGACCGCTTCTATTCGCCCAACTACTGGCCGAAGTGACCCGCGGCGGTCAGCCGCAGCCGCCAGGCCCCCGGCAGGCTTGGCATCGGGGCGTCGATTCGGCAAGAATCTGCCGGCGGCCCGGCCACCGGGCTGGTCGCCGCGCCGAGACATTCGCCGCGCGGCTGCCGGCGGCCGACAACACGCCGTCATGGTTTCCGGGCCACCACGATGCTGGAACGGCAGGCCGCAATCCGAGGAGATCGAGCATGCGAGTAGCCATCATCGGTATCGGGGCGATTGCGGGCATGCATGCCAGGGCGCTGGGCGATATCCCAGGCGTTGAACTGGTGGCGGCGACCTGTCGTACCGAGGCCAAGGGCCGGCAGTTTGCCGAGCAATTCGGCTGTCGCTGGTATGCCGACACGGCCAGCATGCTCCGCCGCGAAAAGCCCGACGCGGTCACGATTGCCACGCCGTCGGGAGCACATCTGGAGACGGCCCTCAAGGCGATCCGCCGGGACATTCACGTTCTCTGCGAAAAGCCGTTGGAGATTACCACCCGGAGGATCGACCGGATGATCGCCGCCGCTGACAAGGCCGGCGTGGCCCTGGGGGCGATCTTTCCCCAGCGATTCAACCCGGTCATTCAAGCCGTACAGGCAGCCGCGGCAGCCGGCCGGTTCGGCGACCTGGCAGTGGCCGCCAGTGCCGTGCCCTGGTGGCGGGACGATGCCTACTACGGCCCCGGCCGGTGGCAGGGCACACTGGCCCTCGACGGGGGCGGGGCCCTGATGAATCAGTCGATCCATGGGGTTGATGCCCTGCAATGGATCGCCGGGGCAACCATGCCAGGCCTGTCACCAGAGGCCAACCCGGTCGAAAGCGTGGCCGCCTTCACGGCGGTCAAGGCCCACGACCCGGAGCAGCTGGAGGTGGAGGACACCTGCGTCGCCGTACTCAAGCTCAAAAACGGCGGCCTCGGCCAGGTGCTGGCGGCCACCAGCCTCTACCCCGGCCGGCTGCGACGGTTCATCTTCGGGGGCCGCGGTGGGACGGCGGAGATCGAGGAAGAGCAACTGGTTACCTGGCAGTTCCGTGAGAGCCTGCCCGACGACGAGGCCACCCGCGAACGCTTCGGTGGTGCCAGCGGCACCTCGGGTGGGGCTGCCGACCCAATGGCGATCGACTATTCCTGCCACACCCGGAACTTCAGCAGTTTTTTTGAGGCCCTTGCCGGCGGTCGCCGGCCTGCCCTCGACGGCCGGGAAGGCCGCAAGGCGGTGGCCATCATCGAAGCCTGCTACCGGTCGGCCCGGACCGGCCGCACTGTCCATCTCAAAGACTGATGCCTTTCCCCGGCACCGCCGGGGCTGCTGGCTGCCCCCAAGGAATTCCTCACCATGCGATACGGCATTTGCAACGAGACGTTTGGCGACTGGCCGCTGAAGCGGGCCTGTGAGTTTGCCGCCGAGTGCGACTACACCGGCATTGAGATCGCCCCTTTCACACTCGGCAGCGATCCGCGGGAGATCTCAGCGGCCCAGCGGGCAGAACTGCGGCGGACGATCGCCCAGGCTGGGCTCGACTGCATCGGTCTGCACTGGCTGCTGGCCAAGACCGAGGGCTTTCACGTGACCGATCCAGACCAGACGGTTCGTGACCGCACCGTTGCCTATCTCGGTGAACTCGCCCGGCTCTGCCGCGACCTGGGTGGTCGCATTCTCGTCTTCGGTTCACCCCAGCAGCGAAGCCTGCTGCCGGGGGTGAGCCCCGAGCGGGCGGAGGATTTTCTCCAGGACGTTTTCGGCAGGCTGGTGCCACTGCTGGAGGAGACCGATACCGTGCTGGCCCTGGAGCCGCTGGCCCCCATCGAGACCGATGTGCTCACCACAGCGGCCGATGCCTGCCGCCTCATCGACGCGATCGGCTCACCCCACGTCAGACTGCACCTGGACGTCAAGGCGATGTCCTCCGAGGATCTGCCCATTCCCGAGATCATCCACGCCAGTGCCGCCTACCTTGAACACTTCCATGCCAACGACGTGAATCTTCAGGGGCCCGGTTTCGGAGCGGTTGAGTTTGGACCGATCTTTCAGGCCCTTCGGGAGATCGCCTACAGCGGCTGGGTGAGTGTCGAGGTGTTTGACTACACGCCGGGGGCCGAACGGCTGGCCCGGGAGAGTATCGCCTTCATGCAGCGGGTCGAGGATGAGCTGGAGTAGCCATCATCCGGCTACCGGCAGCCCGGCTCACGCTGAGGCAGCGTCACGCTGCGGGCAGCCCGTGGCGGTGGCCTCAGCCTCAATCTGCAAGGTGGCGTGGGCGATGGTGTATTGCTCGACCAGCACGGCTCGGGCGGCGGCGAGCGACGCCTGCTGGTCGCCGTCGGGGACCACGAGATGCGCAGTCAGAATCACCTCTGAGGTGCTTGTGCTCCAGACATGCAGGTCGTGCACCTCGCTGACCCCAGCGACTGCCATGAGCGATGCCGTGAGCTTTTCCACGTCGATCCGCCGCGGTACCGCATCCATCGCCAGGCCAATGCTCTCGGTGAACAGATCCCAGGTGCCCCAGACGATCACCGCCATGATCACGATGCTGACCACCGGGTCGATCCAGGCCAGCCCCGTTGCCATGATTGCCACCCCGGCCACCACCACCCCGACCGAAACTGCCGCATCGGCCGCCATGTGCAGGAACGCGCCGCGAACATTGGCGTCACTCTGGCTGCCCCGCATGAACAGCAGCGCTGTGGCGGTGTTGATCACCACCCCGATGGCCGCCACCACCACCATGGTCAGCCCAGTCACGGGGGCAGGTTCGCTGAAGCGGCGGACTGCCTCCCAGAGGATCGCCCCGCAGGCTGCCAGCAGCAGGACGGCATTGGCGAAGGCGGCATAGATCGTCGCCCGCCGCAGGCCGAAGGTGAATCGCCGGGAGGGGGGGCGGCGGGCAAGCAGGCTTGCCCCCCAGGCCAGCAGCAGCCCGACAACGTCACTGGCGTTGTGCCCGGCATCGGCCAGCAGGGCGAGCGAGCCACTGAAAAATCCAAAGCCAAGTTCCACCACCACAAAGGCAACGTTCAGCCCGACGCCAATCATCATCGCCCGGTCGAGCCGATCGGGCGTCATGCCGTGGGCATGATGATGGCCGTGGTGATGAGCGTGGTCGCAGGTCATCGGAATTGCCGTGGCGGAATCGACGGGGCGACCACCGTCGCTGCCCAGAACCGTGTAGGATCATACGGCATTGGGCCCGGGTTTGCCGTCCCCGCTGACGGTCGCCCGACGGAGACCAACGACAGCGGGCAACAACGGGCCGTTCAGGAGACGCTGCGATGGCAAAGCAGATGCGGGTGGCGGTGATTGGCAGCAGCCAGGCCGGAGGCTGGGGCCACGACATCGATCAGCTTTTCAGCGGCCTGCCCAGTGTCCGGGTGGTGGCAGCAGCCGACGATACCGAAGCCGGCCTGGCTGCGGCCCTTGCCCGACACGGGCTGCCCGGCGGCAATGCCAGCGGCTTTCGCGACTGGCGAAAGATGCTGGAGGTTGCCAGCCCCGACATCGTCGCGATCTGCCCACGGCACATCGACCGCCACGCCGAGATGGCGCTTGCCGCAGTGGCGGCTGGGGCCCGCGGGATCTTCATGGAGAAACCCTTCGTGAGGTCATTGACGGAGGCCGATGCGGTGGTGGCGGCCTGCCAGGAATCTGGTGCCAAGCTTGGCCTTGCCCTGGTCAATCGGCACTGTCCGACCATCGCCGCCGTCAACGGCCTGATTACCGACGGCAAAATTGGTCGGCTGCTCGAACTGCGGGCCCGTGGCAAGGAAGACAGCCGTGGTGGCGGCGAAGATCTCTGGGTGCTCGGGCCGCACGTGCTTGACCTGATGACCCACTTTGGCGGCGCCCCCCAGTGGTGCGCGGCCACGGTCACCAGCGGCCGAAGCCTGATTGAGCCTGGCGATCTCGCCCCGGGCCCGGAAGGCCTGCCACCAATTGCCGGCGATGCCATCGCCGCCAGTTTCGGGCTGGCCGACGGCTGCACTGGCTATTTCGCCAGCGTCCGGGAGGCCGGGTTCAAGCAGCCCAACTTCGGGCTGACACTCCTGGGCACCGCGGGTGAGATACACATTCGGCCTGATCATCTGCCGCAGGCATTTTTTCGAGCCGCCCCGGCCTGGCGGGTCAATCGGCCCCACCCCTGGATACCGATTGGCCCCGAGGGCCTTGACCCCGGCCTGTCGGAGCAGGGGGTTGATCGCTCAGCCGAACGGGCCGGCTGGGGGAAACGAGCGGTGGCCGACCTGATTGATGCGATTGAATCTGACCGAGAACCGGAAACAGGCATGTTCGCCGGCCTCACGTTGACTGAGCTGAACACGGCAATTTATGCCTCGTCGCTGACCGGCTGCCGGATCGAATGGCCGCTCGACCGGGCCCGTATGGCAGCAGCGCTGGCTGGCTGACCAGCCCCCGGTTCCACGCATTTTCGGCGGCAGGAGAGGTTTTCGCAGCCCGCTACTGCTTGCGGGCCACCGGCACTGCCTTCGCCCGGGGCTGCCGCGGCTGGCTGCTGCCGATGTTGGCCGGCGGCGGAGCGATTGGCTGCACGGCAATTCCGTACATCGACGGCAGCACGGCCTCAAATTCAGACGTCGTGTTGAGATCGTGCTCGGGCAGCACCGGCGGTCCGAGGGTGACGGTCGCCGGCTGAATCAGGTCGCGGCACCAGATGTCGTGGGGAATTGCCAGGGTTCCCCAATCGTCTGGCTGGAGACCGCGGGTGACTGTTGTTGGTGACCAGCCGGTGGAGAGGATGCGGCGTCCGGTGTTGACGAAATCGCGGGCCAGCCAATCAGGTGGGCTGTGCCGGGCGTCGTAGAAGATATAGATCCGGCTGGGCTGCGATGTTGCAAAGTTCAGCCGAAAATCCTGCCGGAACCGATGCCGTTGGAAGGTCTGAATCAGGTCGGCACCAACCAGTTCATCGGGGAAGACATCGCCCGGCTCGGCCTGCCAGCGGGTCTCGCGCCGGTCGCGGAAGGCCCGCACCCCGTCCCGCATGCCGCAGGGCACAAGACCGTAGAACCGTCGCAGTTTTGGCCCCTCGACGTTGTCGCTGACGCCATTGATGACTGCTGCTTGACGACTGTCACCCAGGCCGCGATTCCGGATTTCGACGCTGTGGAGCCGGCGGGGGGCCTGTGACTTTGTCAGCCGAACCGCTTCACCATCGAACAGGTTGACCGCACCGGACTGCTTGTGCCGGAGTTCCACCTGCCCGGAGAAGACCGCCACCCGGACCTCGCCATCGGCCGACGCGTTGACCGAAAACTTGGTGCCCAGGTCAACCACTTCACCGGCGGGCGTCACAACCGTGAAGCCGAACCCTTCGTCCCCCACATCGACGTCGACTCGTCCCCGCGAAAGATGGAGCCGCATCGGGTGTTCGAAGCGTGCCATCAGGGGAGCCTGGCACTCCAGCCGCACCCCTGAACCAAGCTTCAGATCGACCGTTCCCTCGGGCAGCACGAGGGCCCGCAGATTGAGCCGATCACCGGCCGCGAAGGCGGTCGTGCCCTCGGTCCGGTCAACCTCGACCAGCACCGGCTCGCCGATGGCGGCGGCATTCCAGACGCCTCCCGCCACGAGGCTGGCCACCAGCAGGGAACAGGCGAGGATGATGCGGACGGATCGGCCCGACCAGATCGACCGGCCACCACCAGCTGCCTCGCGAGCCGGCTGAACCGCGGGGCGATCGGCCGCAGCGGCTCCGAGAATTGCCGCCCTGACCTTCTGCACGAAGGCCGGCCGGCTGGTCTCAGCTTCAATCGCCACCCGCACGGCATCGACGAAAGCGTCTGCTTCCGGCCCCGCCTGATCCAGGAGCATGGCGTCAATTGCCAGATGCTGCTCGAGGCAGGCGATCATTTCCGGATGCCGGCGGAGGGTCTCGGCCACCAGGGTGTTATCACCGGGCAGCGGCTCGCCGTCGACGATCCTTCCGATCGCCTGCTCGCTCATTTTTGCGATGGCATCAGCCCGATCGTCAGGAGGATTGGCGGCGTGCATGGTGGTGGCGGCGTGAAGTAAAGATGGAGTGTGACCGAAAGGACGACGGGAACAATTTGAAAATTCGTTCAGTGACGCTGGGAACAGGGCGGGCTGTCAGCCGCTGACGTTGCCGAGCCGTTCCTGGATGCAATTGAACAGGGCGGACCGCAGGCGGAACAGGATCTGGCTGACGTTGTTGGCATTGGTGTTTTCGTAGGCGGCGATGACGCCGAGGGAGAGCTGCTCGAAGTACCGCTGCTGGACGAGGCGGCGGCTGCGCTCGGGCAATTCCCTGAGGCAGTCCCGCAGGGCCGCCACCTGTCGTTCCCGTTGTTCGGCCTGCTCGACCTCGGCAGAGGGGTGCGTGGCCTTCTCATCGGCCCGGCTCAGCAGGAACTCGGCAACCTCGTTGGCCAAGACCCGCCGGCGCCCCTGCCGCCGCAGTTCATTCCGCACGAGGTTGCGGGCAATGGTCCGCAGCCAAGCCCCGAAATTGGTGCCCCGCTCGAACATTGTGAGCTTTTTGTAAGCCACCACGAACGTCTCCTGGGCGATGTCATCGACCGACTCTGGTCGCACACCCAACATCCGGATGAATCCACGCAGGCCGGACTGCTCCAGTTCGACCTGCTGCATGAACCAATCATTGTCGGGCGTCTTCTTTGGCATACCCGGAGTGTATGTGCCCCGCGCAGCGGCCCTTACAAAAATCGCCCGCATTCATGGGCAGGGCCCATGGAGGACCTTTTTGATGGGCACTCAGCGGGCCGGAAGCCCGGTCTTTCCGTGAAGCTGCCAGCCGGCGGCGATCCGGTCGTGGATGCCCGTGCCCACTCGCTGGACGTTCACGTCGGCCTTCCTGGCCTCCGCTCACTGCCCGTCCGCTTCGCTTCGCCCTCCTGGCTTCGCTTGCTTCCG
>Ga0209986_10001201_pt1 | contig 25129 bp, 23 predicted proteins | sample BlataG_FD_183168 | JGI IMG/M metagenome (GOLD analysis project Ga0209986, IMG submission 183168) | Deep subsurface microbial communities from Black Sea to uncover new lineages of life (NeLLi) - Black_00105 metaG (SPAdes) (version 2) | ecosystem: Environmental > Aquatic > Marine > Oceanic >... | reverse complement strand
TTGCCGGAACATCTTTTTTAAGTTTTTTGGCGTCTTTTTTCTTTTTTAATTTCTTTAAAGCAACCAGTTTCTTGACTTTATGTTTTTCTTTCGAAACAATGGGTTGTGCAACGGCTCCTTCAGGTGCGTCCTCCTTGCCTGTTGTGTCTTTCTCTACAGCCTTTTTTCCTTTGGCAACACGTTCAGGAGCATCTTTCTTGAGAAGCTCTCCCGGTTCTTTTTCCGGGGGGATTTCTTTTTCTTTAAGCGCTTTTTCAGACGGTTGATCAGCAACTTCTGCCTTTTCGGGATGCAGTTTCGGTTCAATAGCCGTCTCTGCCTGAACCGGTATTTGCTGCACACGTTTTTTCCGTCTTCGGATAATCGACGGCTTTATGCGCGTTTCCTCAACCTCTTTTTGTGGTGAGCCCAGTAAATTCATTTTTATCCTGGTCACAGCTTCATCATCCAGAGAACTCATATGGCTTTTTACATAAATATCCATATTCCGTATCTTTTCAACCAGTTCCTTATTTGTTACGTTAAGATCTCTGGCAAGTTCATATATTCTGATCTTTACCATCCATCCCCCCTGAATTCGATTATTACCGAACTTTTTTATGTTTATTCTTAATGTGCTAAGTTGGCCGATTTAAAAAACGAATCCGGCCGGTCTATGGGTTATCTGTCATCTTCTGCAGCATTATCAACTGATGACGAATGGCCGGACATCTGCTCATCACTATCGCTATTTTCTTTTAAGACCTCCTGAACATCCGAACCCGCTGAAGTCTCATCGTCGTCCGCCTCAACATCTGCCAAAGCTTCATTCGATATTTCATCGATTCGCTCTCTGCTTGCCATATATTTTTTTGCAGTTTTGATCAGTTGCATGGCTTTTTCTTCGGCAATGCCTCTGATCTGTATCAAATCTTTTACTGAAGAATTGCTGAGTTCCTGAGCAGAAAAAAATCCCTTTTCATACAAAGCATCCGCCATGCTAATTCCAACACCCGGCAATGAAACCAGAGAGTTGTAGCCATCTTGCATGGCTTTACTGTATCGTTTTTCACTGATGACATCAAGATGCCACTTTGTAAGTTTTGAGGCCAAACGAACATTTTGCCCTCTTTTCCCGATGGCTATTGAAAGAAATTCGTCAGGTACAATGACTTCCATTGAAAGATTCTCTTCATCAATAATAACTCTGGATATTTCGGCAGGTGCAAGTGCATTGCATACAAATTTTGCAGGATCAATATGCCAGGATATAATATCTATTTTTTCACCTCTCAGTTCCTGGACAACGTTCTGTACACGACTCCCTTTCATTCCGACACAGGCGCCAACCGGGTCTATATCAGAATCGTTTGAAGTTACTGCAAACTTTGCACGGATTCCGGGTTCACGAACCGCACCCATAATAGTTACGATACCCTCGCTGATTTCCGGAACTTCTGTTTTGAAAAGACAGATCAGAAAATCAGGATGTGTTCTCGAAAGAATAATTTGCGGGCCGCGAGTTTCATGAAGCACATCCATTATATATGCTCTGATACGATCACTCCGTCGATACGATTCCTTAGGAATCTGCTCTCTTGTCGGAAGTATACCTTCGGTCTGCCCTAAATTAACAATAATGTCGTTACGGTCAAAACGCTGTACAATTCCGTTTATAATTTCACCTTTTCGACCAATAAAACTAGAGAAAACAGCATCCCTTTCCGCGTCTTTCATTTTCTGTATAATGACCTGTTTGGCCGACTGTGCGGCTATGCGTCCAAAAGTAGAAGTATCCATTTTTGTGCCGAGGCTGTCACCGATTTCGCATTCCAAATCCAGCTTGCGCCCTTCTTCAAGGCTTATTTGGAGGTCAGGCTCTGTAATCTCTTCAGCCACATCTTTAAACTGGAATACTTCAATTTCCCCGGTTGCGTCATTGTATTGAACTTCAATATCTACCTTGGTCCCAAACTTTTTTCTCGCGGCAGATTCCAGGGCCTCCTCAAGTGCTTTGATAAGCACTTCGCGGTTAATACCCTTGTCTCGACTAACCTGTTCAATGACACGCTTTATATCTGATATAAACATACGTTTTTCCCCGTTATTCTAAATATCAACTGTTGTCCGAATTAAACCCTGATTGTTCAACCAAGGGTGCACATTCGGGCTAATCAGCAAGTCGCGCCATAATAATTTCCTGGTAAGGAATACATGCTGTTTTGCCATCGACCGACAGTTTTACAATCTCTTCAGATATACCCATAAGGACACCTTTGAATTTTTTTTGGCCGTCAACAGGTTGAGCGGTTCTAATTTTTACACGGCTTCCTTTGAATCTATCAAAGTCAAGCCTTTTCCCAAGGGGACGATTCGGTCCCGGCGATGAGACCTCCAGACTGTATGGCCCGGTATCTTCAAGATATACATCCAAAAGGTCGCTCGACTGGCGGCTTATATGCACACAGTCGTCGAGAGTAACTCCCCCGGGTCTGTCTATAAAAAGGCGGAGTATCCTCCCGCCTGCTTCCCGTTGATATTCAAGGTGGACCAACTCCAACCCCTCAGTTTCACACAACGATTCTATTAAATCTCTTGCCTGTGCAACAATTTTTTCCTTATTTGCCGGAGATCGGTTTTCATGTCTCCGGGTCTTGACCTTAAATTCCAGTCTTTTATTTGCTTTTTTTCTTTGACCTTTCAATGGCCTATCGATTTGATGAATTCGACTTTTTAGAAATTCATCAAATTGTCCCCCATAAAAAAATAAAAACGGGCTTTCGCCCGTTTCTTCTAATACAGGTAGATCTTTTAGTGGATCGAGAGACTTTATCTGTTCATGTAAATAACCATAAGGAAAAAATTAACTCCAAACCACACATACATAGCCAAAATCTACGCTTAGATAAAAAACCTTTATCATAAACAAGGCGAACATCCAATGGAGCGGGCAACGAGATTTGAACTCGCGACTCCAAGCTTGGGAAGCTTGTACTCTACCACTGAGTTATGCCCGCGCGTGGATATTTGTAAGATATTAAAAAAAAAATCCCTTGTCAATATAATTCAATAATAAATCCTAAATTCTGCTTTATCTGTTTTGAAAAAAAATGATGAAAATTTTAGGTAAATTTTGAATGCGGTAATAGAATTCGAATTAGCTTATAAGATCGCGTATGCTTTTAAGTTCCTTGCGGATTTCATCGACTGTGGTGATTGAAGATTTTTCTTTTTTTTCGTCCGGTTTGATTTTTAAATGTTGTCTGGCCCCCTGAATTGTAAATTTCTTTTCATACAAAAGGTGTTTTATCTTTAGAATCAGCTCAATGTCACTTTTCCTATACAGCCTCTGACCTGAAGCAGACCGTTTGGGATTTATCTTCTTGAACTCAGCCTCCCAGAATCTCAAAACATACGCCGGGACCCCAACAATTGCACTTACTTCTCCCACCTTGAAGTAAAGCTTATCCGGCAGTTCTTTTTGATAAGAAGTGTGGTTTTCCATTGTTTAACCCACAGCTTTTAAAAGGTTAGCTACCGTTCAGTCTTTTGAAACAAGTCGATTTCAAACAAGCGGTATTATTTTCAAAAAGCTGGCGGGTTATAGGTTATACGGTCGGCAGGGTTGCATCAACCTTTTTCAAAAGCCTGTCCGAAATGCTTTTATGAAGATTATTTACCCGGTTATCTTCCAAGGTTTCACTGGAAGATCTGTAGGTTATTCTAAATGAGATGCTTTTTCTCCCTGCAGGAATAGGATCACCTTCAAAAACATCAAACAGGTGTAAGTTTTCCACCAGCTCTTCATTTAAATCAATAACGCTTTGCAGGATTTTATTTGCTTCAATATCCTTATTAACGATCAGAGTAATATCCCTTGATGTGGCCGGGAACTTCGGAATTGGCGATACAAATTTAGTGTCTGGCATGTGATTTATAAGTCTATCAAAATTTAATTCAAAAATAAAGGCCGTTTGCTTTAAATCATAATTATTAAGCACTTTAGAATGTAATTCTCCGACAAGTCCTATGGGTTCATTTTTAATAATAACCTGGGCCGTAAATCCGGGCTTTGTATAAAAACAGGATGCCGTCGGCATGCGGGTAAAGTCTGTGTTAACGATGCCCAGGTTTCCTAAAAGTTCTTCAACAGCGCCTTTTATATCATAAAAATCACAATTGATTTCCTTGGAAAACCAAACCGCATCCACTCTTTTTCCTGTCCAGAGACCTGCCAGCATTTCAACTTCATCAGGCAGGCTGTCTTTTTGGCCTGTGTTAAAAAAGACATTGCCGATCTCAAACAGCTTAAGATTTTTGTTCTGAACTGATATATTGTATTTCATTGTTTCAAGAAGACCGGGTATAAGAGACGTTCTCATTACCGACTGATCTTCAGACAGAGGATTTAATACATTTACGACCTGTCTTTTTTTATCATCCGGTTCAAGATTGAGGCGATCACATGATAGATTGCTGATAAAACTATAATTTATTGCTTCGTTAAATCCCAGGCCGGTCATCAGACATTTAATTCGATCTCTTGATTCGATCTTTTTTGATGGATGCCTGGCTTCAGCAGGTATTAGTGGAAAGGTTGTTTTGATGTTGTTGTAACCGAATAGACGTGCAATTTCTTCTGTAATGTCTTCAAATCTGGTTATATCGACTCTACAGGATGGCGGAATAACCTGAAGTCTGTCATTGCCAATCTTATGCACTTGAAATTCAATCGATTTTAAATGGTTTTCAATATCATTTATATCCAGGCGAATACCCAGCCGGCGGTTTAACGCCGTGACGCTGAAATCGATTACCCTGTCAGGAAAAGTGTTTGGATATTCATCGATTGTACCTTTAATAAGTTTACCACCACCGATTTCAGCAATGAGCTGCGTGGCTCGATTTAATGCGGTAATGGTTCCTTTGGGATCGACGCCACGTTCGAAACGGTGTGAGGCATCTGTGTTTAACCCCGTTTTTTTTGAAGTCTTTCGGATGCAAACCGGATCAAAATACGCACTTTCAAGAAGAATTTTTGTTGTGGAGTCTTCAATTTCGGAATTCAATCCACCCATAACCCCCGCAAGGGCGACCGGTTTTTCACCGTCGCAAATCATAAGCATTTCCGGGTCAAGGCGGCGTTCTTTCCCATCAAGAGTGATAAAGGCTTCACCTTCCCTGGCTGTGCGCACCACAATCCGGTTTTCAGCAAGGCGGTCAAAGTCAAAGGCATGAAGCGGTTGGCCGCTTTCCATCATTACAAAATTGGTTATATCGACAATATTGTTAATCGGTTTCAAACCTACTGAAACCAAGCGATCCTGAAGCCAGAAAGGAGACGGTCCAACAGTAATATCGAAAACAAGGCTGGCGGCATATCTTGGACAAAGTTCAGGAGCCATTATGGTTATAGAGGTATAGTCTGAAATGTCATCAAAGGATTCCGGCAGGCAAATTTCAGGATAAGTTACCTTTTTTTTCTGAAATGCCGCAATTTCGCGAGCCGTTCCAATTATACTAAGGCAATCCGATCTGTTTGGAGTCAGGTCAATTTCAAACACAGGGTCTGACAAACCAAGGGCCTTGTTAAGGGAAGAACCCACCGAATAGTTTCGGCCAAGTTCCATGATGCCGTCACTATTGGCACCGAGCCCAAGTTCGATCTCGCTGCAGAGCATCCCTTCTGAAGCTACCCCCCGGACTATACTTTTTTCAAGGATTGTACCTTTTGGAAAACAGGTGCCGGGCATGGCACAGGGTGCAAGCATACCATTTTTGACATTGGGAGCACCACAAACAACAGTGATGATTCGATCACCGATATCAACTCTGCAGAGTTTCAACTTATCGGCATTCGGATGGGGATCAATCTTGGCTAACCGGCCGATGACAACACTGTTTAAATAATCATAACGGTCTGAAACCGCTTCAACTTCAAGACCGGCCATGGTGAGGGCATCGGCCAAATCGTTAACATTTATATCAACGTCAATATATTCTTTTAACCAGCTTAAACTGACCTTCATGTTAAAACTGCCTTAAAAATCTTAGATCATTTTCAAAATATTTGCGAATGTCATCAATTCCGTATTTCAGCATGGCAATCCGTTCCACGCCCATGCCGAAAGCAAAACCGCTAAAACAGGTTGTATCGTATCCAACATTTTCAAACACAGCGGAGTGAACCATGCCGGCGCCTATAACTTCAAGCCATCCGGTATGTGAGCATACTCTGCATCCAGCCCCTTTACATATAACACATCTAATATCGACTTCAGCGCTCGGTTCTGTAAAAGGAAAAAAGCTGGGCCGGAATCTGAGACTGGTCTCTCGGTCGAATATCTGATGAACAAATGTGGTCAAGACTCCCTTAAGGTCACCGAATGATACATTTTTATCGACCAGAAGCCCTTCAATCTGGTGAAACATGGGTGTGTGCGTTAAATCGGAGTCACAGCGGTATACCTTGCCGGGTGCAATAATTCTTACCGGAGGTTTCTGCTTTTCCATTATTCGGGGCTGAGTAGGAGACGTATGAGTACGAAGGACAATGTTGTCTGATATATAAAATGTGTCCTGCATATCTCTTGCAGGGTGATTTTTAGGAATATTAAGGGCTTCAAAATTGTAATAATCTGTTTCAACCTCAGGCCCTTCAGCAACATCAAATCCCAGTCGTACAAAAATGTCGCATATTTGTTGAGTAATCTGGGTAATTGGATGCAAAGATCCTCGCCGGGTGACTCTTCCGGGCAGCGAAACATCAATCCGTTTGTCTGTTTCATAAGAAGAAGTTTCAAGTTGCTTTAAGGCTTTTTTAAATAATTCATCAAGGCTTTTTTTTGTTTGGTTTGCCTTTTTCCCTGCTTCTGGTCTGCTTTCCCTTGGCAGGTTTGAAATATTCCTCAAATATTGAGTCACCGCACCCTTTCGACCCAAATACCTGACCGAAAGAGCTTTGATGCTTTCACTATCAGAAGCAGCTTCAAGTTCCTTCAGAGCCTCTTTTTTAATCTGTTCTATGGTTTTTCCCAATTTTTCGTTCTATCTATAACCAGAAGTTAGTTCGCTTGGCTCATCCCGCTATATAGCGGGAGAATGTTGCAATAGAAGTAAAGATTCCACGTTTCAAAATATACATATATTTTAACAGGTTGAATAATTTTTGAGACGTTTGGTTAGATCTGTTCTGATGCAAGATTTGCGATTTGAGCAAATCCCGATGGATCAGATATTGCTAATTCAGCTAGAACTTTTCGGTCCAGATTAACACCGGCAAGTTTTAATCCGTGTATGAATTTACTGTAAGATAGATTATTCATTCGTGCCGCTGCATTAATTCTTGTGATCCAGAGTTTCCGAAAATCACGCTTGCGTGCCTTACGATCCCGATAAGCATACATTAGCGCCTTATCTACGGCGTCGGCTGCGGTGCGAAACAATTTGCTACGGCCGCCACGATGCCCTTTTGCCAATTTCAAAATTTTTTTTCGACGTCTTTTTGCTTTAAAACCTCTTTTGACTCGCATAAATCTTCTCCTAAATATTCCGATTCAGTAATTCGCTGACGTGTGCTCTATGTCAGGGAGACTATCACAGCTCATACAAGGCCAGGCACACTTTCGTAACGCTGAAATTTTCCACCCAAAAAAATCGCAAATACCACACCTCTAAGCATAAATCCACTATCCATTGGGAAGGAGCAGTCTGACCATCTTTTTATCGGATTTTTTGATGAGTTGACTCTGCCGTAACGCACGTTTTCGTTTAGTGGTTTTTTTTGTTAGAAGATGATTTGCATGTGATTTTGCAAAGACGAATTTGCCTGTACCTGTTTTTCTAAAGCGCTTTGCAGCAGCTCTATTTGTTTTAATTTTTGGCATGATATCTTCTCCGTTATTTAAAACATAGATGGCGTGAGCCACAGACATATGCAAGCCCACGCCATCTTTATGAAAAAATAAGCAAAAATACTTTTCTTAATAAATTGAGTTGGTTCAAATCCTCCTTGTTATCGAGAACTTATCACCCAAACAATTATGATGAATTCATAAAAAGTCGAATTCATCGATATTATTTGAACACAATTATTTTGTTGATTGTTTTGGCGATAGGACTATAATCATTGTGCGACCTTCAAATTTGGGCGGTTGTTCAACCGATGAAATTTCTTCAGTTTCCTTAATAACCCTTTCGAGCAAATCCCGACCCAGCTGAGAAAGCGTAATCTCACGTCCTCTGAAAATAACGGTTACCTTGACCTTGTCCTTTCTTTCAATGAACTTTTTGATACGACTGATTTTGGTCTTAAGATCATGTTCACCGGTCTTTGGGCGTAATTTTATTTCCTTTAGCTGAAATGTAGCCTGCTTCTTTTTTGCTTCCTGTCTCTTTTTGGCCAGTTCATATTTATACCGCCCGTAATCCATTATTTTGCAGACAGGAGGATTAGCGTTGGGAGAAATTTCCACCAGGTCAAGACCAAAATCATTAGCAACAGCAATTGCCTTATAAGCAGGAATAATGCCGATCTGATTGCCGTCAGGATCTATTACCCGGACCTCTTTTGCCCTAATATTTCTATTAATATTGATTCTACTTGATCTGTTTGCCCTATTTGTACGTCTTGGTATAGCTATGTTTTCACCTCCTGAGCCGTAAATTATTGCCAATACTTCCAACATGGAATTACCTGTCAACCTACTTTAGTGCGTATTCCATATGGTGAGACATCAACCTAAATTGAATTTTGAAATATATAACAACATTAAAAAATGCAAGCAAAAAATGCAAGCAAATAAATCCAGTTATGAAATAGAGAATCGACGTTATGCAACATCCGGCGGCGGACTTAAAAAAAAGAAATTCCCAAGTTGTTTACGATAAATCAGGTTTGTAGAATTTCCAAAATGGTTTCACTGGCTGAGAGTATATCCGGATAGCAGACTTCCACGCCAGTAAGAATTTTTCGGATTTTTAAAAAAAGCCTTGAAAAGTTCCAGGGTCTCTTTGCGCAAGATGCCTGGCACAATTGAAACTCGACAATCTTTATAAAGCGGAGTCAGTTTTGTCAAATCACAGTTTGTGCCTCCCCCCATTATGTCTTCATAGGCATAAACGATTTCGCTGATACCACTTAGAATTATTGCACCCAGGCACATCATACAGGGTTCAAGAGTTGTAAAAAGGACGACTCTATTTTTGCCAGTATTTACCTTCAAATCGATCAGTTGCTTTAATGCTATGATTTCAGCATGGTCAATTTCATTTGGGAAATCCCCTGATGTACCTTTTCTGGAGCCGGTTGCCAAAATCCTGTCCTGATACACAATTACACTGCCTACCGGGAATTCCCCCGCAGACAGAGCTTTTCTTGCCTGTTCCAGTGCCTTACTCATGAAGTGTTCATAGTCCATGTTGTTTCTCTGGGCTTTTTTGTTCTAATAAAGAAATTATTCCTTGAGGGGCAATTTTTACAATTTGCACCTGCTGTCATCGCACATACAGCTTCCATCGACCTCAAAAGCATAAATAATTTTAGATTCCATCTCAGCCCGTTTGGTTGAGATAGGATCAAAATGTATATCGGCAACCTTTTCAATGAGTTCGGCTTTGGCAGGTATAGATTCAAGGCCAATTGAAATTACCTTACCGGTAGCTCCCTCGAGAATGTCTGCATCTTCACCGTTTGTTACAACAACCACCGGCACCTGATAAGGCGCCACAAGTCTTGAAGCAGCCAGCGCAGGACGATGCCGGGTTACCAGAGAACCGGGACCATATCTTAAAATAATACAAATTTTGCCCGCAAGGTTAATTGTATAATCAACTTTTAAAACAGCTTTCTTATCTGCGGCGGTTATAAGAAGTTCGCGGCCGGATTCGATCTCCTTTTTAAGATATCCTTTATGCTCCACAAGAAGGCGTGCCAGTTTCTGTCTGTATCTTTCGTCATGAGTGTCCTCGATTGTTTCGCCGGTAATAAAATCGACCAGTTTGCCGAGTATGAGATGATGCCCTTGTGTAATTTTCAACGTTCTCAAACCTCTCTAAGCCGGATAAACCGGAAAAACATGTAACAAAATCCAAGTCATTTACCCCATGAAATAATATATGTTTTGCAAAAATTTAGCATTGCACATTTCACAGGGTGAACCGAAATTTAAAATGGTCACTTTGGCTTAGCGAGCAAATTAGATTTTTGCGAGACCATGAATATTGATTTTTTCCCAGAAAATACTTTCCCAGAAAATACATAAAATTCAATTGAAACTAATAAAAACATAAAACAAGATTTTCAGGATGTAAAGTTTCAAATATTCCTTTACAATTCATTCTTCCTGTGGATAACTGTCATCATATGAATATCCGTGAAGAATTTGAAAAACGTGAAAAAGGCTTTATATCTCCATTCGGTTGTTTGAGCGCCGAATCTCGGGGACGCATGAAAAAGGAAGCCCCTTGTCTTATCCGAACCGCTTTCCAGGTGGACAGGGACCGGATTGTATATTCCAATGCCTTCAGACGCTTAAAGTATAAAACCCAGGTTTTTTTGTCTCCTCTGGGCGACGAGTATCGAACCCGTCTTACCCATACAATTGAAGTGTCTGAAATCGCAAGAACAATATCACGCGCCATGCGTCTTAACGAAGATTTAACCGAAGCCATAGCCTTAGGCCATGACTTGGGGCATACCCCGTTTGGTCATGGCGGTGAGACCATTCTGAAAGAAATTTATTCGCCGGATTTCTCACATAACAAACAGAGCCTGCGTGTTGTTGATGTACTGGAAAATAACGGTCAGGGGCTAAATCTTACCCATGAGGTTCGAGACGGAATTTTAAAGCATGCCAAGGGGTATGGAAAAATTATTCCGGATGATCCCGATGAACAGGCCTTTACAATTGAGGGGAATGTGGTCCGTATTGCCGACATTATGGCATATCTTAATCATGATCTGGATGATGCCATCCGAAGCGGTGTTGTCAGCCAGAGTCAAGTTCCTGATTCATGTGTTAAGATTCTTGGACGTACGCATTCCGAACGTGCAAATAGCATGATAAAGGATTTTGTATTTTCAACTAATGTTCGCGGGGATAAATTATGTCTGCAAATGAGCGATGAGGTGTACTCTACCATGGCCGAACTCAGGGAATTTCTTTATGAAAATGTGTATCGTTCGCCCCGGGTCCACAGAGAATTTGTAAAGGCCAAAAAGATTCTGTCCGAACTTTACACATGTTGTTTGGAAAACCAAAAGATGTTTCAAAGAGAACTTAAAGCCATGCAGATAGAATCGTGCAATCATGATAACCAACCCAATGAGAGGATTGTTTGCGATTTCATTGCAAGCATGACAGACCGATATGCTCTCGATCTTTACTCAAAAATCTTTTTCCCTTCGCCTCAATTTTAGCCCGAACAATTCTTATGCTCGACGATCTTGTGATGCAACTATGAAGTCACGACCAAGTACACTGCAAATGCTGCCGAAAATCGATCGCAAAACCTATGCCCCTTTTTTAGAGCGATTAAAAATAATTTATTCAGCTATGGATAAAAAATATCGGGAAGCTGCTGATTATTATAATTTTCATTGCACCGGCTGCGATGACAGTTGCTGTTTTACCCGCTTCTATCATCATACTCTTTTGGAATACCTTTATATCAGGGAAGGGTACCATACCCTTGTTAATGAAAAACAGGTTGAAGTGAAACACGGGGCGTTGGAAATATGCCGGAAAACCCGGGAGGCCGATGAAAAAGGGGCTCCTGTCAGATTGATGTGCCCACTTAATGTTAACGATTTGTGTCTGATTTATACGTACCGGCCTATGATATGCAGATTGCATGGTATTCCCCACGCACTTCAGAGGCCCGGTCAAGGGCTATTGTATGCTGAGGGTTGCGAGGTTTTTACCGCACAGTGTCAAGGAAAAGAGCGTTTCGAATTTGACCGGACACCCTTTTACATAGAAATGGCCGAACTGGAAAAGGAACTGAAACAGGCGGTCGGTATGACGCAAAAGATAAAAATGACTGTGGCGCAGATGTTAACAACCTTTTAGTGCCTTAATTTTAAGCACGTTAGATCACTATATACCATATGAAATATATAGAAATAGAAGGTATAGACAAACTGCCCGGAAAAAGACTTAAAGAGGGGGATAATTTTAATTTTCGATGTTACCCGGGCATTGCCTGTTTTAATCGATGTTGCCGAAATCTCAATCTTTTTTTATACCCCTACGATGTTGTCCGGCTAAAAAATAGGCTTCAAATCTCAACAGACAAGTTTATTGACAAGTATGTAGATATTGTGTTGCGACCTTCCAGTTTCTTCCCGGAAGTCCTTCTACGGATGGCTGAAAACAAAGAAAGAACCTGTCCGTTTCTGGTTGAATCAGGCTGCTCAGTTTATCCTGACCGTCCGGATACCTGCCGTACCTTTCCGATTGAACAGGGCGTTTTTTATGATGCCAAACATCATAAAACAGAACCTATTCATTTTTTCAGACCACCTGAGTTCTGTCTGGGTCAGCACGAAAAAAAAACCTGGACAATCCGAACATGGTCAAAGGACCAGGACTCTGTTTTGTATAATAAAATGACCCTGCTCTGGTCGGAGGTAAAACGTCTGTTTCAAACCGATCCTTGGGGCTCTCAGGGGCCGGAAGGGTCCAGAGCAAAAATGGCCTTTATGGCAACTTATAATATAGATCAATTTCGTGATTTTTTATTTAACAGCACATTTTTAAAACGATACAAGGTAAAATCCGCACTGTTAAAAAGAATTCGGACTGATGATGTGGAATTAATGAAGTTCGGTTTTGATTGGATTAAATTTTACATTTGGGGGATTAAAACCAAATATTTCAGACTGAGATAGCGAATATCCACAAGTAATGAGAAAACTACTTTTTCTTTTGATTGTTTGTCTGCCTGCAACGGGCTGGGGCGCTAATCTTCACTATGCGCTTGATGTTCAAATAAACACCCATGAACGGAAAATCACCGGCACTGCCCGTATTAAAGCTTATGCCGATATAAAAATAGGTTTGTGTGTTCGCAATCTGTACAAGCTGAAAGTGGATGGCAGCGCCGACGTTAATACTGCCGATGACAGCATCAATCTGTCTGTGCAAGCCGGCCAAAAAATAATTATAAGTTATGAAGCCATGTTCAACCAAAAGGGCACTAATTTCATCGACAAAGAAAATGTGTTTTTAATGGACAACTGGTATCCACATCCGAATGTTTTGGTTGAGTATGATCTTGCCGTGACGTTACCGGAAAATTTTATAGCCGCCTCAGAATCCGAATCCGTAATTATTCAAAAACATGAAAAAACAAAAACGTTCGATTTTAAGTTCAATCACCCATTGGACGGTTTGCATCTGGCGGCTTCGACCCGGTATGTTCTGAAAAAAGACCAATATAACAATATTTCTATAGAGTCTTATTTCTTCAAAGAAGATGCTCAGCTTGCAGATACATATATCGCTTATATTAAAAAATATCTGGCAATGTACGAAAGTATGCTCACATCCTATCCATACAAGCGTTTTGCAATTGTAGAAAATATGTTTCCCACAGGTTTTTCAATGCCGACTTTTTCCCTGCTGGGTAGCCAGGTGGTGAATTTGCCGTTTATTGTCAAGACATCTCTAGGACATGAAATTTTGCACCAATGGTTTGGGAATTCCATTTTTATCGATTTTGCATTCGGCAATTGGGCGGAAGGAATCACGACGTATCTGTCGGATTATCACTATGCCGCTCTTGACGGCAAAGACGCAGCCTATCGCAAACAAATCCTGTTGGATTACGATGCCTATGTAAATGCCGGCAATGCCATGGCTGTGAGTGATTTTTTCAGCAGACGGAATAAAGCCCAAAGTGTAATAGGCTATGGAAAATCAGCGATGTTCTTTCATGGGTTACGAGAACTCTATGGTGAGGATTCGTTTTTTGCAGCCATACGGAACTTCATCCATGACAATAGCTTTGACAAAGCTTCCTGGCAGGATATACAGCGGGCTTTTGAAAAAATAACCGGAGAAAAACTGAAACCATACTTCGGATACTGGCTCAGCCGCAAAGATATCCCCCGGCTTGAGGTAAAAAATGCCAAGTTGCGTGTTCAGCAGGGACAACTTAGGCTAAATTTCGAACTATTACAAAAAGGAGAAGCTTATCCGCTGCTTATCCCCGTATCCTTGCACACCGACACGGGCAAACGCATTCAATTTGTGCATGTGAAAAAATCTAAAGAAAATATCAGTCTTTTTATGGGTGAGATGCCCAATAAAGCTGTCATTGATGAAAACTACTCAATTATGCGACACTTAGCACCTGAAGAAATTCCCCCGGTTCTGGCCGGCATTATGGGCAAACAACAGCTGACGGTCGTTGTTTTATCCGGGCAACGGTGCATATATCAACCGATTATTGACGCTCTTGGGATTGAAAATATTAGTTATGTAACCCCGGGCAACATCACATTTCGTGATATCAAAGAAAATTCGTTTCTGATTGCGGGTTTTAATAATCCTACTGTAAATATGCTGTTCGGAAAACAGGCTGTTCCAAAAGACGGCGTGCGTATAAAAGTTTATAAAAATCCATACAACGTATCGGAGCGCATTGCTTTGTTACATGCTAAAAACAAAGGAGAAGCTCAGGCGGTGCAGCGCAAAATACCGCATTACGGCAAATACACCGAGCTGGCTTTTAGAGGCGGGCGGAACACCTGCAAAACTACTGCCCAAGCAGATAACGGCATCCCGGTGCTGTCGCGTCCGGCGCCCCGGGTTTTAACGCCCGACAGGCTTACAACCGTAGACAGTATTATTCCATATCTCACAGCATCCCGCATTATTTACATAGGGGAAAGGCACGACCGGTTCGCCCACCATATTAACCAGCTGCAGATCATTAAAAAGATGCACAACGCCGGATATAAACTGGCTGTGGGCATGGAAATGTTCCAAAAGCCTTTTCAAGCGGTAGTGAATGACTACCTGACCGGGAGGATTGATGAGCATACATTTTTGAAAAAGACCGAATATTTCAGCAGATGGCGGTACGATTACAATTTGTATAAACCGATCGTCGATTATCTCAAACAACAAAACTTGCCCCTTGTTGCCCTTAACACCCACGGTGATATCAGCCGGAAAGTTGCCCGTGACGGCATATACAGCCTATTAGATAAAGAGAAGAAACAACTTCCCGGTTCAATGGATTTTTCAAATGAACACTACAGGAGGGATTTGAACGAGGTGTTCCCGTTGCACAAGGAACAAGGGGAGTTAAAAGATTTTAGTTATTTTTACCAGGCGCAAATTCTGTGGGATGAAGCCATGTCGGAATCTGCCCAGAAATTCCTAACAGACAATCCTGAAAGCAAACTGGTGATACTGGCGGGAAATGGTCACGTTAGACATAAATATGGAATTCCTGAACGTCTTTATCGGAGAAACCACGAACCGTTTACGGTCGTTGTTCAGGATGAAGAAATTGAAGACGGAATTGCTGATTATGTCCTTATTACCGCAAAATTAGAGGGAGAAAAATCGCCTCGACTGGGTGTAATCGTTGAAGAAAAAGACCATGGCCTTGAAGTCATGAGTATCCGTCATAAAAGTCCTGCCAAGAAAGCAGGATTGCAGGAGGGTGATGTTATTCAAATGGTTGCGGGTCAGTCAATAAAATCGCCGGCGGACTTGAAACTTGCGCTGTTTTACAGCAAAATCGGGAGCAGGCTCAAGATTCAGATTGAAAGAGCCGGTAAGAAGTTGGATAAAGAGATTGAACTGTTCCATCATTCCTTCAGAGAAAAATAACCGGGTTTTAGTGTCTAAGCCAGTATCTATACGAGATTCCGTTACCCGGAGTTCGGTCAGGCCTGAGAGGGTCATAATTAGGAAAACAACAGAGAGGGTAAAGTCGTCTGTCCCGAAACCCAATTACATACAATGGCTGGGGGGTGATGAGGAAAATACTACTATATATCGTAATTCTCCTTGAAAAATCTTTTTGTTTAATATAAAGGATGACTATTGTTCATAAATAGAAAAAAGGAGGAACGTAATGAGAGTTATTGCGAGTGCGAATCAAAAAGGAGGATGCGGTAAAACAACAACAGCCATTAACCTTTCATCTTCGTTATCTTTAAAAGGACAGAAGGTATTGCTCATTGATTTTGATCCTCAGGCCCACGCAACCATGGGTCTGAACATAACGCCTTCCGATCTTGAAAAAAGCATCTATGATGTTATAACGCCAAAGGAAAATGAATCATTAGGGATTAAGGATATTTTAGTGCCAATTAAAGACAACTTTGATCTTGCTCCCTCAAGCCTGATTCTCAGTGCAGTGGAACAAGAGCTTTCAGGAATGGATGGCAGGGAAGACAGGCTCTTGAAGGCTATTCAGGCACTCAAAGAACCATATGACTATGTTTTAATTGATTGTCCCCCAAGCATTGGACATCTTTGCTTTAATGCCCTTCGTGCCTGCGAGGAAGTGATTATCCCCATCGATATGAGCCTTTTTTCTCTTCGGGGTGTTGCCAAACTCCTAGAGATCATCATTCTGCTTAAGGACAAAGTTGGTCATGATGTTAAATCTCGTGCTCTTATTACCATGTATGATCGCAGGACACGTTACTCCAGGATTGTTTTAGAGAAGGTTAAAGCGGAATTTGGGAACAATGTCTTTGAGACGGTGATTCGTTACAATATCCGGCTCAGGGAAACGGCAGATTATGGTTTGCCTGTTGGAGATTATGATAAAAATGCCATTGGTCACAAGGATTACGAAAACTTGGCTGAGGAGGTTATTCGGTCAGAGGCGGCCAAGACGTACCCGGACCTCAACACCGTGAACGTGGCACAGGATATCTTACAGAAGACAGAGGAATATATTGATATGTCCGCGAAATCACCTATGATTGAGCAGCCAATTTCCGGGATGGAGGAATCTTCCACTTATTCTCCTCAATCCAATTATTCAAAAATGATTGAAGCCATTGCCACCGAATCCACGGATTCTTTTTTAAACGATGAGGATGGTTAGAAAGGAAATAAATAACACCCTAAGGGGGGAAGCGGGAGGCCGCATTTTAAATGGAAAAAAAGAGTCTGGAAAGGGGTATGAAGGACAGAAGGGGGCTGGAGAACATCTCAAACTTATTTTTGTCAACCAGCCATAAGGCAAAGGAGAATTTCCAGCAGGCCGAAGATCAATACGAAGCCGAAGATCAATACGAGGTGGAAGAAACGGTAACTGTTTGTAAAAAACTTGCATTTCAACATGATGAAAATGTTCAGCAAAATATGATAAGAACTCTGTCCAAGCATCTGGAAGAAGGATATCATATAAAGCGTGTTAACCTCCAAAAAAATGAGGATATTTCAAAGCCGAAAACCAGAATGCGTAGAGAGGAAGAGGTAATTATTTTTATAAAAGACTCTCTGCCTTCTTAGGGTTTCCTGAAAAATAACTTCATATTTTAGATGCCGGCAGCCTTGCCCTGAAGTGATGCTGACCGTTTCTAATGGAGCGGCCATCCGGTTTTGCCATTAGCTAACATATGATCGGTGTTGAAAATCTCCACAAAAGCTTTGGTTCTCAAATTCTCTTTGAGGGCGCCAGCTTCAAGCTCAATCCTAAGGAACGAATTGGACTTGTCGGCCTCAACGGACACGGAAAAACAACCCTTTTTCGAATCATCATCGGAGAAGAGTCTCCGGACACCGGAACCATAAGCGTTCCCAAACATTACCGCATCGGTTACGTTCGTCAGGACCTTGATTTTACTAAAGATACAGTTCTCAAGGAGGTTATGACCGGGCTGCCGGCCCAGGAACGGGACCATTACTGGAAGGTCGAGAAAATTTTAACGGGCCTGGGTTTCAACAAAGACGATATGCAACGCCACCCCTTTGATTTTTCCGGGGGATTCCAGGTTCGCCTGAACCTTGCCAAAGTACTGGTTTCCGAACCGGATCTATTACTTTTAGACGAACCCACCAACTACCTCGACATAACCTCCATCCGCTGGGTCGAACGCTTTTTGATGAACTGGCCCCGTGAAATGATGCTCATCACCCATAACAGGGGGCTTATGGACAAACTGGTCACCCATACCATGGGAATATACCGCAAAAAGGTGCGTAAAATCCCTGGAAATACCGAGAAATTTTACGCCCAGCTTGCCCAGGAAGAAGAGGTTCATGAAAAGACCCGAATTAAAGATGAGCGACGCCGCAGAGAAATCGAACAGTTTATTGCGCGTTTCAGGGCCAAGGCCAGACTTGCCAATCTGGTGCAGTCACGAATTAAAACTCTGGCCAAAACAGGGAAAAAAGAAAAACTGGAAAAGCTCAAGACCCTTGATTTTGCGTTCAGAAGCAGCCCTTTTCTCGGCAAGCACGTCTTGAGCGCCAGGGATTTATCCTTTTCTTACGATCCCTGTAAACCGTTAATAGAGAACTTTAACATTACCATCGGGGCAGGAGATCGTATCTGCGTTGTCGGAAAAAACGGTAAAGGTAAAACCACGCTGCTAAAACTACTGACTGGCGTACTCAAGCCGCAAAGCGGTGACATCGTCTTAAACCCCGCTGTCCGTAAAGGTTTTTTTGAACAGACCAATATCCATAGCCTGGTCCATACCCGAACAGTTGAAGAGGAAATTCTCTATTCGCATTCAGATGTCGATCGTCCGCAGGCGCGCAATATCTGCGGCGCCATGCTGTTTGAGGGCGATAAGGCCTTAAAAAAAATTGGCGTACTCTCCGGCGGTGAAAAAAGCAGGGTGCTGATCGGTAAGCTTCTGGCTACGCCGGTAAACCTGCTGCTGTTGGATGAGCCCACCAACCATCTTGATTTGGAATCGTGTGATGCCCTGCTGGCCGCCATCGACAGTTTTGCCGGAACGGTGGTGATGGCTACTCACAACGAAATGTTTTTAAAAACCCTTGCCGAACGTCTGATTGTATTTCATAATGAGAGAATTTATCTATTCGAAGACGGTTACCAACGGTTTCTGGAGAAAGGCGGGTGGGAAGATGAAGAAGATGTTTTGGTATCCGGTTCCGGGGAGACTAAAAAGGAGGACACCCGAATAAATCTGTCCAAAAAAGAGATAAGGCGGAGGCGCTCGGAAGTTATTAGCGAACGTGCCAGAATCCTCAAACCCCTGGAACAGCGTCTCCACCGGACCGAAGACTATATTGAAGAACATGAAAAAACGTTCGCTGAACTTCATGCCGCCATGCAGACGGCCACACAGACCGGTGACGCTATCAGCATAACGGAACTGTCAAAGTCGATTCATCGCTGCCAAGCGGACATCGAAAAACTTTATGATGAACTTTTGAAATCTTCTGGTGTTTTAGAGGCACAAAAGGCTATTTTTGAAGAAAAATTAGAAAGATTAGATTCCGAAACATCAGGACCTCTTATGGTCTCGTAAGAAATTCCATTTCCATGAATGACTTATTTATAGCCGGTCATGTGAAACGACCGGTTGTGTGAAGTTTCATGGTAAATCAAGAACAAATTTTTGTTCGTTGACCGTTGCTCCCCACTGGGTTCCTTCATGTTGCTCTATGAGTCGGAAACCAAACTTTTCATAAAGATGACGTGCTGCATGAAGACCGTCAAATGTCCAGAGATAGACGCGGTAATAGTTATTCCTTTTGCAGAAATCTACAGCCTTCTTCATAAGTCTATTGCCTACCCCGTGCCCACGCAGCCTCGATGAGATGATAAACCACCGAAGATGCGCTCCCTGGCTTTGAGCGTTGATCCCGTCGATGGTAATGGAGCCTTCAACACGATCTTTTATCAGCGCGGTCCAAAAACCGTCACGCTTTTCGTCGTATCGACTGAGAAACTTTGAAAGCTCAGTTGCCACCTTAGCCTCAAAGAAGAGCCCAAATCTCCAATGATCATGGTAATAAGTACCATGAAGTTCAGCAACTCGACCGATGCAGCCGGGTATATAATTTCTCGTTATTTCAACATCCGACATACAAAGAGTCTCCCACGTATTCCCCGTTAATGTTTCTGAGCCATACCACTGAATTCAGCGGCAGCTAAAATGTGGTTCCCACACCGAAGCCAAAATGGAACCTCGGCTGGGTGAGAATTTCCATTGGCCAAAGCTTAATCTCAACGGGCTCCACAAGGGGATAGCCATACTCGAAACCACCAATAGCTCGAACCCTACTCCCTTTGAGTTTTCCCACCAGGGTGAGCAACATTTCCTTTTGATAAATTGCAGGATCAAGGAACTGCTTTGATTCAACAATAAAGCGGCCATGGGATTGATCAAGATTCACGGGCTGATCATTATTGCCAAGCGCGAGTTGCAAGACTGTGAGTTGGGATAAGGTGGATGAGACGTTGGTGTCTAAAATTTTTCCGCCGAGCATGATGATCTCATCCTTATAGACGTCCGGAGTCTTTTGTAGTTCTGAAAACGTACCCGTGTAGGTAACCTTTGAGCGCGACTGTCGGGAAATTCCTGTGGCGCAACCCATCAAAAACATAATGAAAAAAATAAAGAGGATGTACCCGGCTCGTTTGATTGTCATGTTTTCCTCCTACCAGTAATAAGGGGGATGGTGATACCAATAGTAGGGATAGTAATGGTGGTACCGGTACCAATAGTAAGGATATGGATAAAACCAGGGTTCATAATAAGGATCGGGGTAATAACCTTGATCTTTCGGCCAAAGGTATATTTCACGGCTTTGGATTTTGAGATATGGTTGGGAATAATTATCCACTTTTTCGACCACTAAGCCGACCACAGTACCCGCCACGGTAATTTTACGATCTTTGCTGTAAATCTCCGGGTCCAAGAAGCCCTTTTGCGAGATCATGAATCTTCCTTCTGAATAATCCCTTGATTTGGGCTCTTCTCTAACTCCCAGCGGTGCTTGCAACACTCTTATAATGGTTTGATCCGTCAGATTATTGGTTTCCAGGATGTACCCGCCCAGGATCACGGTATCTCCCAGATAGTTATCCGGTTCCTGAACAAGTATTTTAAAATCAATAGACGGTATTGATTCCGTCTTAATTTGATGAGAAATAACCGAACAGGATCCGGTGAAAACCGTAATCAGTATTGCCAGCAATGCACTTCTTAAAACATTCGTCATACCTGATTCTTTTAAAATTTGGGTGATAACTTCCGAACTTAGTTCGCTTCGCCCCGCCTGCCATTGCAAGCTCGCCCGCCCGCTGAGCAAGGCGAGGCGGCCTGGGGCACGAACGGGCAGGTCACAATTGGATAGCAATTATCAAAAATATTTTCCAGTTGGCCCGCGTCTGAGTTACCAACGATCAACTACACTTTTCAATAAATCCTAACAGAGTATTTTTTAATTTTACTTTCTGGTATTTCTCTTTGTAGTTAAATACCTCCAGGAAATTAATCCTGTCGGTGTTATCTTTAAATATTTTTCTTCGCTCGATGCCTCTTACGATAATATGATGAAGGGCACCGGGAGCATCAATACCGGCGTTACGTGGCATAACAGGACCCTATCATATATCAGACAAAACAGAAACTTATATTTTTAGGGGCGTACCGGAAGTCCCGGTTCCAAGATCCTATTGTGCTTGCTTGTGGCGTATATTTTTCGGCAGCTATCCTGGACTTGAGCTTTTAAACGAGGTATAGGAAAGAGATGTCGTTGCAAGGTGCATAAATGCCGTAACAAAACCAAAAGAAAGGTTAACATCATGACCAAAGTAATGATTCATCCTGCGAGCTATGAGAATGTCCGTCAGGCCGTGGACAGGGCTTTTGAACACTTTCCATTGAAATTGCGGGATAAACGGGTATTAATAAAACCGAATGTTCTCCGGGCTTCCCGATGGAATGAAGGCATCGTTACTCATCCCTCAGTATTGAAAGCTGTGGTGGAAAAAATAGAAACAATGAACCCTGCTTCCATCATTGTGGGAGACAATCCCGGACTGTTCAGCTATGGAGCAAACGAGGAGAGCTTTGAAAAAACAGGATTGATGGACGCAGCCGGCGGCTATTACGAAAATATCGGGAATGATTCCGTGAAGGTCGATTTCAATCCCGATTTTTTACCTTGGGTGAGTCTATCTAAGGCTGTGGTGGACGCCGATATCATCATTAGTCTGCCGAAATTCAAAACCCACGGACTAACGGTTATCACCGGTGCCATCAAAAACAGTTACGGATTTTTACCTGGTGCACAGAAGGCCAAGTTGCACAAGATTGCAGGGAGTCCGCAGCGTTTCCATGAAATGCTTGTGGATGTCTTTCAACTCCGGGTGCCCGACCTTTTTATTGTGGATGCCGTGGTTGGCATGGAAGGCAACGGCCCGGCATCACCAGATCTTAGAGACATCGGTCTGATTTTGGCCTCCGACAATGGCGTAGCACTGGATGCGGTTATTGCTACTCTGATGGGATGTGAACCTGGTCTGCTGCGATTCCTTCAGAAGGCAAAGGAAGCGGGGTTAGGAGACTATGATCTCAAACATATTGAAATACTTGGGGAACTGAAGCCACTGCCTGATTTCAAAATACCGCCTCTCGGCGGGGAAGCCATTATGCACAATGAGACCATACAGGGAATGCTCCTTGATCGAACCCTGTTGAGACCCCAGGTTGATCCGGAGTTGTGCACTGCCTGTGGTACATGTATTGATCAGTGTCTGGTGTCGGCCCTTTTCATGGATGAGAATATACCCAAAGTGGATGCTGACACGTGCATTACCTGTTTTTGCTGTCAGGAAATGTGTCCTGAGAAGGCCATTGCTTTGAAATAACCCCTAATATTGCAAAAGTCGAGGGTACCGCACCTGATGTGGGGCGGGAATAACAGTGGCGCTAAAAAACTTCGTTAATTTAATTTCCGGTTTAACACTCAATAATATCACTTTACAAAGGAGAGCTTATGAAAACCAAGCCAGATATTATCGGTGATGTTCGAAGTTTTATGAAAAGCAGAGTGATCCTTTCCGCCGCAGAACTGGATTTCTTCTCAAAGCTGGACGGTAATTTTGCCTCCGCCGAAGACCTGGCGGATATACTTGGCCTGGATAAAAAAGCAACCACACGACTCCTCGACTGTCTGGTCACCTACGATCTTCTCAAAAAAGAAAAGAACCGTTATCGCACGACAGAAAAAGGATCGTATCTTTCATCCCAAAATCCGGAATCTGTTCTCCCCATGATAAAGCATATGAATACCATCTGGGATAATTGGACCCGCCTGACGGACATTATCAAAAAAGGGTCCAGTCCAATTTTTAGACCTGTTGTGGATTCGGAATACAAGGAAGACAGAAACGCCTTTATCGGTGCAATGCATGTTGCGGCAAAGCGTATTTCAAAGAAAATAGCCGAGGCCTACGATTTAAGCCCCTTTAAAAAACTTCTTGATATCGGAGGTGGATCCGGCGCTTACACCATCGCTTTTTTGAAAAAAATCCGCAACTCAATGCCGTTATTTTTGATCTTGAAAGCGTTATACCCATAACAAAAGAAAAAATCGTTGAGAACGATTTACATCACAGAGTCCATTTTGTGACAGGGGATTTTTACAAGGAGGACCTTCCCGTTGGATGCGATCTTGCGCTGCTGTCAGCCATTATCCACCAGAATAGCCCTCAGCAGAATTTGGAGCTCTACAGGAAGATTTACCATGTCCTCGATCCCGGCGGTATACTGATCATTCGGGATCATATCATGGATGAATCTCGCACAAATCCGCCCGCCGGTGCTCTCTTTGCGTTGAACATGCTTGTAAACACCCCGGCCGGAGACACTTACACCTTTGAGGAAGTCAAAGACACTCTGGAAACAGCCGGTTTCATGGAAATAAAACTCGTTCTTTCGGGTAAAGAGATGGATTGTCTTGTGGAAGCAACAAAACCGAATCTAAAATAACTCCGTGTATATTGGTGTCAAAGCTTGAATTGTGAATTAATTTCATCAAATTGGTTTTTCACTTTTTTATCATTTATCATCTTCTCTTTGAATATTTTCACACTATGACTAACAGCCGAGTGGCTGATATTGAAAAGACGCCCCAACTGCTCATTGGTCATTAATCCTTTATTCCAAAGCAAATAAACGAGTAAATCACGCTTGTGTTTATCTATACCACGCAATCGTTTTGCCTGAACGCAGTTATCAAGATCGATTTGAACGACTTTAGCAGATTTTTTTAATACATCATCTAATTTGATATCTTTTGCCAATTGTTTTTGCTGAGGCAAAGCATTATGGGGAATATCCGGCAAAAACTGCGTTCGAATTTTATTTACAAATTTTTTAGCACCTAAAATCATGCCATGGTGAATATCCTCTAAAAGACGCTTCTCTTCATCTGCATATTTTTGAACCTTTTCCCGATATTGCTTATGTTTATCAGCGCCTTTAAAGTATGACCAAATTAGGTCCACGGATAACCAGGCCGGGCTTTTCTTACCATAGGCATAGATTGGATAGCTGCTCCATTTATAGTCGATCAAACGTCTTACGATTCCAGCTCTTAATGGATTTCGATGGATATAACAGGAAAGTTGTATCAGGTAGGCATCATTTTGAACCAGAATACTTTTATAACGCCCTTGGAACAAATGACCTTTTTTAAAGTTTCGGTTATTGAATCTTCGAGTATAGGTGGTACCAAACCACTGCATTGCCTTTTTTAAATTGGCCCGGTTGGTTCTTACCAAAAGATGATAATGGTTGGACATTAAAACATAGGAAAAGATATCTACTTCAAAACGTTCCGACATCTCTGAAATTGTTTCTAAAAACAAATTCCGATCATCGTCGTTTAAATAAATATCCTGTCCGTCATTTCCCCGGGACATTAAGTGATATAATGCCCCTTCATATTCAATTCGCCATGCTCTGCCCATATGGATTCTACTAAATCATAGCGCCTTAATTGTCAAACATTATTTCACAATTCAAGCTTTGACCCCATTCAATCTTTGCGCGTTTCAGGGCCAAGGCCAGACTTGCCAATCTGGTGCAGTCACGAATTAAAACTCTGGCCAAAACAGGGAAAAAAGAAAAACTGGAAAAGCTCAAGACCCTTGATTTTGCGTTCAGAAGCAG
>Ga0209986_10001200_pt1 | contig 25190 bp, 24 predicted proteins | sample BlataG_FD_183168 | JGI IMG/M metagenome (GOLD analysis project Ga0209986, IMG submission 183168) | Deep subsurface microbial communities from Black Sea to uncover new lineages of life (NeLLi) - Black_00105 metaG (SPAdes) (version 2) | ecosystem: Environmental > Aquatic > Marine > Oceanic >... | reverse complement strand
GTGATTGCTCTGCGCTCTGCCAAACGTCAACCCCATCCACTGGACGTACGCGCGCATTCTCAGTGAGGCAACGACTAGCCCGTTCGCGCGCATATCCGACGAGTCAATTCGGTCGGACCCCTCGCCTACTATCGAAACTGTGTTCGAAGAGATATTGATGATCGACCCAGCCGCCGATGAGAAGTCGCTGATCACGCGGATCGAGGACCTCGAGCGGCTGAAGTCCGCGGCCGCAGCCGCCCAGGCACGCGCAGCCGCGGCGTTCGCCTCGGCACGGCGGGCCGCCGAAGATGCCGCCGGGGTTCCGGCACGGCGGCGGGGACGCGGGGTGGCCGCCGAGATCGCGCTGGCCCGCCGCGATTCGGCTGCCCGTGGCAATCGGCACCTGGGCTTTGCCAACGCCCTTGTGCACGAGATGCCGCACACGCTGGCCGCGTTGGAGTCCGGCGCGCTTTCCGAGTGGCGGGCCACCCTGATCGTGCGGGAGACCGCCTGCCTGGATGTGGAGGACCGGCGCGCCCTCGACGCCGAGTTGTGCGGCGAGCGGGCGCGGCTGGAGGGAATGGGTGACCGCCGCGTCGCGGCGGACGCCCGGGCGATCGCCTACCGGCTGGACCCCCATGCTGTGACCGACCGCGCGGTCCGCGCCGAACGCGAGCGCACCGTCACCATTCGGCCGGCTCCGGACTGCATGACCTACCTGACGGCGCTGCTTCCGATGGCGCAGGGCGTCTCGGTCTATGCCGCACTCAAGCGTGCCGCCGACACCTGCGGTGACGGCCGCGGCCGGGGCATGGTGATGGCTGACACCCTCGTCGAGCGGGTCACCGGCCGACCTGCGACGGTCGCCACCCCCATCGCCGTACAACTCGTCCTCTCCGACGAGTCACTGCTGGGCGGGTCCACCGCACCGGCGAGGGTGCCGGGTTATGGGCCCATCCCGGCCCCGGTAGCCCGGCAACTGATCGCTGCGGCCGCCGCCGACCGCGACTCGCGGGCCAGCCTGCGCCGCCTCTACCGGCACCCCCGCTCGGGCGCGCTGGTAGCGATGGAATCACGGTCCCGGATCTTCCCCGCGGGGCTCACCCGGTTCATCGGGTTGCGCGACGGAACCTGCCGGACCCCCTACTGCGACGCGCCAATCCGCCACACCGACCACGCCATCCCCGCGGCCCGGGGCGGGCCGACCAGCGCCGCCAACGGCGAGGGTCTGTGCGAGGCCTGCAACTACGCCAAGGAGGCTCCCGGCTGGACGGTGGTGACCCACACCGGCCCCGACGGCACCCACGCCGCCGCCTTGTCCACCCCGACCGGGGCGACCCACCGGTCCACCGCACCGCCGATCGCGGAGATGCCGCGCCGCGACATCAGCGCACTCGAGGTGGACGTCGGCCTGGCGCTAGCCCGGTGCGCCGCCTGATCAACCCGGCGGTGCGGCTACGGCGCCACGGTCAGCCAGTCGGCGAATCCCGACGGGTTGTGGCGACCCAATGCGCCGTGCTCGAACAGACCCCATCCCTCGACGGTCGCGCCACCGGGCTGATGGCACACCGCGCGGCCGACGTGGTCGATCACCCCGAACCCGGACCGGCCGATGATCGCCGGGTCGGTCATGTCGTAGCTGAGCCGTTCAGCGAATTTCGGGCCCTTCCAGACCCCGTGCAGCCAGTCCGAGTCGCCGCCGTAGCCGCCGCCGACGTGGATGGGCACCGCAAGCTTGGACTCCACCTCGAAGCGGATCGGCGCGCCGTCGGCGTCGGCGGCGTCGATGGTGGCACCGGTGGGAATCCGTGTGCCGGAGCGGTAATGGATCTTCACCCGCGGCCAGCCGAGCTGCTCGATACGGCCGTCGCGCCAGATCCGGGTGCAGTCGTTGAGGGAGCGGAAACCGCTGGGCTCCTCCTGGATGATGATCACGATCGCGAAGTCGTCGAAGGCCATCGGAACGTACAGCCACCACATGCCCTCGAACGGGGGATCGGCGGGCCGTCCCGGAGGCTCGGCCTCGCCGACCGGACGCACACCCCACGACCGGTCGCGGGTACCGATCCAGGTGGCCGGGTCGACGGTGATCTCCTCGCCGTCGATCACGATCTGCCCGCTCCACGAACCGACCTGGGCGAACCGTTGGGCGTCCAACGTCACCCGATTGCCGGCCCGCAGGACGTGGCGTTGCTCCTGCACGACCGGGAACAATCCCTCCCAGGTGAGGTCGCAGGCCATCCCCTCGGTCCCGTCGAGGACGATGCGCAGTTTCTGCAGCGGTTCGATGACCTCGATCCGGTAGCCGTTGACGTGCTGGTGTAATCGGTCGCCGTCGATCGCGTCGGACAGGTGTACCGCGGTCTGGGTATCGGCGCGGCGAATCAGGACGAAGGCGTCCTTCACACCCAGATTCGGGTAGTAGCCGATACCGCTGATCAGAAAGATGTTCCCGGTGCGGTCATGGGCGTTGAAGTAGGACCGGTCATAGAAGTTGCGGTCCGAAGAGCCCGGCCACGCGACGGGCTGGGGGATCTGGTGGACGGGGTACTCGTCAAGTGGGCCAAGCATTCTCAGGCAACTCCCTTGTCCGGATCGTTGATAAGTCGGCGCAACAGACCCCCGTGGTAGAACAACGACTCGATGTCGTCGGGTTTCTCGATCTCCCCGAAGTGCACCCGCCGCGCCCCGGTGCGCATGAACACCACGCACCAGATCACCGCGGAGTAGACGTAGAACCAGCGCAGGTCGCCCAGATCCACCCCGGTGCGCCGCCGGTAGCGGTCCCGGACATCCTCCTCGCGCAGCACATCCGGCAGCCCGGGCAGACCGGCCAATCCGGCCAATTCTTGAAAGACCATGTGGGCGAATATGATCCATGCGACGTCGAGCTCGCGTGGGCCGACCGTCGCCATCTCCCAGTCCAGCACAGCCACCGGGCGGAAGTCCCGGTAGAGCACGTTGCCAATCCGGGAGTCGCCCCAGACCAGCACCGCCGAGCCCGCGGCGACATCGGCGGGAAAGTTGTCCTCCAGCCAGGTTAAAGCCTGCTCGACCAGCGCGGAGCGCCCGATATCGGCGACGGCGAATCGGTACCAGTCCCTGAGCCAGCCGAAGTGCCGGTGCAGGGGAGTGTCTCCGGGCGGGTCGGCCTGGGTGAGGAATCCGAAGGTGCCGGCCGCGTCGGGAATCGAGTGCAGCGCGGCCAGGACGTCGACGGTGGCGTCCTGCAGTGCGCGTTGCTTGTCCGGGGCCGCGTCGGCAAACCAGTTGCCGCCGAAGGTATAGGGCATGACATCGGGCGGCACGCTGCCCTCGACGTGGTCCATCAGGAGGAACGGGCTGCCCAGCACCTTTCCGGTCGGTTCGATCCAGCGCGCCGCCGGTACCGGCACATCGGTGAGTTCGGCCACCAACTGCAGCAGCCGAAACTGGTGGTCCATCCGGTAGGCGGAAAACACCGGGACATCGGCATCCGTCGGGGCGACCCGGGCAACCCATTTCTGATTTGCGGGCGAGCCGTTCTCGATCCAGCGGCCGGTCAGGATGATGGTCTCCGACGACATGCCGTTGGAGTCGACACCACTTTCCACCGTCACCTCAGGGCTGCTGCCGGGGGGCATGACGGTGGACAGCCACTGCGCCAAGACGGTCGGCAGGGTGCTGATGTCGCGGCCCGACCGCTGCAGTCGCGTCACGTCGGTGTCCACCGTTGGCTGGTTGGTCACATCGGTCCTCCGGCCCTAACGGTAGTCCCGATGACGGCCGCGGCGCGGCGAGCAGACATAAACGGCTCCTCCACGGCGGCGTGTCGGTGCAGTTTCCGTCTGCTCGCGGGTCAGGGGCTCGCGGGTCGGGAGACTCAGGAGACCAGGAACGCGGTGGCTGAGTCGGCCAGGTCGAGCAAGGGCTGGGGCAGCGCGCCGAGCAGGAATGTGATCAGGGCCGTCACGCCGATCGCCACGACGGTCAACGTACCGGGGGGTTCCACCCGCGGAGAGTGCGGTGGCGGATCGGTGAAGAACATCAGCACGATGACCCGCACATAGAAGTATGCGGCGATCGCGCTGGCGACCACCCCGACAATCACCAGGGGAATCGCCCCACCTTCCCCGGCGGCCTTGAACACGGCGAACTTTCCGACGAAGCCACTGGTCAGGGGGATGCCGGCGAAGGCGAGCAGGAACAGGGCGAACACCAAGCCGGTCAGCGGACTGCGCCGGCCCAACCCGGCCCAGCGGGCCAGTTCGGTCTGCTCCCCGCCGTCGGCGCCGCGGACCACGCTCACCACGGCGAACGCGCCGACCGTGCTGAACCCGTAGGCGGCCAGGTAGAACAGTGTCCCGGACACCCCGGCCGGGTTATCGGCGATCACGCCGGTGAGAATGAAACCGGTATGCGCCACCGCCGAATACGCCAGCATCCGCTTGACGTCCTTCTGGGTGACCGCGGCGATGGTGCCCAGCGCCATGGTCAGGATCGCCACCGCCCAGAGCACCGGCCGCCAGTCGTCCTTCAGGGTGGGGACCGCCACGTACAGCACCCGCATCAGCGCGCCGAAGGCGGCGACCTTGGTGGCTGCGGCCATGAACCCGGTGACCGCACTCGGTGCGCCCTGGTAGACGTCGGGCACCCAGGAGTGAAACGGCACCGCGCCGATCTTGAACAGCAGACCGACCGCAAGCAGTGCCGTCCCGATCAGCGCGAGGGTGGTGTTGTCCGGACCGGTGCGCAGCTTTTCGCCGATCCCGGTCAGGCTCAAGGTGCCTGCGTAACCGTAGAGCAGCGCCATGCCGTAGAGGAAGAACGCCGAGGAGAACGCGCCCAGCAGGAAGTACTTCAGCGAGGCTTCCTGGGACTGCAGCCGGCGGAACCGGGCCAGGCCGCACATCAGGTACAGCGGCAGCGAGAGCACCTCGAGGGCGATGAACATGGTCAGCAGGTCACCGGCCGCGGGGAAGAGCATCATGCCGCCGACGGAGAACATGGTCAGCGGGAACACCTCGGTCTGGGCGGCCTTCGAGGTGGTGGCCACCTTCTCGGCGAGGCTTCCGGGCACCGTCGAGGCCTGCGCGGTGAAGGCGTCCAAACCTGAAGCCCCGGAGTCGAATCCACCCCGGCGTTCACCGATCAGCAGCACGGAGAACACCGCCACCAGCAGGATGACGCTCTGCAGGAACAGTGCGGGTCGATCGATGACCACCGCGCCGACCACTGCCGTCCGGCCGGTCGCAGTGTCGCGAAAGACGCCCACCAGAGCGCCGAAGGCGGCCAGCAGTCCGGCCAGGCTCAGCGAAACCTGGGTGGCGTAGCGCGCGGTGCGGGGCAGAAAAGCTTCGACGAGCACACCGGCCACCGCGACGCCGAAGACGATCAACATCGGCAGCAGCACGCCGTACTCGACGCTGGGGGCGGTCATCGGTAGCCTCCCGCGGTCAGTGCCGGCACCGGGTCGGACTGGTGGATGGAGGTCATCGTGTGCTCGACGGCGGGATTGATGACGTCCAGGGCGATCTTGGGGTAGACCCCCAGCACCAGCAACAGTGCGATCAGCGGTGCCACCACGACCAGTTCACGGGGCCGCAGGTCCGGCAGGTTCTCGTTGCCGTCGGTGACCGGACCGGTCATCATCCGCTGGTACATCCACAGCACGTAGACCGCCGAGAGCACCAACGCCAGCGCGGCGATCACCGCGAAGACCGGGTAGCGGGTGAAGGTGCCGACCAGGACCAGGAATTCACTGATGAACGGTCCCAGCCCGGGCAGCGCGAGGGTCGCCAGGCCGGCGACCAGAAAGGTACCGGCCAGCACCGGTGCCACCTTCTGCACCCCGCCGTAGTCGGCGATGGCCCGCGTCCCGCGCCGGCTGACCAGGAATCCGGCGATCAGGAACAGTGCGGCGGTGGCGATTCCGTGGTTGACCATGTAAAGGGTGGACCCGGATTGGCCCTGACTGGTCATCACGAAGATCCCGAGGATGATGAACCCGAAGTGGCTGATCGAGGTGTAGGCGATAAGCCGCATCACGTCGGTCTGCCCGATCGCCAGGATCGCGCCGTAGATGATGCCGATCACCGCGCAGGTGATCACCGCCGGGCGGAACAGCGCCGCGGAATCGGGGAACAGCGGCAGGCAGTAGCGCAACATGCCGAAGGTGCCGACCTTGTCCATCACCGCCATCATCAGCACCGCCGAGGCTGGGGTGGACTGCACCGCGGCGTCGGGTAACCAGCGGTGCAGCGGCCACATAGGGGCCTTGATAGCGAAGGCGAACAGGAAGCCCCCGAAGATCGCATGGGCCACCATGGCCGGCATGACGAACTGCCCGGTGCTGACCGCACCGGCGATCGCCCGGAAGTCGAAGGTGCCGGCGGGGAACGCCGCACTGGTCGAGGTGGCCACGTATAACCCGACGAGGGCGGCCAGCATGATCAGCCCGCCGAAGAGGTTGTAAAGCACAAACTTAACCGCTGCAGCCGCTCTGTTCTCACCACCGAACCCACCGATGAGGAAGTACATCGGGATGAGCATTGCCTCGAAGAACACGTAGAACAGCAGGATGTCCAGCGCGACCAGCGACATCAACACCATGCCCTGGGCCGCCAGCATCAGCGCGATGTAGCCGTGCGCGGCTCGCAAGGGCATCCGTGGCCTGCGGTCGGCATCGTTCCAGCCGGCGATCAGCAGCAGTGGCATCAGCACCGCGGTGAGTACCACCAGTGCCAGCGCGATACCGTCGACGCCGAGGATGTAGCCGGTGCCGAAAGACGCTATCCAGGGGCGGTTTTCGACGAACTGGTACTGCTCGCCGGCCGGGTCGAAGCGCACCGCGAGCGCGACCGCCACCGCCAGCACCGCCAATGACACCGCGAGCCCGGTGTATTTGGCCACAGTTCGCATCGACGCCGGCAGCAGCACGATCACCACAGCGCCGAGGATCGGCAGCGACCACAGCACGCTCAGCCACGGAAAGCTCGTCACCGCCTCACCTCCACATCGCCGTGATCAGAACGGCCCCGGCCAGCAGGCCGGCCCCGGCCAGCATGGTCAGGGCGTAGTTGCGGGCGAACCCGGTCTGCAGGCCGCGCAGCCAGTTCGACACTCCGCCCACCCCGGTGGCCAGCCCGCCGACACCACCTTCGAGTGCGACATCGTCCACGGCCACCATCGCCCGGGTCACCTGGCGGCCGCCGCGCATAAACACCGCTTCGTTGAGCGCGTCACCGTAGAGGTCATTCCTGGCCGCCACGGTCAGTGCGGAAACGTCCCGCGGCGCGCTCTGGGCCACCGGGCCGGTGGCGTAGCGCCGGTAGGCGATCACCACACCCACCGCCACCGCGGTCAGGGCGGCGGCGGTGGTGACCCACACCGGCACCGCATGCTCGGTCTCGTGGCTGCCCACCACAGGCTCCAGCCAGTGCGTGAGGTTGCCGCCGATGGTGAGCAGGGCGCCGGCGCCCACCGATCCGATGGCCAGCACGACCATCGGCGCCGTCATGATCGGCGGTGACTCGTGCGGATACTTGTCGGCGATCTTGGCCGTCCACCGGGCGTTGCCGAAGAAGGTCAGCAGCATCACCCGGGTCATGTAGAAGGCGGTGATCGCCGCGCCCAGCAAGGTGACCCCGCCCAGCAGTACGCCCTTGAGTCCGCCCGCGTTGAAGGCGGTTTCGATGATCGCGTCCTTGGAGAAGAATCCTGCGAACGGCGGCACCCCGATGATGGCCAGATACCCCAGCCCGAATGTCACGAAGGTGATGGGCAGAACCTTCCGCAGTTCGCCGTAGCGGCGCATATCGGTCTCGTCGCTCATCGCGTGCATCACCGAACCGGCGCCCAGGAACAGCCCGGCCTTGAAGAAGCCGTGGGTGATCAGGTGCAGGATCGCCACGGCGTAACCGGCGGGGCCGAGACCGGCAGCCAGCACCATGTAGCCGATCTGACTCATCGTCGATGCCGCCAGTGCCTTCTTGATGTCGTCCTTGGCGCAGCCGATGATCGCACCGAACAGCAGTGTCACCGCACCGACGATGACGACTGCGGTCTGGGCGCCGGCGGCGAGGTCAAACACGGGGCCGGACCGGACGATCAGGTACACCCCGGCGGTCACCATGGTGGCGGCGTGGATGAGCGCGGAGACCGGGGTGGGGCCCTCCATGGCATCGCCGAGCCAGGACTGCAACGGCACCTGGGCGCTCTTGCCGCAGGCGCCGAGCAGCAGCAGCAGGCCGATCGCGTTGAGGGTGCCGTCGGTCATCCGTGGGGCGGCCTCGAAGACCTGGGCGAAACCGACGGATCCGACGGTGGCGACCATCACCATCAGGGCCAGCGCCAGGCCGATATCGCCGACCCGGTTGACCACGAATGCCTTCTTGGCGGCGGTCGCCGCGCTGGGTTTGGCCGACCAGAACCCGATCAGTAGGTAAGACGCCAGGCCGACGCCCTCCCAGCCGGTGTAGAGGCCGAGGTAGTTGTCGGCGAGCACCAGCAGCAGCATGGCGGCGACGAACAGGTTGAGGTACGCGAAGAACTTCCGCCGCTCGGGGTCATGGGCCATATAGCCGATGGAGTACAGGTGGATCAGCGCACCGACGCCGGTGATCAGCAGGACGAAACAGGCTGAGAGAGCGTCGAACTGCAGGCCGAAGTCGACCTGCAGCGCGCCGACCGGTACCCAGGAGAACAGGGTGTGCTGAACCACCCGGTCGTCGGCGGGCAGGCCGACCAGGTGGGCGAAAAGCGCTGTTCCGCAGACGAAGGAGCCCAGCACCGTTGCTGTGCCCAGCAGATGACCCCAGGTGTTGGTGGCCCGACCGCCCAGCAGCAGCACCACCGCCCCTGCCAGGGGCAGCGCGATGGTCAGCCAGAGAAGTGTGGTCATGTCAGGTGCCGTCTCAGTTCCGCAGCAGGTGGGACTCGTCCACGTCGGCGCTGCGGCGGGTGCGGTAGATGGCGACGATGATGGCCAGGCCGATGACCACTTCGCAGGCGGCGACGACCATGGTGAAGAAGGCCACCGCCTGCCCGTCCAGCTGGCCGTGCATCCGGGCGAACGTGACGAAGGCGAGATTGCCGGCATTGAGCATCAGTTCGATACACATGAACATGACGATCGCGTTGCGCCGCAGCAGTACTCCGGCCGCCCCAATGGTGAACAACAGTGCCGACAGATAGAGGTAGTGGGATGGGCTCACCGGTTCTCCCGGATGGTGGCGCTGACTGAGGTCTCGTCGTCGGACCCGTCCGGCAGCCGGGCCGGGGTGTCCACCGCGTTGCGCCGGGCGAAGACGCCGGGGTTGGGCAGCGGTGTGGCCCGCCCACCGCCGGCCCGGAACCGGTCGATGGCCATCTCGCGCTGGGTCTTGCGTCGTTCGAACCGCTCCCGGTGGGCGAGCAGCATCGCGCCGAGTGCCGCAGTGATCAGCAGCGCGCTGGTGAGCTCGAACGCCCACAGGTTGCGGGTGAAGATCAACTCGGCCAGGCCCGCAACGTTGCCCTCCCGATTGGCGTCGGCCAGCCCGGTGAAGCCCGAGGTCCCGGCGCTGCCGATACCGGCGACGAGCAGAACACCGAATCCCAGGCCGGCGAGAATAGCCGCCACCCGTTGTCCGCGAAGGGTTTCCACCAGCGACTGAGCGGAGTCCACACCGATCAGCATCAGGACGAAGAGGAACAGCATCATCACCGCGCCGGTGTAGACCACAATCTGTACGACGCCGAGGAATGGTGCCTCCTGGGTGACGTAGACGATGGCCAGGGCGATCATCGTGATGGCCAGGGCGATCGCCGAGTAGACCGCCTTGGGCGCGGCGATCACCCCGATCGCGCCCGCCACCGAGATGGTGGCCAGCACCCAGAAGGCGATCGCCTCGGCGTTCACGGGTTCACCTCCGTGACCTTTCCGAGGTAGTAGTCCTCGTCGGTCGTCCCGGGTGCCATCGGATGAGGCGGAGCCGTCATCCCCGGCTCCAGCGGGGCCAGCAGCTTGTCCTTGCCGTAGATGAGGTCGCCGCGGTTGTCGTCGGCCATCTCGTAGTCGCCCGTCATGGTCAGCGCGCGGGTGGGGCAGGCCTCGATGCACAGTCCGCAGCCGATGCAGCGCAGGTAGTTGATCTGGTACACCCGGCCGTAGCGTTCGCCGGGGGAGTAGCGCTCGGTCTCGGTGTTGTCGGCGCCCTCGACGTAGATCGCGTCGGCCGGACACGCCCAGGCGCACAACTCGCAGCCGATGCACTTCTCCAGCCCGTCGGCGTAGCGGTTGAGCTGATGGCGGCCGTGGTAGCGCGGCGCCACCGGACCCGGCTGCTCCGGGTACTGCTCGGTGATCGGCTTTTTGAACATCGTCGTCAACGTCACCCTGAAGCCGGCGATCGCATCGAAGAACTTAGGCACGGGCGGCCTCCTCGGCAGTCGTCGGAAGCGGGGGAATCGGGAATGACCCGCCGGCCGACCGGGCCGGCGGCGGGGTCCGGCGCTGCACCCGGCGTCGCCGCAGCGCGTTGACGCTTACCACGGCCGCCAGCAGTACCGCCGCTGCCAGTAGGTTCGGGATCACGCCGTCGATCCCGGCGGTGCGCAGGACGGCGACGACGAGAATCCACGCCAGCGACACCGGAATCAACAGCTTCCAGCCCAGCGCCATGAACTGGTCGTAGCGCAACCGCGGCAGGGTGGCGCGCAGCCACATGAAGACGAACAGGAACAGCCACACCTTGGCGATGAACCACAGCAGTGGCAGCCAACCGGTGTTGGCACCGTCCCACAGGCTGATCGGCCAGGGGGCCCGCCAGCCGCCGAGGAACAGCGTGGCGGCCAGTGCCGACACCGTGGCCATGTTGACGTACTCGGCGAGGAAGAACATCGCGAACTTCAGCGACGAATACTCGGTGTGGAAGCCGCCGACGAGCTCGCCCTCTGCTTCGGGCAGGTCGAAGGGCGCTCGGTTGGTCTCACCCACCATGGCCGTGAGGTAGACCACGAAGGACGGCAGCAGCAGAAACACATACCAGGTGTGGGTCTGGCCGGCGACGATGCCGGATGTCGACATGGTCCCCGAATAGAGGAACACCGCGGCGAAGCACAGCGCCATCGCGATCTCGTAGGACACCACCTGGGCGCTCGAGCGCAGGCCGCCCAGCAGCGGATAGGTCGATCCGGAGGCCCAGCCCGCCAACACGATCCCGTACACGCCGATTGAGGTGATCGCCAGCACGTAGAGCACCGCCACCGGCAGATCGGTCAACTGCAGCGGGGTCTGGTGGCCGAACACCGACACCACCGGCCCCAGCGGAATGACGGCGAAGGCCAGGATCGCGGTGACCACCGAAATAACCGGTGCCAGAAGGTAAATGGGCCTGTCGACACCGGCCGGGACGAGACCCTCCTTGAGAGCCAGCTTGACACCGTCGGCCAGCGACTGCAGCAATCCCAGCGGGCCGACCCGGTTGGGGCCGTAGCGCATCTGCATGCGGCCCAGCAGCTTTCGCTCGACGAGGATCGCCACCAGCACGGTCAGCAGCAGGAAGGCGAACACGGCCACAGCCTTCGCCAGGATCAGCCACCACGGGTCCAGGCCGAATACCGTCGGATCCGGATAGGTCGTCGCGGTGTTCACCCGACACCCCCCGCCTCGATGCGGACGACGGATCCGGTGCTGACGCCCAGCGAGCGGTGCACCGCACTGCCCGGCGAGTTCAGCGGCAGCCACACCACCTGATCAGGCATCTCGGTGATCGCCCACGGGAGGCTGATCGAACCACGCCCGCTGGAGACGGTCAGACGTTGGTCGGGTGCGGCACCGATGGTGGCGGCGGTCGCCGCTGACAGCCGCGCCACCGCGGGCGGGGCGGTTCCCGCCAGATACGGCTCGCCGTCCTGCAGGCGCCCGCAATCCAGCAGCAACCGCCAGCCCGCGAGGACCGCTTCCCCGGGCTCAAGGGAACGGCCGTCGGGTGCCTCGGCGTCGGGGCCGGCCGGGCGTGCACCATGCCACCCGCCCAGGGTGGCCATCTCAGCACGTGCCTGCGCGGGACTGGTGAAGCCGAGGTCGACCCCCAACGCGTCGGCCAGCGTCGTCAGAACCCGCATATCGGAGGTGGCGTTGGAGACCAGGGCGGCGTCGAATGCACGCACCCGGCCCTCCCAGTTCAGGAACGATCCGGACTTCTCGGCCACCGGAGCGACCGGGAAGACCACGTCGGCCAGTGCGGTGACCGCGGACTCGCGCAGTTCGAGACTGATGACGAAACCGGTGGCTTCCAGCGCAGCCAGCGCCTGATGCGGATCGGTGAGATCCGCGGGTTCGATACCGCCGACCACCAGCGCATCGAGGTCGCCGTGCGCGGCGGCGGCCAGGATCCCTGCGGTGTCCCGACCGGGTTGGCTGGGTAGTTCGGAGACGTTCCAGGCCGCGCAAAGCTGTTGGCGGGCATCGGGATCGGAGACCGGCCGGCCACCGGGGAGCAGAGTCGGCAGGCAGCCGGTGTCCAGCGCGCCACGTTCCCCGGCGCGACGCGGGATCCAGGCCAGCCGGGCACCGGTCCGCGCGGCGAGTCGTGCTGCCGCCGTCAGCGCACCGGGGCTGGTGGCCAGCCGCTCGCCGACCAGGATGACGCTGCCGTCGGCAAGTTCGCCGGTCAGTGCATCCAGGGTGGCCGCTTCGTCGCCGGGTGCGGTGGCCAGCAGGCGGGCGGAGAGTTTCACGGTGCCGCGGGAGGCGAACGGCGCGATCGTCAGCACCGCCAGGCCGTGCCGGCGGACCGCCTTGCGGAGCCGCAGGAAGACGATCGGCGACTCGTCCTCCGGTTCGAATCCGGCCAGCAGCACCATCGGGGCGGTCTCCAGGTCCGCGTAGGTGACCTGCCGGACCCCGGCTATGTGGGTGGTGAGGAATGCCGTCTCCTCGTCGGAGTGCGGCCGGGACCGAAAGTCGATGTCATTGGTGTGCAATGCCATTCGGGCGAATTTGGCGTAGGTGTAGGCGTCCTCGGCGGTTATCCGGCCGCCGACCAGCACCCCGGTCCGCGCTCCGGCGAGCCCGGCAACGGCCGTCGCGAGGGCCTCCGGCCAGGACGCCGACCGCAGGTGGCCGGCGTCGTCGCGCACCATCGGTGTGGTGATCCGGTCGCCGATCCGGGCGTAGGCGAATGACCAGCGGCCCTTGTCGCAGTTCCACTCCTCGTTGACCTCGGGGTCGTCACCGGCCAGTCGGCGCAGCACCGTGCCGCGCCGGTGGTCGGTGCGCTGGGCACAGCCCGAGGCGCAGTGTTCGCAGACGGCGGGGGAGGACACCAGGTCGAAGGGCCGGGCCCGGAACCGGTACGCGGTTCCGGTGAGGGCACCGACCGGGCAGATCTGCACGGTGTTGCCGCTGAAATAGGAGTCGAAGGGCTCCCCGGCGGCGATGCCGACCTGCTGCAGGGCGCCGCGTTCGAGCAGTTCGATGAATGGGTCTCCGGCGATCTGGGTGGAGAACCGGGTGCACCGGGCGCACAGCACGCAGCGCTCGCGATCCAGCAGCACCTGCGACGACAGGTTGATCGGTTTCGGGAAGGTCCGCTTGACGTCGGTGAACCGGGTCTCGGCGCGACCCGACGACATGGCCTGGTTCTGCAATGGGCACTCCCCGCCCTTATCGCAGACCGGGCAGTCCAAGGGGTGGTTGATCAGCAGCAGTTCCATCACGCCGCGCTGTGCCTTATCGGCCGCCTCCGAGGTGGACTGGGTCCGCACCACCATGCCCTCGGTACAGGTGACGGTGCAGCTGGCCATCGGTTTGCGCTGGCCTTCGACCTGCACCAGGCACTGGCGGCAGGCCCCGACCGGCTCCAGCAGCGGGTGGTCGCAGAACCGCGGAATCTGTACGCCGATCAGCTCTGCGGCCCGAATCACCAAGGTGCCCTTGGGAACCGAGATGGTGGTGTCGTCGATGGTCAGCGTGACCAGGTCAGCCTCGGTGCTCATCGGATGCCCCCATCCCCCGCGCTTCCCCCCGCGAGCAGACGCAAAGGTCCCCGAATCCCCGGCGTGTCGGGGCCGTTTGTGTCTGCTCGCGGGGAGGTGAACGGGGTCATGCACCCACCCCTTCGGGGGCGGCCAGCATGGCGGCATACGGGTCGAAGGGGCAGCCGCCGTCCAGGTGGGCCTCGTACTCGGCACGGAAGTGCTGCAGCGAGGACATGATCGGGGAGGCCGCCCCGTCTCCGAGCGCGCAGAACGACTTCCCGAGGATGGCATCGGCGATGTCAGCCAGCTTGTCGAGGTCCTCGGGCACAGCTCCACCTCTCCCCGAGTCGCTTCGCTCCTGCCCGCCGGGCCCGGTCTCCAGCCGTTCATAGATCTGGGCCAGCCAGTAGGTGCCCTCCCGGCACGGTGTGCACTTACCGCAGGACTCGTGTTCGTAGAACTGCGTCCAACGGCGCACCGCGCGCACTACGCAGGTGGTCTCGTCGAAGATCTGTAATGCCTTGGTGCCCAGCATCGAGCCGACCGAGGCCATGCCCTCGTAATCCAGTGGCACGTCGAGGTGTTCGGCGGTGAGCAGCGGGGTCGACGATCCGCCCGGGGTCCAGAACTTCAGCTCATGGCCGGCCCGAACGCCTCCGGCGAGGTCGAGAAGCTCACGCAGCGTGATGCCCAGCGGCGCCTCGTACTGGCCGGGTCGGGTGACATGGCCGGACAGGGAGTAGAGCGTGAAGCCGGGGGATTTCTCGGTACCCATCGACTTGAACCAGTCCACCCCGTTGGCCATGATCGGCGGCACGCTGGCGATGGACTCGACGTTGTTGACCACCGTGGGGCAGGCGTAGAGCCCGGCGACCGCGGGGAACGGCGGACGCAGCCGGGGTTGGCCGCGGCGGCCTTCGAGGGAGTCCAGCAGTGCCGTCTCCTCGCCGCAGATATAGGCCCCGGCCCCGGCATGCACGATGAGGTCCAGATCGAATCCGGAGCCGGCGATGTTGCGGCCGAGATAGCCGGCGGCATAGGCCTCCGCGACGGCGGCCTGCAACCGGCGCAGCACCGGGACCACCTCACCACGGAGGTAGATGAAGGCGTGCCGGGCGCGGATCGCATAGGCGGCGATGATCGCGCCCTCCACCAGGAAGTGCGGCGTGGTGAGCAGCAGCGGCATGTCCTTGCAGGTGCCGGGTTCGGACTCGTCGGCGTTGACCACCAGATAGCGCGGTTTGGCCGACTTCTGGTCGATGAAGGACCATTTGGTCCCAGTCGGGAACCCCGCACCGCCGCGGCCGCGCAGCCCGGACTCCTTGATCTCACCGATGACCTGCTCGGGGGACATCCGCAGTGCACGGCGCAGGCCCCGGTAGCCGTCGTGGCGCAGGTAGGTCTGCAGGGTCCACGGCTCGGGTTGGTCCCAGAACCGGCTCAGCACGGGGGTCAGCACGGGAGCTCCCCGCGGGCGGCCCGAAGCCCGGCCAGGGTGGGCGCGCCCGGGCCGGAGGTGTCCTCCACGGGCTCGCCGACGCCGGCCAGCGTCCGAGCGGTCTGCCGGAAGGTGCATAGCGGCGCGCCCCGGGTTGGGGTGACGGTCTGGCCGTTGCGTAGGGCGGTGACGAGTTCGGTTGCGCTGGAGGGCGTCTGGTTGTCGAAGAACTCCCAGTTGACCATCACCACCGGCGCGTAGTCGCAGGCGGCGTTGCACTCGATGTGTTCGAGGGTGACGGCCCCGTCGGGGGTGGTCTGCCCGGCGTGCACGCCGAGTTCGCTCTGCAATGCTTCCAGGATGGCGTCGCCGCCCATGATCGCGCACAGCGTGTTGGTGCAGACCCCGACCAGGTAATCGCCGGTCGGGCTGCGCCGGTACATCGAATAGAAGGTCGCCACCGCGGTGGTCTCCGCGGCGGTGAGCTCGAGTTGTGTTGCGCAGAAATCAATTCCGGCGGCGGTGAGGTAACCGTCCTCGGACTGCACGAGGTGCAACAACGGGAGTAGGGCCGAGCGTGGTTCGGGGTAGCGGGCGATGATGGTGGCAGCGTCGTCAGCCAGTCGCTCGGTGACGTCTGGCGGGTACGAACGCGGCCCGCCGATCGGGGGGCCGGGTTCGTCGGGCCGGGGCCCGAGGGTCAGATCCACACTCATCGGTCGCTCCATCTATGGTCGACACTCATCGGTCGACTCCCCCCATCACCGGGTCGATGCTGGCTACCGAGGCGATCACGTCGGCCAGCATGCCGCCCTCGCACATCGCCGCCACCGCTTGCAGATTGGTAAAACTCGGGTCGCGGTAATGCACCCGGTAGGGCCGGGTGCCGCCATCGGAGACCATGTGTACGCCGAGTTCTCCGCGCGGTGACTCCACGGCGCTGTAGACCTGCCCGGCCGGCACCCGGAAACCCTCAGTGACGATCTTGAAGTGGTGGATCAGCCCCTCCATGGAGGTGCCCATGATCTTGGCGATATGGGCCGGGGAGTTGCCCAGTCCGTCCGGCCCGACCTGCAGATCGGCCGGCCAGGCCAATTTGCGGTCCTCGATCATCACCGGACCCGGCTCCAGGCGTGCCAGGCACTGCTCGACGATCTTCACCGACTCGTGCATCTCGCCGACCCGGATCAGGTATCGGCCGTAGCAGTCGGCGCCATCGTCGGTGATGACGTCGAAATCGTAAGTCTCATAGCCGCAATACGGTTGGGACTTGCGCAGGTCATGCGGCAGGCCGGTGGACCGCAGCACCGGGCCGGTGATGCCCAGCGCCATACAGCCGGTGAGGTCCAGATAACCCACCCCCCGGGTGCGGGCCTTCCAGATGTAGCTCTCGGTCAGCAGATCGGCCATTTCGCGCAGCCGGCCGGGCAGGACGCGGAGCAGGTCGCGGATTCGCTGTGGTCCGTCCTCGGGCAGGTCCGCGGCCAGGCCGCCGGGCCGGATGTAGGCGTTGTTCATCCGCAATCCGGTGATCGCCTCGAAGACGGACAGGATGAGTTCGCGCTCGCGGAAGCCGAAGAACATCGGCGTCATGGCGCCCAACTCCATGCCGCCGGTGGCCAGCGCCACCAGGTGCGAGGAGATCCGGTTGAGTTCCATCAGCATCACCCGGATCACCGAAGCGCGTTCGGGGATCTCGTCGGTGACGCCCAGCAGCTGTTCTACCCCCAGGCAGTACGCCGTCTCGTTGAAGAACGGTGAGAGATAGTCCATCCGGGTCACGAAGGTCACGCCCTGGGTCCAGGTCCGGTACTCCAGGTTCTTCTCGATACCGGTGTGCAGGTAACCGATACCGCAACGGGCTTCGACGACAGTCTCGCCCTCGATCTCCAGGATCAGCCGCAGCACCCCGTGGGTGGACGGGTGTTGCGGACCCATGTTGACGACGATGCGCTCACCGGCCATCCCGTCGCGGGCGGCCTCGACGATCTCCTCCCAGTCCTGACCGCCGAGAACGATCACCGGATCATCGGCGGCCATCAGTGATACGACCTACGTTGGTCCGGCGGCGGGATTTGCGCGCCGTGGTATTCCACCGGAACCCCGCCGAGTGGGTAGTCCTTGCGCTGCGGATGCCCCTCCCAGTCGTCGGGCATCTCGATCCGGGTCAGCCCGGGGTGGCCGTCGAAGATGATGCCGAAGAAGTCGTAGGTCTCGCGTTCGTGCCAGTCGCAGGTCGGATAAACCCCGAACAGCGATGGGATGTGTGGGTCGGCGTCCGGGCAGGCCACCTCGAGATTGACTCGCCGGTTGTGGGTGATCGACATCAGCGGGTAGAAGGCGTGCAGTTCGCGGCCGGTGTCATCGGGGTAGTGCACACCCGATACGCCGCAACACAATTCGAAGTGCAATGCGGGGTCGTCGCGCAGCAGCCCGGCGACCTCGCGCAGGTGCTCGCGGCGTATCTCGCAGGTCAGCTGATCCCGATGGACGACGACACGCTCGACCGCGGTCTGGAATGCCTCGGTGCCGAGCACCTCGGCGAGCCGATCGACGACGTCATCGAAATAGCCACCGTAGGGCCGCGGGGTGCTGCCGGGCAGGGCGATGGGCTGGACCAACCGGCCATAACCAGAGGTGTCGCCGGATCCCTCGATGCCGAACATCCCATGACGCACCCCGATCACCTCGGGGTCCTGATCCCGCGTGCCGGTCACCGCAACAGGCCCTTGAGTTCGATGGTCGGCTTGCTCGCCAGGGCGGCGGCCTCGGCGGCGGCCACCGCCTCGGCGCGATTGACGCCCAGCGGCATCTCGCCGATCTTTGCGTGCAACATCAGGATTGCGTTAAGGAGCATCTCCGGCCGCGGCGGGCAGCCGGGCAGGTAGATGTCGACCGGAACGATATGGTCCACCCCCTGAACCACAGCGTAGTTGTTGAACATTCCGCCACTGGAGGCACATACGCCCATGGCCAGCACCCATTTGGGTTCGGCCATCTGGTCATAAACCTGGCGTAGCACCGGCGCCATCTTCTGGCTGACCCGGCCCGCGACGATCATCAGGTCGGCCTGGCGCGGGGTGGCCGAGAAGCGCTCCATACCGAAGCGGGCGATATCGAAGCGCGGACCGGCGGTGGCCATCATTTCGATTGCGCAGCAAGCCAATCCGAAGGTTGCGGGCCAGAGCGATCCCTTGCGGACGAAGCCCGCGACCTTCTCGACCGTGGACAGCAGGATGCCACCGGGCAGTTGTTCCTCTAATCCCATTCGAGCCCACCCCGGCGCCAGACGTAGGCGTAGGCGACGAATACGGTCGCCAGGAAGATGACCATCTCGACCAGGGCGAAGGTGCCGAGCTGGTCGAACGACACCGCCCACGGGTAGAGGAAGACGATCTCGATATCGAAGATGATGAACAACATGGCGGTCAGGTAGTACTTGATCGGGAATCGCTGGCCCACCTGCGCCAGTGCGCCAGGGCCGGCGACCGGCTCGATACCGCATTCGTAGGCCGCGAGTTTGGCGCGGTTGTACCGCCGGGGGCCGACGACCAGGGCGATCACCACCGACCCGACCGCGAACAACGTCGCGATGCCTCCCAGCACCAGGATCGGGGTGTAGAGGCCCATGCCGTCCCACTCCTCGGTCGTGCGATTGTGATCTCAGGCACAGCCTAGCGCCGGCCTACCGATCAGGAGACCGCAACAGCCCGACCACCGCCTCACCGAGCCGGATCGGGTCGATCGGATGCGGGACCGCGGCCTCGGCCCGCGACCAGCTGGCCAGCCAGGCATCGTCGGCACGGCCGGTCAGGACCAGGATCGGTGGGCAGCCGGCGATCTCGTCCTTGAGCTGCTTGGCGATGCCCAGGCCGCCGAAGGGAGCGGCTTCGCCGTCGAGAATGACCAGATCGAATCCACCGGCGTCCATCAGCGTGATGACCATCGGTGCGGTGGCGACATCGGTGTAGGTCAGCTCCGGTAGATCCGGGTGGACGCGGGTGCCCAGCGCCAGCCGCACCTGGTCGCGGGTGCGTGCGTTACTGCTGTAGTTCAGGATGTGGACCGGTTTCCCGGGCTCCCGGCCGGCCATCCCTAGAACGCCATCTCACGCGGCGCGAACCGGTCGGTGACGTCGCCGACCAGGGTCTCGTCATACGGGTCGACGGCCAGTGCGGGTGCGCCCTCGGTGAGGTTCAGCCGGTCCATCTGCACCCAGATGACATTCGGGCTGGTGGTCAGCTCGAAAAAGTACGTCCGATTGGTCAGGTCGGTGACGGTGCGGTATTCGGTGTTGTAGACGCCGAACTCCGCGTAGGGAGCGCCGAACGGCACCGACACGTTGCGCATAATCGCCATCACCGAGGCCACCGCCTCACGCTCGGAATCCGGTTTGGGCAGCAGCGCCGAGTAGTAGGCCGCCCGCTGGAAGCGGTCGACGGCGTTGACATTGCCGGGCAGCGGCATATCCCGGCTGGGGTGGGTGAAGTCCTGCTGGGACAGCAGGGCCAGCGCCTCCTCGACGGTGGCGGCCCGGTCGAGGAGGTACTGCAGCCACAGCGTGGTCTGGACGGCCGGCCTGGCCGGGTTACGGGTGCCGAAGTCGGTGGCCTGCAGATACAGCCCGTGACCGGCCAGACCGGCGCTGTTGAGACCGTCGATGGTGCCGACGCCGTAGATCGTAGTGACCAGGCTGGCGTAGCGGCTGGTCCAGCGCAGCGGGTTGGGGTCGTTGCCGACGCCGGCGGGCTGGAAGCCGTCGCGCTGCCGGCCGGGCGGGAAGGCCACGATCAGCGGCTGGGTTGATTCGGGCCAATCCATGCTCCGCCCGGTCAGCACCGCCAGTCCGTTGGTGTTCCACAGCACGCGGGTGCACATCGGTCGAGACTATCCTGAATTCGCTTGTGTCATAGCGATTACCGCCCGGGCCACCGTGACGGCACGGTCGGCCCCGTCATCCCGTCGGGTCACCGCGATACCCGGGATGGGCGATGGCCACCCGATGGCCGACCAGGACCCGCAGGCAGGCCTGCACCTCATCTGGGCGCCCGTCGAGATCGCCCGCGCGGATGGCCGCGGCGAGGGCCGCCTCGTCGGCGAAGCCCAACGCGGCGAGGGCGGCCTCCGGACCGGCGGCGGTGTCATCGCGCAGCTCGCGTTCCACCATCCGCAGGGCGTTGGCCGCCACCAGGGCGTGGAAATTGACCGCACCGGTGGTGTTGGCGCGCACCTCGCCCTCCAGGAATTCCGCGACGGCGGTGACGAGTTCGGCGGCGGTGGGCCGCCCGTGCGGCTCGCTCACCGGGCACTCTCCAGAAGGTCGAGGATGTCCCACTCGTTCTCACAGACCCGTCGGCCGATGGTCGCCAACTCCACCGACCGCGTCTCGCCGGACAGGTGCCGCTCAGCCTGGACCCGGCAGATCACCCCCCACTTGAGGGTGGCCAGCACCAGCCACCAATGCAGGGCGTCGCGGTCGACTCTCTGGCCGCCGGCCTGTTCGTAGGCTGCGACGAACTCCTCGATACCGCCCAGCCCGCCGGCCGCCAACTCCGCCGGGGCGCCGAAACGCCAGGCCCGGACGCAGAACCAGGCAAGGTCTTCGTAGATTTCGCCGATGTGGACCAGCTCCCAATCGAGTACGGCCGCCAGCGTGCAGCCGTCGACGATGAGGTTGCCCATCCGGAAGTCGCCGTGGATCAACCGGTGCGCGGACGGCGCCGGCCGGTGGGCGGACAGCCACCGCAAGGCCCACTCGAACGTGGCGGTGGTGTCACCGATGTCGTCGAGTCGCTGCCGCCACTCGGCGAGCTGGTCCTGCGGCGCCAGGCCCGGCACGTCGGTCCGGGCCCGGTGGATGGCGGCCAGCGCCTCGGCGCACCGGGTCAGCAGATGCGCCCGTCCGGGCCCGTCGAGCCGGCGCTGGATCTTCCGGACGATGGTCTCTCCCGCGATCTCATCGCAGATCAGGAAGGCATTGCCCAGCGGCACAGGGGAATCGGAGGCGATCAGGATGTGCGGAACCGGGGCGCCGGCCTCCGCGGCGACGGACTGGGCCGCCGCCTCGAGTTCCATACCGGCGAAGTGCCCATCCTCGTCGACGGGCGCGGTGCGCAGGATCAGGCCCCGCCGCCGGGTCCCGCTCACCGCCTCGAAGGCGTACGTGGTCCGGCTGGCACCCCCGGTCAGCGGCCGCAGGTTCTGTACCGCCACATCGTCACCGAGCAGCGGCGCCAGCAGTGCCGCCAGTGCCTCGTTCACCCGCGGCCGAACTTGAACATCCGCTGGGCGACCCGGCGCATCTGGATCTCCTCGGCGCCCTCGGTGATCCGGTAGCGGCGGTGGTGGCGGTAGATGTGTTCGAAGGGCTCATGCCGGCTGTAGCCGATGCCACCGTGGATCTGCATGGCCCGGTCGGCGGCCTCGCACACCAACCGGTTGGCCCGGTAGTTGGCCATCGAGACCTTGTCAGACACCTGGAGATGATGATTGCGGTCCAACTCCCAGGCCGCGTAGTACACCAGCAGGCGCACCATCTGGGCCTCGGTCTGCAATTCGACCAGCGGCCACTGGACGGCCTGGTTGACCGCCAGGGGCTTGCCGAAGGTGACTCGCTCCCGTGCGTAGTCGACGGCGCGGTCGATGCAGTACTGGGCGGCGCCCAGGCTGCTGGCGGCCTGCCGAATCCTGTTCTCGTGCAAAAAGGTCTGGGCGACCTCCAGGCCGTGGTCCACCTCGCCGAGGACGGCGTCGGCGGGGATCCGGACATCGCGCAACAGCACTTCGCCGTGGTCGCTGGGCATGTTGAACGTCCACCAGTAGTAGGGCACCTCGAAACCCTCAGCGTTGCAGGGCACCAGGAAGGCGGTGATCCCCAGTGCCTGGCCGGGTTCGCCTGAGGTGCGGGCGAACACCAGATCGTGGGTGGCCCGGTGCACGCCGGTGTTCCAGCGTTTCGAGCCGTTGATCACCCAGGTCCCGCCGTCGCGTACCGCGGTGGTCTCCAACCAGGTGGCATCGGAGCCGTGGTCGGGTTCGGTCAGGCCGAAGGCCATCGACCTCGCGCCGGTGAACATCGCCTCGATCCATTCGGATTTCTGCGCGTCGGTGCCGAAGCGGTCCATCATGATGACCTGCGGGAAGTTTCCGACGATCGATGACTCGTCCTGCAGGTCGTTGTGCAGGCCGAGGCCCCGATGCGCCAAGTGTTCCCGGATCACCGCCATATCGAGGTTGGTGCCGTCCCGGCCGCCGAATTTCGAGGGCAGGCCGTAGCGCAGCCAGCCGGCGGCATCGGCGCGCCTGCGCATCTCGTCGAGCAGGTCCTCCCATTCCCGGCGCGGTACGCCGCCGTTGTCCAGGTCGGTGCGGGCGAACTCGCGACGGCGGTCGAAGTACTGCATGTGCTCGCGTTCCAGCGGAGCGATCTCCGCGTCGATGAACGCATCCATCTCGGCCAGCAACGGCGGAAGATGTTCGGGCAGAGTGAAATCCATTCAGATCTCCTTCGAGTCGCCGTAGAGGGTCTTCCTCCAGATGGTGGACAGGGTGGTGATGGCGGCGTCGTCGGACAGGCCCTGGGACAGGCTGACGCTGGTGAACCTCTCGAACAGCAGGGCTATCGCCAGCGCGATATGGTCGGCGTTGAGATCGGATGCGTACCCCTGCCGTTGTGCCCGCCGTATCGAGGCGCCGACGATATCGATGCCGAACTGCCTGAATTGGTTCTGCAGCAACGAGAAACGTGGCTCGGTGGCGGCGAGTTGGTCGACGGCGAGCATGATTCCGATATTGGGCCTGAACATCCCCAGGTAGACGCCGACCGCCGAGGCGAAGATATCGCCGCTGTCGGGGAGCCTCGGAAGGTCGACCACCTCGCTCAGGAAGGATTCGGCCAGGGCGGCCAGCAGATCCTCCTTATCGGCGAAATAGCGGTAGAAGACGGCCGGGGATTTACCGGCCGCCGCGGTGATATCGGAGAGGGTGGTGCCGTGGAAGCCGCGCTCGGCGAACAGCGTTCGGGCCGCGTCTTCGATGGCCTGGCGGGTCTGCAGACCCTTGGTGCTCAGCAGCCTGGCGGCGGCCTCAGTCATGGATCCGGTCGCCGGCGCGCAGCAGGGCACTGGGCAGCGGATGCCCGATGAGGCCCTGTGCCACCCGGGCCGCCTCGATGGCGGCGGCGAGGTCGACGTCGACGCCGACACCGCTGTCGCGCAGCAGGTACACCAGATCCTCAGTGGCGATATTGCCGCTCGCGCCGGGGGCGAACGGACAACCCCCCAGCCCGCCGACCGACGAGTCCAGCCTGCGTACTCCTGCCGTCACCGCGGCCCACGCGCTCGCCAGCCCGGCACCCCGGGTGTTGTGGAAGTGCGCACCCAACGGCCGATCGCCGATGCGTGGTGCGACCCGTTCCACCAGGGCACTGACCCGGCCGGGAGTGGCGGTACCGATGGTGTCGGCGATGGCGATCCGATCGGCGCCGTGGTCGCAGGCGGCGTCGACGACGTCGAGGACGCGCTGCGCCGGGGTGGGGCCGTCGAACGGGCAGTCCCAGGCCGTGGAGATGATGACCTCCACGGCCACCCCGGCGTCGTGGGCGATCGCCACGATATCGGCGATCTGCGCGCTGGCCTGGGCACTGCTGCGTCCGACATTGGCCTGGCTGTGGCCGTCGGCGGCGGACACCACGTACTCCACCGACCGGAAGCCGGCGGCGAGGGCGCGGTGCACCCCGTTCGGGCTGGCGACCAGTGCGGAGAATTCGATCTCGGGATAGTCGGCCAGCGCAGCCGCCAGTTCGGGGGCGTCGGCCAGCGCCGGCACCTTCGACGGTGAGACGAAGGCGGTGGCCTCCACCTCGCGAACCCCGGTGGCGGCGATGGCCGCGAGCAGGTCGAGCTTGGCCGACAGCGGGATCGGGGCCTCGATCTGCAGGCCGTCGCGCAGGGCGACCTCACGGATGGTCACGTGGGTGTTCACAGGACTCCTCGGCTGGTGAGTGTGGCGATCTCCGCGGCGCCCAGACCCAGCAGCTCGCCGTAGATCTCATCGTTGTGCTGTCCCGGCCGGGGCGGACCGGCGCTGCGCACCCCACCCGGGGTGTCGGTGAGCACCGGGACGACGCCGGGGCCCAGGACCGACCGGCCGGCGCCCTCGTCATAGTGCTCGACGAGCATGCCGCGGGCCTGGAACTGCGGATCGCGGACCACCTCGGCGACGGTATTGATCGGCCCGGCGATCACCCCGGCGGCACTGAGGGTTTCGATGATGTCCTCGGGTTGGCGCTGCGCGGCCCATTCCGCGATGAGAGCGTCGAGTTCGTCCTGATTGCGTCCACGCGCCCCGTGGTCGGCGAACCGGGGGTCGGAGGCGAGGTCGGGCCGGCCCATGGCGTCGCACAGCCGGCGGAACACGGTGTCCTGGTTGGCCGCGATCACCACCCAGCTGCCGTCGGCACTCCGGTAGATGTTCGACGGGGCGATGCCGTCAAGGCGGGTGCCGGAGGGGCCGCGCACCACGCCCCCGGCGTCGTAATCGGGAATGGTGGACTCCTGGACTGCCAGGCAGGCCTCGGTGAGCGCGGTGTCGACGATCTGGCCCTGCCCGGTCACGGTGCGCCGGTACAGCGCGGCCAGTGCGCCCTGGGCGGCGAACATGCCGGCCAGGGTGTCACCGAGAGACAGTGCCAGCCGGGGTGGCGGTCCGCCCGGGAAGCCGTTCATATGCCGTAACCCGGAGACCGCCTCGGCCACCGACGCGTAGCCGGCCTTGCCGGCGTCCGGGCCGGTCTGTCCATATCCTGATACCCGCACCAGAATGATCC
>Ga0209986_10001199_pt1 | contig 25197 bp, 26 predicted proteins | sample BlataG_FD_183168 | JGI IMG/M metagenome (GOLD analysis project Ga0209986, IMG submission 183168) | Deep subsurface microbial communities from Black Sea to uncover new lineages of life (NeLLi) - Black_00105 metaG (SPAdes) (version 2) | ecosystem: Environmental > Aquatic > Marine > Oceanic >... | reverse complement strand
ATTGGCTAAAGGAAAGACAATTGAACAAGCCCTCAAAATAACACGCCAAGATGTCGCCGATGAGCTGGATGGACTACCACCAATAAAAATGCATTGTTCAAACCTGGCCGCTGATGCGCTCAAGGATGCAGTCAAAAATTACCGAGAAAAACAAAAACCTGAATTACAGCCTGCCGAAACTAAAGATAAACAGGGAAAAATCATCGGAGAAAAAGAATTTTTAAACAGAGGAGTCTATCACCAGGCAGATGATATCTTGCAGTTTAAAGACAAAAGGGTAATTGTGGTGGATAAAGGAGATAGATCAATAGAAATGGCTATCGAATTGACACAACATACATTGAGAGTCATTTTTGCGACATCTCTAAAAGAAATCTCAGCGAACTCAGATTTAAAAACAAAAATAACACAGTCAAATGTAAAGATACTCTACGAATCTGAAATATTAGAGATTAAAGGATTGAACACAGCAGAAAAGGTTATTATCCACAATCTTAATGAAGATGAAGAGTACGAATTATTTATAGATTCATTAATCATATTACAATAGCTAATTATGACTCCAAATTTTCCTAAATTCAAAGCTCTTGAGTTATAAGACCATGAGGTTATTCAATAATTCTTGTGGAAGTATCTAGGCACAAACGTCTGAATTGACCTTAGAAAAGCGGAAAAAAATACATGAAAAACCTAAAGCTACTAGTATTTCTTCTCTTCCTTTTCCTGTATGGCGATACTCGGTTCGCGGCTACTTGTGCACCCGTGAAGGACCACCTGAAGTCTACCCGATATGTAAAGCAAAAAATGAACGGTTCAGGAAATTCATATAATCAAAAGGAAATGGCTCCTAATCGTTTAGCTCAAGAGAAAAGCCCTTATCTGCTCCAGCATGCCAATAATCCGGTTGACTGGTTTCCATGGGGAGAAGAAGCTTTTGAAAAAGCACACCGAGAGGACAAGCCAATCTTTCTTTCTATAGGTTATTCCACTTGCCATTGGTGTCACGTTATGGAAAAAGAATCGTTCGAAGATTATGAGGTCGCGAAACTTTTGAATGAAGCTTTTGTTTGCATTAAGGTCGATCGGGAAGAGAGACCAGATATTGATAATTTATACATGACAGTCTGCCAGCTGATGACAGGTAGTGGTGGTTGGCCGTTGACTATTATAATGACTCCGGATAAAAAACCGTTCTTTGCTGCAACTTATATTCCGAAAGAGAACAGATTCGGAAGAGCAGGGCTCATGACTTTAATACCACAGATCCAAAAACTTTGGAAAGATCAACGTGATGACCTTATAAAAACAGTGGATCAAATTACTACAGTACTAAACCAAATATCAAAAGATCCCAATGTAGAAAGTTTGCACGAATCTATATTAAAAACTGCCTACCAAAAACTCCATCAAAATTTTGATGAAAACCATGGTGGTTTTGGTAACAAACCCAAATTCCCAAGTCCACACAACCTTCTTTTCTTATTACGCTACTGGAATCGGAATAACGAAAAAGAGGCATTGGAGATAGTTGAGAAAACTCTGCAAAATATGCACGCAGGAGGTCTATTCGATCATATTGGGTTTGGTTTTCACCGCTACTCGACCGATGAAAAATGGCTTCTCCCCCATTTCGAAAAGATGCTCTATGACCAGGCAATGTTAGCACTTGCATATACAGAAGCCTATCAGATAACGAAAAATAAAGATTACGAAATAATTGCACACAAGGTTTTTTCTTATATACTGCGTGACATGACTGCTCCAGATGGAGGATTCTATTCAGCAGAGGACGCAGACAGCGAAGGCGAAGAAGGTAAGTTTTATTTATGGATGGAAGATGAGATAAAAGAAGTATTGGGGAAAGATGCAAGTCTAATCATTAAGACCTATAATATACAAAAAGATGGAAATTTTACCGAGGAGGCCACAGACACAAAGAATAATAAAAACATCTTCTATATTAATGAGAGGATTGATATGATTGCAAATAAACTAGGCATTTCAGAACAAGATTTTTGTTCACGCTTAAGCAAAGCACGTAAAAAGCTCCTCGAGCACCGTGAAAAACGTGTCCATCCTCATAAAGATGATAAAATTCTTACCAACTGGAATGGTTTGATGATAGCTGCATTAGCAAAGGGTAACCGTATCTTTGGCGAGCAAAAATTTATAGATGCTGTACAGAAATCCGTAGACTTTATATTAACAAAGATGCGCCAATCTGATGGTAGACTCTTACACAGATACCGTGATGGTGAGGCTGCTATTATGGCAAACCTAGATGACTATGCTTTCTTTATTTGGGGTTTAATTGAACTTTATGAAACAACATTTGATGTACATTATTTACAAACTGCTCTCGATTTAAATAAAGACTTAATATCATATTTCTGGGATGATAAGTATGGCGGATTCTATTTCACCCCGGATGATGGCGAAGATCTAATCATTCGGCAAAAACAGAGTTATGATGGAGCGATTCCATCAGGTAATTCTATCGCTTTGTTAAATCTGATCCGTCTTGGAAAATTAACTGCAAATCCTGAGTTTGAAGAAATGGCATCCAAAATGGTGCATTTGTTCGCAAGCAGAATCAAGCAATCGCCAACTGCATATACTCAGTTTTTGATCGCTTTAGACTTTATAATCGGCCCTACCTATGAAGTAGTTATAGTAGGAGATTCAAAGGCGGAAGACACAAAAAAAATGTTACAAGCTTTGACACAACATTTTATACCGAACAAAGTCGTTATCCTTCGGCCGCAAGAAATCAAATCACCAATGATTGATAATCTTACTGGATATACAAAAAACCATACCAGTATTAAGGGAAGAGCTACTGCTTATGTATGTGCAAATTTCAATTGCAAGTCGCCAACCACTGACATTAATGAAATGTTGACATTACTAAATGTTGGGAATACAATACAAAGTGACCATCAAGCTGGGGTAGAATAACATCAATATGGAGAGTGAAAATTAAAAAACTGTGTGACCATATAGGGATATTTACAAATAATTCTAAACGATTAATAAACTTCTATACAAAAAAGCTGGGATTTAAAAAAGATAAAGTACGTATACTCCCGAAACCAATTATTAAAAGCATTTTCGGCATCTCTTACGAATGCGAGTTTACTAAATTAGTTTCGGGGCATATGATGATCGAAATTTTTAAACCAATATCGACCCACATACGTAGGCGGATAAATAATATCGCCGGCATTAATCACTGGGGGCACTGCGTAAAGGACAAAAAGGAATTTGTGAAAGAGCTTAGGCAAAAAAAAATAAATATTATTGAAGTAAAAAGCAATAATCATGTAGTCTATTTTATAACAGATCCTGATGGAAACAGAATAGAAATTAGGGAGTGCTAAAAGGATAGATAAATATGAAACAATAAAGGAGGTTGTTAATGAAAACAGGAGATAAAATACCAGATTTTGTTTTAAAAGATCAACATAATAAAGAACTGTGTCTATCAAACCTTAAAGACAAAAAAGTGTTATTATCTTTTCATCCACTTGCGTGGACTAAGATCTGTGCACAACAGATGAAGTCTTTGGAAGAAAATCAGGAAAGGTTTAATGAATTAAATACAGTGGCAATCGGTTTGAGCGTCGACACCGTACCATCGAAACACGCCTGGGCAAAAGAATTGGGTATCAAAAATACTAAATTACTTTCCGATTTCTGGCCGCACGGTGAAGTAGCAAAAAAGTTAGGAATATTCAGGAGAAAAGAGGGATTTTCAGAAAGGGCAAACATAATTGTAGACGAAGATCAAAAAATTATTTTCTTTAAGATCTATGATATCCCTCAGTTACCGGACATACAAGAAATTTTAAATTTCTTAAAAAAATAAAAAGGAGATAAAATAATGAATAATATTGATGATCTTTTGAAGGAGGCAATGAATGCCGAAGTAAAGGCAAAAGAGTTCTATTTAAATGCAGCAGAAAAGGCACAAAGCCAGGCTGGTAAGAAGTTTTTCAAGGAACTTGCAGATTTTGAGCAAAACCATTATGAGCGGGTAAAAAAAATCATTGAATCTCGAAACAAAGGCATACAACTTGAAGCCACTGAACCAGCACAAGAAATGCCTACAGTGAAATCTGAGGTGCAAGGAGAATTTGAACCAAATAAGCACGAAGTAGCCGATATACTAACCCTTGGTATTAAAGCAGAAAAAGAAGCCCAGGAAAGGTATAAGAAAATTACCGAAAGCATAGATGACCCAGAAGGAAAAGAAATATTTAATAATCTTGCAGAGGATGAAAGAAGACATCACGATAACCTTGAGGCTCAATTCTATCAAATATCTAATAAGGGTATCATTATCTGGGAGTAACTCTATAAAGGAGATCTTATGGATGTGAAACACGCAATAGAAAAAAGAAGGGCTTACCGCTCCCTTGAACATATCGAAATAACCGAAGACCTTATTAAGGATCTGGCACAGAGTGCTCAACTATTCTGTTCCTGTTTTAATAATCAGCCGTGGCGATATGTTTTTGTATACGATCCTGAAGTGTTGAAAAAAATGTATGATACTCTGTCTCAAGGTAATGAATGGGCACAGTCAGCATCTTTGATTATTGCTGTATTTAGCAAACCAGAATTAGATTGTATTATTAAAGACAGAAAATACTATCTATTTGACACAGGTATGGCAACAGCAGCACTTATTTTAAGAGCAACAGAATTAGGTCTTGTAGCACATCCAATCGCTGGTTACAGTCCCAAAAAAGTGAAAGAGATACTCAACATTCCTATTGAAAGGGAGGTCATTACATTAATTATAATAGGCAAGCATTCAGAAGAAATTAATCCTCTACTATCAGAAAAACAAATAGAAGCAGAAAGAAAAAGACCCGAACGATTATCTTTTGACAAGTTCGTCTATATGAATAGTTGTAAAGGAAATATTGAATAAAAAATATATTAACGATGTTGCTGAAAAAGTCATTTTCAGTCACCTCTTAATATCCTTGACAAAGTTCAAATTGTGGTTATAATTACATAATGACACTATATACAGTGTTTTTTAACGTAGTTATCTCAAAAGGAGGAAAAAAATACTATGTTTGAAAAAATAAGAAAAAGAAATGGTACGATAGTAAAATTCGACGCGGATAAAATTACAAAAGCAATTGCTGAAGCAGGAATAGCAACTAGTGAGTTTGATAAAAAAGTTACCCAGAATTTAACTCTAAAGGTTTTAAATTTAGCTCAGCAGGCAATCACTAATAAGATACCAACTGTTGAGCAAATTCAAGATATTGTTGAAGAAATCTTATTATCCTCTCCTTATCGTAAAACTGCCAAGGCTTATATCATTTACCGGGACCAACATGCCAGAATTAGAGAAATTACTGCTAAGGCAAATGTCAATATAGTAGACCAGTATTTAGAACAGATCGATTGGCAGGTTAATGAGAATAGTAATATGACATTCTCGTTGCAGGGGTTAAATAATTATATTTCTTCGGAGATCAGTAAAATTTACTGGTTGAACAAAATCTATCCTGAAGAAATCAGGGAAGCTGATATGGGTGGCGATTTTCATATACACGATTTAAATATCCTATCTGTTTATTGCGTCGGATGGGATTTGTATGACCTCCTGTTACAAGGATTTAAAGGAGTACCTGGAAAAGTAGAAAGTAAGCCAGCTAAACATTTCAGAAGTGCATTAGGGCACATAGTTAATTTTTTCTACACTTTACAAGGTGAGGCTGCTGGTGCCCAGGCTTTTTCCAATTTTGATACACTTTTAGCCCCTTTTATAAAGTATGATAAACTAAATTATAAAGAAGTAAAACAAGCCTTACAAGAATTTGTTTTCAATATAAATGTACCAACCAGGGTTGGGTTTCAGGCACCTTTTACCAACATTACATTAGATTTAACTGTTCCCAAATACTATGCTGATCAAGGTGTTGTTATTGGTGGTAAGGTGCAAAGTAAAACCTATAAGGACTTCCAGGAAGAAATAAACACATTCAATAAAGCCCTTTTTGAAGTAATGATGGAAGGAGATGCTAAAGGTAGGGTTTTTACTTTTCCCATCCCAACTTATAATATTACCAAAGATTTTGATTGGGAAAATCCTAATCTGGATGGATTATGGCATATGACGGCTAAGTATGGTGTACCCTATTTCTCAAATTTTATAAATTCTGATATGAAACCAGAGGACGCCAGGTCAATGTGTTGCCGATTAAGAATAGATAATAGAGAATTAACAAAACGAGGCGGGTCACTTTTTGGTTCCAATCCCTTAACAGGTTCTATTGGTGTAGTTACGATTAATATGCCCAGGATCGGTTTTTTATCTAAAAACGAGGATGAATTTATAGAACGCGTGGAAAAACTAATGATTTTAGCAGAGGAAAGTTTAGAAATTAAAAGAAAAATCTTGGAAAAATTCACAGAAACAGATCTTTATCCCTATGCAAAATATTATTTAAGAGATGTTAAAAAACGTTTCAATGAATATTGGAAAAACCATTTTTCAACTATTGGTTTGGTTGGCATGGATGAAGCTTGTCTAAATCTACTCGGAGAAAATATCGCTTCTGATAATTCTAAAGCCTTTACGCTCAGGGTCTTAGATTCTATGAGAAAAAAACTGATACAATTTCAAGAGGAAACTGGGAATAATTATAATCTCGAAGCTACACCGGCTGAAGGAACTGCTTATAGGCTGGCAAAAGAAGATAAAGATAAATATCCCGAAACGATTTGTGCAAATGAAGAAGAATATAAGAAAGGAGCTGCACCATTCTATACAAATTCTACGCAGTTACCAGTGAATTTCACGGATGATATTTTTGAAGCCCTCGAATTACAGGACGAAATTCAGACAAAGTATACTGGAGGTGTAGTCTTACATATTTTCGCAGGTGAGAGGATTAATGATTATAATATTATTAAAGTCCTAGTCCGCAAAATTTGTGAAAACTATCATCTTCCCTATTTTACCTTTACACCAACTTTCAGTGTTTGTCCTACTCATGGCTATTTATCAGGAGAACATAATGAATGCCCGAAATGCGGCGCGCAGTCTGAGATCTACTCAAGGGTAGTAGGTTACCTACGTCCCGTAAAACAATGGAATAAAGGAAAAAAGAGTGAGTTTAAATTAAGAAAAACATTTAAAGTGTAAAATATGAGTATTAGATGTAATTTTAGATATCTTTCAAAATAAAAGGAGGTAAAATGCCAGTTTTAGATGAGAAAATAAAGGAAGATGTAAAAGGTATGTTTAAAGATTTAAAAGAACAGGTTAAGCTCATTGTGTTTACACAAGATGGATTAATAAAAGTTCCAGGCATTGAATGTGAAACATGTAAGGATAATCGTATGTTAATGGAAGAAATCGCTTCTCTATCAGACAAAATTAGTATAGAAGTTTATGATTTTGTGAAAGATAAAAATAAGGCAGAGCAGTATAAGATAGATAAAATTCCTGCAACAATTGTTCTTGGACAAAAAGACCATGGTATAAGGCTTTATGGGATGCCAACTGGATATGAATTTCCAACACTACTAAATTCTATAAAAATGGTTTCCACGGCTAATTCTGAACTCTCAAACGAAACTAAAGAAAAACTGACAACATTGTCAAAACCAGTTCATATACAGGTATTTGTAACCCTAACCTGTCCTTATTGTTCATCAGCTGTAGTAACTGCCCATCGGATGGCATTAGAAAATGATAATGTAACGGCTGATATGGTAAATGCCCAGGAATTCCCACAACTGGCACAGAAATATAATGTCTTTTCCGTGCCAAAAATTGTGATAAATGAAACGGCTCAATTCGAAGGATCATTACCAGAGAACGCCTTTGTGCAAAAGATTGTGGAATCTGTAAAGTAATTCTCCAAAAATGTTTTATTTCCCCAGTCACATAGTGGTTGCGCTTATTCGACTAGCATCTGGAATAACATATTGTTTGCCGAGTAAACTTGGTCTTCACAATCATTTTATATTACCGTAGTAGTCGAGCTTGCTTGACTATCTATTTCATTAATGAAACACTGTTTCTTTATTGAAACAAGTATAACCACGATTTTTCATATGATAATAATCAATATGTATGATGTTTCAAATGTGAAACAATAATGAATAAAATAAGTGCTAGTAAATACTGAAAAATTTACTTTAACAAACTTATGAAATGCTTTATATCTCGTGATAAATAAGCTCTCTGCCCTCTGCTCTTTGCTCTTTGCATAGACTGGCACAAACTTTGCATAATATATTATTAGAATAATGTAATTCAGCCTATGGCTGAATTGAAAGGAGGCTATTATGCCAGGTGGAGATAGAACTGGTCCTATGGGTCATGGACCAATGACTGGTCGCGCAGCAGGAATCTGCGCAGGTTATCCGACTCCAGGATTTGCTAACCCAATTCCTGGATTTGGCCGAGGTAGAGGATTTTATCCTTATGCTTACCCTAATGCGTATCAGGGGTATCCTAATGCATATCCAGACTCAGGATATTATGGACAACCGTATCCCACGCCCTATGCCGGAATTCCCTATGCCCCATATGCGCCACGTCGATTTGGAAGAGGATTCGGGCGTGGCCGTGGTAGAGGTCGTTGGTTCCGCGGTTGGGGGTGGTGATAGTCAATAAAAGGAGGTAATCATGCCATTTGGCTTTGGAAGAGGTTTTGGGCGTGGCTGGGGTCGTGGTTGGGGTAATCCCTATCCTTATTGCAGGAATTTCCCCTGGTTGCCAAGATGGTGGTGGGCAACACCCAATGCAGGTCAGTATGCTAACACTATTCCATATTATGGGTATGGTGATTGGCCTGGTCAATTTCCCTACTCCCCCGTACCAGGACAATCTGCTGCACAAATAACATCAGAACAAGAACTGGACATGCTAAAAGGACAGACAGAAATATTAGAAGATGAACTTGAAGGTATAAGAAAAAGAATCGCGGAAATAGAATTAAGTAAAACGACTAAGAAATAAAGGAGATAAATATGAAAATAGCCATTTCATCAACTGGGCAAGATTTAACATCTCAGATTGACCCCAGGTTTGGACGTTCTCCCTACTTTATCTTTGTTGACCCTGAAACAATGCAATTTGAAGCAATTGAAAACCCCAATGTTAATGCAATGGGTGGTGCGGGGATTCAAACTGCACAGCTTATAGCAAACAAAGGCGTTGAGGTAGTTCTAACTGGAAGTTGCGGTCCAAATGCATTCCAGACATTACAGGCAGCAGGTGTTAAGGTTATTGTCGGTGTTGTAGGAACGGTCAATGAAGCAATTGAGAAATACAAATCAGGTGGATTAAAACCAACCGCCGGACCAAATGTAGAATCACATTTTGGAATGGGTTCTACTGGTGCGCCACCCGGTACAAACCCTGGGGTTGGTATGGGTATGGGCAGAGGCATGGGTAGAGGCATGGGAATGGGTTATGGTATTGGCCCAATGCCCCAATACTCACAACCACCCGGATTTCCACAACCAACCAAAGAACAGGAATTACAGATGCTTAAGCAACAAATGGATTTCCTGAAACAGCAACTCGATATGATAAACAACAGAATAAAAGAACTTGAAAATCAAGAATAGACGAGTATAATCGAATAAAGGAGTATAATGGAACAAAAGAAAATGAATGAAGATGATAAAAAAATAACTGCCACATTAGATAAGATTAAGAATCGGATACTCGTCTTTTCTGGAAAAGGCGGCGTAGGAAAAAGTACTGTAGCAGCCAACCTTGGACTTGCATTAAGTGAAAAACAACTAAAGGTTGGTCTATTGGATGTGGATATCCATGGTCCCAATTTAGCAAAGATGCTTGGTGTAGAAGGAAAACGGTTAGAATCAGCAGGCGAAAATAGAATCCAACCAATCGCAGTTACGAAGAATCTTTCACTCATTTCAATGGCATTTCTTTTGCAAGATGCGGATACACCTATTATCTGGCGTGGACCTTTAAAAATGAAACTGATTCAGCAATTTCTTGGTGACGTTGTATGGGGCGAGCTTGATTATCTGATAATCGATTCGCCGCCAGGAACTGGAGATGAACCGCTTTCAGTTGCGCAACTAATACCCGCTACTGGAGCAATAATTGTAACAACTCCTCAAGAGGTTTCTCTCATGGATTCAAGAAAAGCAATAAATTTTGCTAAAAAATTAAATCTTAATATCTATGGAATTGTGGAAAATATGAGTGGTTTAACCTGTCCCCACTGTGGTAAACAGATAAATCTCTTTAAACAAGGTGGTGGAGAAAAAGCAGCAAAAGAGCTCGGTATACCGTTCTTAGGAAAAATACCCATTGATCCCAAAATTGTTGAATTAGGCGATGACGGTAAAGCTTTTATCACATACGATATGAAATCCAAAGCGTCAGAAGCATTCAACCAAATAGTTGAAAAGGTCGTACAAAATAGTAATAAGGAGCACAAATGAAAATAGTTATTTCAACTGACCAAGGTCAGGTCTCCGCGCATTTTGGTCGATGCCCTAATTTTACAATCCTCGATGTTGAAAATGGCAAGCTTAAAAACAAAGAGGTTATAGAAAATCCCGGCCACTCACCTGGTTTTCTTCCGCAATATTTCGCTGAAAAAGGAATTGAGTGTATAATCGCCGGGGGTATGGGCATGAAAGCCCAAGGCCTTTTTGATCAACATAATATCGAAAAAGTACTTGGAATAACTGGTGATATTAACGGCGTCATAGAAAGAATTCTCAATGGTACACTTGAAGGTGGTGCATCGCTCTGTGAACGAGCACTGGGTAAATGCGAACATCATAATAATGAAAATACCTAAAAGAACACAGGAATAAGTTTAGGTGTCTAGGCATTTAGGCATTTACCGACGTAAGGAGGTCGAATATGCCAAGAGGTGATGGAACAGGTCCTCGCGGACAGGGTCCGGGAACGGGCCGAGGTTTAGGACAAGGAAGAGGTCGTGGTAGAATGGGTGGTAAAGGACTAGGCCCAGGTGGAAATTGTGTGTGTCCATCTTGCGGCGCAGAAATTCCCCATCAACAGGGTGTCCCATGTTATCAAATGACCTGTCCTAAATGCGGCGCAAAGATGACAAGATAATAATAGAAATACCTAAAAGTCTCTACCTGAGGCAGACAGGCAAAATTCCTAAATACCTAAAAGAATACAGGAATAAGTTTAGGTGTCTAGGCATTTAGGCATTTACCGACGTAAGGAGGTCCTTATATGCCGATATATACTTACAAATGTAAAAACTGTGGTGAGATATTCGATTTTTTGAAGCTTAAAAAATCAGAAAAAGCAAAATGTAAAAAGTGTGGGAGTACAAATCTTGAAAAACAATTTGCAGCATTTGGTGTAAGAATGAATAATTCCTCGTCTACCAGTGGCTCAAGCTGTCCTACAGGTACGTGTCCACTTTCAAGCAATTAGGAGAACTTATGCCCATTTACGAATATAAATGTAAAGATTGCAATAAAATAACTGAAATATTTCTAAAGAGCAAAGATGACAAAGAAACCCCGGTATGTAAACACTGTGGTTCAAAAAAATTAACCAAGCAAATCTCGGCACCAGGCGCAGTTATAATGGGAAGTTCACATCCCAAAGGAACTACTTGCTGCGGCAGAACTGAGCGCTGTGATACCCCTCCCTGTTCAAATGATGGCACTTGCAAACGATAAAATATATTTCCCACAACCTGAGGAAAACTAAATGATTCAGGTAAACCTGGAACTCTGTATTGGGTAATGAAGATAACTATTGTTTTTGACAATTATCTCCATAATCCGGAGCTGAAAACTGAATGGGGATTTTCATGTTTGATTGAAGGCTTTGAGAAAAATATTTTATTCGATACAGGCAGTGACGGCGAAATTCTGCTCGAGAATATGCAAAAACTAAAACTTGACCCTAAAAAGACTAATGCAATAATAATCTCCCATGACCACTGGGACCATACTGGCGGACTGAAGTCTTACTTAAATGTAAATTCAGATGTTGATGTCTATCTGCTTCCGTCATTCTCAGATAATCTTAAGAATATTGTAGAAAAAACTGGCGCAAATATGCTCGAAAACAATGAACGTAAAATGTTGTTGCCCCACGTCCATACTACAGGAACGCTTGGTTCTGCTATAAAAGAACAATCCCTCATACTCGAAACAAAAAAAGGGCTTGTGGTTATTACTGGCTGTGCACATCCTGGAATTGTAAATATTATAGAAAATGTGAAAGAGCACTTAAAGCAGAGCATCTATATGGTTTTTGGAGGTTTTCATTTAGGAGGGCATCCTGATTCTGTATTAAAACAGATTATCGAACAATTTCAAAAACTGAAAGTGAAACATGCTGGACCAAGCCATTGCAGTGGCGAACGCTGCCGTGAATTGTTTGCCAATGTATACAAAGAAAATTTTATGGATATTGGCGTTGGTAAAATCATTGAAATAATATGATCATATCATTTGCCAGCGGCAAAGGAGGAACTGGTAAAACAACAATTGCAATAAATTTTGCATTATCCTTATCCCAGGAAAGTAACCATCCCACAATTCAATTCCTTGATTGTGATGTTGAGGAACCAAATGCTGCAATTTTTTTGAAACCGAAATTCACTAAAACCGTTTCTGTTGGCATACCAGTACCTGTGGTTGACTTTAAAAAATGTACATATTGTGGCAAATGTGCAGAAATTTGTGCCTATAATGCAATTGCCGTGGTAAACCCTGTTGGATATACCCAGACTAAACGCAATACGACTAATATTGAAACATCAGCTACTTCAACTAATCAAGTCAAAAGAAATGTCCTTATTTTCTCTGAATTATGCCACGGATGTGGTGGGTGTACACTACTCTGTCCTGAAAATGCAATATCTGAAACAAATAGAGAAATCGGCATTATGCAAATAGGAAAGGCAGGCACAATTGAATTTATCCATGGTAAATTGAATATTGGTGAACCAATGGCACCACCACTTATTAGAGAAATTAAAAAGAAAAGACTGGGAGACAAGGAGAAACGGAGACACGGTGGAAATGATCAATTACCAATTAACCAATTAACTAATCACCAAGTCACTATTATTGATGTTCCTCCAGGGACTTCCTGCCCCGTGATCGAAGCAGTAAAAGGAAGTGATTTTTCAATTCTTGTTACTGAACCGACACCATTTGGATTACATGACCTGAAACTTGCAGTCGAGACCTTGCGTAAAATCAATATTCCCTTTGGCGTTGTGATTAATCGTGATGGTATTGGCGATAGTAAAACGGATCAGTACTGTAAAAAAGAGAATATACCTGTGTTAATGCGTATCCCTATGGATAGGGAAATTGCTATTGCCTATTCGAATGGTATTCCTTTAATAAAAATCAATACTAAATATGAAGCTAAGTTCTCGGAATTATACAAAAAGATAATAAACGAGTTTAATAAGAGGAAGTAAGAAATAAAAAGATTATGAAACAAATTTTAGTAATTAGTGGCAAGGGTGGAACAGGGAAAACAATTCTTACTGCTTCTTTTGCAAGGCTGGCAGAAAAAAAAGTAATGGCTGATTGTGATGTAGATGCTGCTGACTTACATTTAATACTACATCCTAAAGTAAAAGGAAAACATGAATTTAAAGGACTGCCAAAGGCATTCATTAATCAAGAAAAATGCACTGGCTGTGGGGAATGCGCTAAAGCCTGCAGATACGGTGCAGTTTTGAAAGTTAAAAGTGAAAAGTTAAAAGTGAAAAGTGAAAATCAAAAATACAAAAGTGAGAAGTCAGAAGTAAGAAGTTTAGTAATTGATTCTATCTCTTGTGAAGGTTGCGCAATCTGCATGCATGTTTGCCCGGTAGATGCAATAAGCATGAAGGATACCATCTCAGGTGAGTGGTATATCTCTGAGACAAAATATGGTCCAATGGTCCATGCAAAATTGGGTATTGCAGAAGAAAACTCTGGAAAACTTGTCTCTGTGGTACGTCAGCATGCAAAAAGTCTTGCCCAAGAAAAAAATCTCGATTATGTAATCATTGATGGTCCGCCTGGTATAGGCTGCCCCGTAATTGCCTCGCTTTCTGGTATTGATATTGCACTTATAGTTACTGAACCAACCCTCTCAGGTATTCATGATATGGAAAGAGTAATAAGTGTCGCAAAACATTTTGGGATACAAGTCGCCTGTGTAATCAATAAGTTTGACATAAACTTAAATAATACAAAAAATATTGAAAACTGGTGCCATATTAACAATGTACCATTTATTGGAAAAATACCTTATGACCAATCTGTTACTGAATCAATAGTGCATGGTATTCCGCTTGTCGAATTTGCTGAAAATAAAGTCACACAAGAAATGAAAAATATTTGGCAAACCTTATCTGAAAACTACTAACTTATATAATTTACTCAATTGGTTATCGAAGATTCCGAGCGATAGTGAGGAATATCTTGACTTAAATAAAAAACCGATTATTCTTATATAGGATACTAATATTATGGCTAAGATGTTAATTGTTTCAAATAGACTACCAATAACTATAACCAAAAGAGAAAGTAGAATAAGCTTTAATAAAAGCGTCGGCGGCTTGGCTACCGGATTAGATTCATTTTATAAATCGTATCGCAGTATATGGATAGGATGGCCAGGTATAGCCTCTGACAGAATAGAAAAGAATAAAAGGATTATTACGAAAAAACTAACCACTGAAAATTGTTATCCTGTTTTTCTTTCTCATCATGACACTGAAAATTACTATCATGGCTTTTGCAATAGAACCATCTGGCCTCTTTTCCACTATTTCACCCAACGCGCAACATATGGAAAACGTACTTGGGAATCTTATAAGCAGATAAACGAACGCTTTGCTAAAACGGTTATAAAAGTTGCTGAACCAGATGACAAAATCTGGATACATGATTATCATTTAATGCTGTTACCCAAACTTCTAAGAGAAAAATTGCCAGATGCAACAGTAGGATTTTTCTTGCATATTCCTTTTCCATCTTCTGAGGTTTTTCGGCTCCTTCCCTGTCGTAAAGAAATTTTAAAAGGGATTTTAGGAGCGGACCTCATAGGATTTCACACATATGACTATGTGCATCATTTTATTGAAAGCGTTCGTCGTCTTCTGGGCTACGAACATACCCCTGGTCAAATTACTGCTGATAATCGTATTATTAAAGTAGATGCATTTCCTATGGGGATTGATTACGAACACTTTGCCAACGCAGTGCACAAACCTGAAGTGCAGAAAGAAATTAACAAAATCCGCAAAAAGGTTGGTGACCGGAAAATAATTTTGTCGGTTGATCGACTAGACTATACAAAAGGTATATTACAAAGGCTTGAGGCATTTGACTTATTTTTAGAAAAAAATCCAGAATACAGGGAAAAGGTCACTCTTATTCTTGTGGCTGTTCCCTCAAGGACAGGCATAGACCATTACGTGCAGCTCAAGAGACAGGTAGATGAACTCATTAGCAAAATTAATGGAAAATATAGCAAAATTGGATGGATTCCAATCTGGTATTTATACCGATTCCTTTCCTTTAACAATCTTGTGCCGCTTTACAATGTCGCCAATGTGGGCCTTACTACTCCCTTAAGGGATGGAATGAACCTAATAGCAAAAGAATTCATCGCAACCAAGACTGATAGCAAGGGTGTTTTAATTCTCAGTGAAATGGCTGGAGCCTCAGAAGAGCTCGGTGAGGCAATTATTGTAAACCCCAATAATAAAGGAGAAATCGCAGAAGCATTAAAAACAGCCCTTTCAATGTCAGAGAAGGAACAGATAAGGCGTAATGAGATAATGCAGACGCGACTAAAACGATATACTGCCGAAAGATGGGCAAATGATTTTATGGACAGTTTGTATCATATAAAGAAAATTCAGCAGGACATGATCGCTAAAAGATTAACTCCGGAGTTTGCAGGAAAATTAACCAAAGCCTATGCAAAGAGTAAACGTCGTCTCCTATTACTCGATTATGACGGAACGCTTACCTCTTTTACTGACCGGCCTGAAATGGCAAAACCGAGTAATAAGATACTAATGCTTTTGAAATTGCTCTCTCGTAAACGGAAAAACGAAGTCGTAATCATAAGTGGCAGAGGCAAAGAAATATTGAGCCAGTGGTTTGGGAAATTAGATTTAGGTCTCGTTGCTGAACATGGTGTGTGGTTTAAAGAAAAAAAACAAATATGGAAACTCACAGAACCACTAAGGAATGAGTGGAAAGATCAAATAAGACCTGTCTTCGAGCTTTCTGTAGATAGAACACCTGGTTCATTTATTGAAGAAAAAGAGTACTCACTCGTCTGGCATTACCGAAAAGCTGATCCTAAATTGGCAATGATAAGGGCTGGAGAATTAAAGGACGCCCTTTTACATTTAACTGATAGTCTCAATCTTGGAATTTTGGAAGGCAGTAAAGTAATTGAGGTTAAGGGTATTGGTATAAACAAAGGGCATGCCGCATTGAGATGGATTTCAAAAGAAAATTGGGATATAATTATTGCTATCGGCGATGACTGGACAGATGAAGATGTGTTTGAGATACTTCCTGAAAAGGCATATTCGATCAAAGTAGGAATGGGTATTACAAAGGCACGTTTTACTATACATTATCCTTATGAAGTAAGAAAACTATTGAAACATATAGGAGATTTGTAATACAAGAATTTTTAAAAGTATTACAAAAATGAAACCAATATAAAGGAAGATAAGTCAAATGGCACATAAAATCGAAGATTATGCAAAAATTGTTGACGATGATGTAATGTTCGAAATATACAAATCTGCAAGACGACTCTATAAGCGCACAGTTGTTCACATCAACTCAACATATTATGGTGGCGGTGTTGCTGAAATGCTCAGTGCACTTGTGCCTTTAATGAATGATGTGGGGGCCGAAACAGGATGGAGACAACTCCGTGGCACACCAGATTTTTTTAATATAACTAAAAAATTCCATAATGCACTTCAAGGTGACCCCTTAAACCTCACTGAAATGAAAAAAAAGATATATATTCAGGCTAATGTAGACTTTTCTACTTATAATCATGTTAACAACCATGACTGCATAATCGTCCATGACCCACAACCATTACCTATGATTAAATTTTACAAAAAAAACCAACCCTGGATTTGGAGAATCCATATTGACCTATCCCACCCAAATATTGAACTTTGGAATTTCCTTAAGAATTATATTTTAAAATATGACATGGTAATTCTTTCCCATGAAAAGTACAAAAGAAAAGATCTACCTGTAGAACAAAGAATTATACATCCTGCTATTGACCCACTCTCCTCCAAAAATATTGACATATCCGAAAAAACTATTGAAAAATATCTTAAAAAGTTTAACATACCTACAGATAAACCAATTATAACACAAATATCAAGGTTTGATAAATGGAAGGACCCTGTAGGGGTTATCGAAGTCTTTTATCTCGTAAAAGAAAAAATTGATTGTAGACTTGTATTATGTGGAAGCATGGCAACCGATGATCCAGAGGGTAGACAAACATATGAACGAGTAAAGAAAAAAACAAACAACTCGGCAAAAAGTGGAGATATCATACTCGTCACCTCTGAAAATAATATACTTGTAAATGCATTACAAAAAAAAGCAGCAGTTATAATACAAAAATCATTAAGGGAAGGTTTTGGGCTTACAATTACTGAGGCACTCTGGAAAGAAAAACCCGTTGTTGCATCAAATGTTGGCGGAATACCTCTTCAGATAAAAAATGGAGAAAACGGCTTTTTAGTTGAACCAAATGATACAAAAGGATTTGCAAATATAATCTTAGAAATTTTGAAAAATCCCAAATTATCGGCAAAAGTTGGTAAAAGAGGTAAAGAAGTTGTAAAGAAAAAGTTTCTTATTACGCGACTATTGTTAGACTATCTAAATTTAATAAACGAAATATTGCAATGATAAAATTACATATAAAGAAGTTATAGAACATGAATGACATTAATAAAATTGCTGAAAACCTCCAGATGAAAATTTTAGAACAGATCAAAAAGGAATACTCTAAAAAAGTCATTGACCACTGGCAGAATCCAAGAAACTGGGGTATAATGGACAAAGCCGATGGCTATGGAAAAATTACTGGACCATGCGGTGATACAATGGAAATTTCAATTATTGCAAAGAATAATAAAATTGTAAAATGTACATTCGATACTGATGGTTGCGGCACAAGCATTTCCTGCGGTAGCATGATAACAGAAATGGCTATTGGAAAATCAATCATAGAAGCACAAAAAATCACCGAAAAAATTGTCCTTGATTATTGCGGAGGTTTACCTGAAGAAGACAGGCATTGCGCACTCTTAGCTGCAAATACTTTGCAAACGGCTATAAAAAACTACGAAGAAACGAAAAAGGAATCCTGGAAAAAATTATATAGAAAACCATAGATTCACTCACAAAAATAGCTCACATAACTTACTCACAAAGCTCACTAACATCCATATATCAATTTTCCTCAAAAAAGTACAATACTCATATCGATATATGCACAATTGTGCAATTGTGCATATATCGATATAGAAATTACCTATTCGAATATTTTATAATGATATAATGATGTAATGGTATTATTATATAAACATTAACGGTTAAGTATAACGTAAAAGAGCGGAGAGCGTCAAATTCCTACTGTAAGAATATGCAACACATGAACTCAATTGTTTAACTATGTCATACAAGATTGTATTACAGGTTTACAGTAAATAACTCGCTATAATAAATCATTGACTTTTCATGTAGAATATATAAAATTTTACTATGAAAAAGATTATTTTAATACTAATGATATGCCTCTCCCCTATCCTTGCTGACAAAATTGTTATAACAATTCTCTATAATAATATTTCCTATAATGAAGACTTAACAACTGCCTGGGGATTTTCATGTTTTATTAAAGGAACAGAAAAAAATATTCTTTTTGATACGGGCGGTGATGGTAAAATCCTGCTCGAGAATATGGAAAAGCTAAATATTAGCCCCGAAGAAATCGACATTATATTTCTATCCCATATTCATCAAGACCATGTTGGTGGCGTATGGTATATTCTAAAGAAAAATAACAAGGTCACGGTCTATCTACCAAAATCCTTTTCTGAACAATTTAAGGAGCGTGTCAAAAAAACAGGAGCAGAGTTTATAGCAGTTGATAATACAATCAAAATTTGTGGAAATATCTATTCGACTGGTGAACTTGGTGGATTCTGGTTGAAGGAACAGTCTTTAATTATTGATACGAAAAAGGGGTTAATTGTTGTTACTGGCTGTGCCCATCCTGGTGTAGCAAATATTGTTAAGAAGGCAAACGAATTATCAGATAAAAACGTCTATTTGGTAATGGGTGGATTCCATCTGATGGCGTATAGTGAAAAAGATGTGAAAAAAATCATCAAGGAGTTGAAGAAAATGAAGGTTGAAAAAGTAGGACCGAGTCATTGCACTGGTGGAAGACCGATTGAACTCTTTAGAGAATCCTGGGGAGAAGATTTTTTTGATCTTGGATGCGGGGCAATATTTGAATTAGAATTTGAAGACTAATACAATAAACTAATCCCGCAAACTCTCGTCTATACTTCCATCAGGCAACATCCAATCTGGATGCGGCTCTCCCTTTTCTTCCATGTGATATCTGAGACAACTTTCCCAATCACCTTTACAATAAAGCTCGACCCATTTTTTATCCAATTTCCCTGCCTCATAATATCTTTTCAGAGGGCAGCAGGAAAACCATTTACATTCAGCTATTAAAACCTTAAGTTTTTTATAATTTTTTGTCATCTCCTCTAACAAAGAATCACCATAGCAAAGTGCAGCAGGATGCTGTAATGGATAGAATTTTTTGTCTTGTGCATAATAAAGTTTGCCAAAAATTTTAGGTGAATTTAAATCAATACCAAATTTTTGAAAAATGTATCTCGTGGCGTGATAACCAAGCGGTACTATCACCTCAGGTTCTATCAGGATTATTTCCTTGTTCAAATACTCACTGCAGGTTTGGATCTCGTCCTGTTTTGGTTTTCTATTTTTAGGAAGCCTACACTTTATGAGATTTGTTATATATATCTCATTACGACTGATATTCGCCTTAAGGAGTAGTTCATCAAACTTTTTTCCGGACGGCCCGATAAACATTTTACCAGCCAAATCTTCCTTTTCTCCAGGTGCTTGAGCAATGAGCATCATTCTTGAATCTGTATTTCGTTCACCACATAAGGCATTTTTTCTTGTTTCATGCAATCTACATTTTTCACAACATCTTATTTTTTTATTTAACTCAGCAATAGCTTCTATTTTATTCTGTACATCTCTTGGGAATAATTCCAATATCATATAATAGTAATTCTATTCAAACACTCAACCCTGTCAAGAAATGAAATTAATCTCTTGACGATCTAAATTATTTTTATATCATAGATTATGCAAATACTTGCAATTACCGATATTCATGGTCATGAACATTTTGATAATACTATTGCAAAGGCAATAAGTAATGCAGATATTATCTTAATCGGCGGTGATATTACAAATTTTGGTGGTGAAAAAGAAGCAGACCCGATTCTACAAAACATTAAGCAGCTGAATAATCAAATCCTTGCTATACCTGGAAACTGTGACCAGCACAGTGTAAACAAACTTCTAACATCTAAAAGAATCAATCTCCATGGACAGAGAAAAACTATTGGGAATATCACATTCTACGGTGTTGGTGGATGTAGTAAAACTCCGTTTCATACGCCCCAGGAATATACTGAATTTGAAATTGAGGAAATTTTAAGCGGCTTGGAGAAAACAGATGCGCAATTTCATATTCTTCTCAGCCACTCACCTCCGGCAAAAACCAAAGTAGACAAAACATTCATAGGACTCCATGTTGGTTCTAAGGCAATACGTGATTTCATTGCTTCTTTCAAACCTGACCTTGTGATTTGCGGTCATATTCATGAAGCACGAGGAGTTGATACAATTGGTAAAACATTAGTAATCAACCCGGGCCCCTTTCCAAAATACTATGCAGTAATCGATTTAAACGAGAAAATAGAGTATGAACTCCATTAAGAAAAAAATAACTTATATCAACGATTACTTTAAAGACACATCATTTGTCAATAAATCCCTAACTATAAATTCCAAATAACAAATCTAATATTTCCCATTCTACCTGCATCCACTATTCCACTTTTTCATAAAAGTGGAATATATGATATTACCATATTACCTATACCGTCATTGCGAGCGTAGCGAAGCAATCTCAAAATTTTTACCAACAGAATATGCCAAATCTTCTAATAATTTTGGGGCATTTTTTATTGCATTCTTTAAAGATATAGATGATGTCAATATGCTGTATTGTCCAATTACGCCGTATTTATAAAAGATTTCTACATCCTTTGTAATACTACCTGCGATAAGAATAACTGGCTTTTTATATTTGTATGCTATGTCAACAACCTTTTTTGTTGTCTTACCATATAGATTCTGCTTATCTATCTTGCCCTCGCCAGTGATTATCAAATCACTTTGTTCAATCTTTTTTTCTAGTGCAACTATTGCTTTTATAATCTCAAATCCTGATTTTATTTCAGCATTCAATATCACCTTCATTGCACCACCTATACCACCAGCCGCACCAGACCCCAGGATTGTATCTAAGTTTATGCCGTATTGTTTTAATATAACTTCCTTAAAATTCCTGAGAGCCTTATGAATTACAGATATCATTGTGCGTTTCGCTCCTTTTTGCATTGCATATATTAATGCGCCATTTTTACCGGTTAAAATATTTTTAACATCAGATGCAATAATAATTTTCGCATTTTTTAATTTTTTATAAATCTTAGATGTATCAATTTTCTTCAGTTCGAGCAATCCCCGGCAGTTGAGTTCAATCTCATTATCAATACCATTAAGAAATCTCACCCCCAAGACAGACATTGCTCCCACACCACAATCTATTGTTGCACTATCACCAATGCCCAGAATAATTTTTTTACAGCCTTTATTTACTGCATCCAATATCAATTCGCCAACACCTTTTGTCGTTGCTGAAAGGGGATTTTTGCGTTTTTCTGGAACAAGTTTCAGTCCTGCAGCTTCTGCAAGCTCAATAATCGCAATCTTTTGTTTTGGAATAATACCATAGGTTGCCGAAACTTCTTTGTTTAATGGTCCAGTAACTTTCCGTTTTACAAATTTCCCTTTGAGAGTTTTTGTTACAACATATGCAGTTCCTGTACCGCCATCTGCCAAAGGGACTTCTGTAATTTGGAATTTTTTAGATGCCTTTTTTAATCCAATTCTAATATGTCTTGCAACTTCTAAAGAATTGAGTGATTCTTTAAAACTATTTGGTGCAACTAAAATTTTTACTGGTAGATTTCCTTTCAATACGATCATAAATACACACCCCTTAAATCATTCAGGACAGGCATAAATAGTGCAACTACATTTGGAGAATAGTTTGAACTTCATTTATAGATTTCAGAATTTACTATATTAGGTGGTCTGGTTTTATTTACAAGTACTGCAATAACATTTCCAGCTACGATTAATGCCATTTTTGTTCTTGTCTCAATTGATGCTGAGCCAATATGCGGCACAAGTATTGTATTGGGTATTGTGATAAGCTCTTTTTCTACATCTGGCTCTCTTTCAAAAACATCCAATGCACAACCGGCAATCTTTCTCTTTTTTAATGCCACAATCAGTGCCTTTTCATCAATAATCGGTCCCCTTGCTACGTTAATTAAATATGCAGTCTTTTTCATCAGAGAAAATTCTTTTTCAGAAATTAAATGATGAGTAGATTCTACAAGTGGTGTATGAATAGTAATAAAATCTGATTCTTTTATTAAACCATCTAAACTCTTATACTCAGCACAGTATTTTTTTTCAATATCCTGAGATAATCGCTCTGGTTCATAATAGATTATTTTCATATTAAAACCTTTTGCACGCTGTGCTACTGCTCGACCTATCCTGCCAAATCCTATTATACCCAATGTTTTGCTATAAACATCATTGCCTAACAAAAGCATTGGTGCCCAGCCTTTGAACTTACCCTTTCTTAAAAATCTATCAGCCTCAACAATTCTACGTGCAGCAGAAAGAATCAAGGCAAAAGTGAAATCTGCAGTCGTCTCTGTTAAAACACCAGGTGTATTAGTTACTAGAATGTTTCTTTTTGTTGCTTCTTCAATATTGATATTATTAAAACCAACTGCATAATTCGCAATGATCTTCAATTTTCCCCCTGCATCTATAATCTCAGTATCGATCTTATCGGTTAATAAACAAATCAAACCATCCTTATCCTTTATCTTATCTATTATTTTTTCCTTTGGCATAATCTTATCTTCAGGGTTAATCTCTAACTCAACATGTTTTTCTAAAAGGTCTATGCCATCTTGTGGCAATAAACGGGTTAACAATACTTTAGGTTTTTCAGCCATATTATATTTAATCTATATTTCAGTAAAATTCAAGAGAATAATTTACATTGATTTAGTTTCTTTGGTTTCTTTAGTTTACATAGTAAACTTTGATTCAAACAGATTCCAGCAGATAAAAACGGATAAATCCAACTCTTTTATCAAAGGACGGGATGGATCGGGCGACTACAATTGATTAAAACCCCCTGATTTCCTGATCTTCTAATTATCTGATATCCTGATCCCCTTGTCTCCTTATCTCTTGGTTCTTGGAATTTGGCTCTTGGAACTTGTCCTGCGTGTCTTCAATGAAATGTGTCTTCAGGTTCTCCTTGTCCCCTTGTCCCCTTGTCTCCCAGTCTCCTTGTCCCCTTGTCTCCTTGTCCCCTTGTCACTTTCTTTATCCATGCTTTAGCACCGTCTTTTTTAAATATTCTCATTGCTTTGACAAAAGATTTTTGTGCTTCAATTTTTTTACCTGATTCCCTAAACATTAAACCTTGATAATAATAAACCCTAGCGAGATCAAATTTTCTTTTTAGTTCTTTGAAGATTGATAATGATTCTCCAAAAGAAGATTTTGCTTCATCCCATTTTCTCTGCCCTGAGTAAAGACGACCAAAAAGACAAAGTGCATGAGCTTTTATATTCTTTAAGCCAATTTCGTCTGAAAAATATAAAATCTGGTTTAATTCCTTTTCTGCCTTAACCAAATTATTCTTCTCTAAATAGAGTGAAGTGATACCGAGACAAACACTGGCTATAAACGGCTTTGATTTAATTTTTTGAGCAATCGAATGTGCCTGCATGTAATACTTCTTGGCAGTTGATAAATCTTTTGTTTCAAGAAATATATCACCAATACCTTTGAGGTTTTCTGTTTTTCCTTCTTGATCACCAATCTCTTCGGTAATTTTTAATGAACTTTGGTAAAAATCCAGAGCTTTTTCATGCTCACCATAAATTTCATAAATGGTGCCGATGTTGTTAAAAGCCTTTGCCTTAGCTTTAAGGTCCCCAACCTCTTCGATTATTTTTAATGAACTCTGGCAAAACTCCAAACATTTTTGATATTCACTAAGATCGCCATAAATAGAACCAATGTTGATAAGGGTTGCTGCTTCAATTCTACGATCACCAATTTCTTTTGCTACTTTCAATGAATCCGAGTAAAATTCAAGAGCCCTTTGATAATCACCAAGAGCACCATAAATAATGCCCATATTATTTAAGGTTGTCGCTTCAACTTTCCGGTCACGGATTTCCTTGGTTATCTCTAATGAACGTTGGTAAAATTCTAAGGACTTTTGATACTCACCAAGGGTACCATAAGTAATGCCGATGTTATTAAGTTCTCTTGCCACAGCTTTACTTTCACCAATCTCTTCACTTATTTTCAATGAATCACGGTAAAACTCCAAGGCCTTTTGATATACTCCGAGATACCAATAGGTAATGCCAATGTTATTAAGACCTTTTGCTTCACCTTTTTTATCTTTTATTTCTCGATAGATCCCAAGTGCTATTTCTGATTTATTTTCAGCATCACTATATTTAGCTGTATTAAGATAAATATTACAAAACGCAATAAGACAATCTGCTTCCTCTTTTTTATCACCTATCTCTTTTGCCTTGTTAATCGCCTTCTCTAAATCTATAACCGCCTTCTCATTCTCTCCAATCAAATTAAACACTCCAGCCCTATTCTTCA